>ERZ772957.881-NODE-881-length-21383-cov-4.551435_pt1 | contig 21383 bp, 19 predicted proteins | sample MGYA00580682_ERZ772957 | MGnify/ENA primary metagenome ERZ772957 (study PRJEB29015, sample SAMEA2737921) | human oral metagenome | biome: human oral; feature: human-associated habitat; material: dental | place: China | collected 2025 ...
TGAAAGCCGTGTGCGGCCAGCGACATCACATCCTTCTCGCCGCCGGTGATGAACAACATGTCACCTTTGTTGGGGAGCTGCTCAAAGCCGAAGACGTAATCATCCGTTTTGTTCCCTGCATACAGGAAACGTATGGTGCTGAATGGGCGATACACCTTGACAAACGCTCCCATTGCGTAGCAGAACATCGGCTCTCTCACTGTGGAACAGAAGGGTGTAGGGCTTTCCCTGATTCGAGACAGATTCAAAACGGGAAAGCGATTTTACGCGGAAGCGTTGCAAGGTCTTTGAGTCGATACCGTAACGTTCCCAAAAGGTAAGTTCTTCCTTCCGATACGATTGTTCGACGATGCTGAATCGCCCTTTATTCCAGGGAGTCTTCTCGTGCTCTGACGGTCGGGGAGGAGCAACCGATCCGGAATTAGGAGCTTTTCTTACAGGCGCAGCACTACGTGCTTTTCCGGGAAGTGAAATACTCAGTTGTAGATCTCGGATGATGGTTTCTAAGACCTGCATAAACTCCGTGTGCGCATCGAGTCCCTGCATGGTCGCAGCGAACCAAAAGCAATCGCCGGAGTAGAGGTCATTCCCGAAGTCTTTCATCCGATAACAGTCTGACTTGGCGTCGAGATAGATGTTGCATGAAGCCCGTTTGTCTTCATATAGAGGATTCCGGAAGTTGCGCTTAGGGACAAAGTTGATGGGCATATAGAAGTAGATAATGTCCACCCCCCTGTTGGTGCGTTGCAGGATTTCTTCTTTGACGTTCATAGTTCCTCAAATCTGGCCGCCGCAGAATTTACAACGCCCGAAATACACTATTTCTAGCTGTCGCAGATTTTGCAGCGCCCGAAATACACTATTTCTGGCCGTCGCAGATTTGCAACAACCCGTCGCTGTGTTCGACGGCCTTCCGCATAGGATAACGCTCAGTTGGCCACCGTTCCCTTGAGCGTGGGGATCAGTTGTCCCACGTGGGATCGTAGGCCAGAAGGGTGGAGGACTGCTGTGAGAGACCGATGTAGATGATGTCGTTGAGGGTGAACATGCAGTGGATGCCGCGGAAGTCGGACGGAAGCTGCGCGCGGCGTGTCCAGGTGTGCGTGGCGGGGTCATACTCCAGGATCGTGAACGATTCGTCGATGAGGTAGAGCTTGTTGCGGCAGGTGGTTCCGGCCAAGATGCCGCCGTTGGCCACGGAGCAGACCGTCTCGGGTGTCCAAGTGGAGAGGTCGATTGTGCGCCAAAGGTTGCGGTTGAAGGAGCCGTCAGCATTGCGACCGAGGCCGGCGTAGACCATCGTACCGACGGTGAGGGCTACGCCACCGTAGTGTTGCGTGGGGAAGTCGGGCTGCCGGATCCACGTGGAGGCTGCTACGTTGTAACCCCAGACGTGGTTCGTGGCCGTGTCGCCCCGCCCGCCGATGAGGAAGATGTTGCCGTTTAGGGCCACGCCTAAGGCGAGGCAGAGCGAGTCAGGCGCAGGGCTTGAGGCTATGGTGTACCAAGTATTGCTGGCGATGTCGTAGCGGTAGAAGCTGTTGCGGGTGCGATGGTTCACGTCGATACCGCCGAAGACGTAGGCCGATCCGCCGAGTGTGATGGCCGTTTGCCACTTCAGCGGACCAGCGGGGCAGGCCAACATTTGCCGCCACTCGTTGGTCGTGGTGCTGTAGTAGTAGAGGTCGGCGCTGTAGTAAGGTCCGATGTCACCGCCCAAGAGATAGCCGCGATCAGTCGTGGTGAAGCATGTCGGGGTGCCTTGCAGGCGGGCTGCGCCGGGGAAGTTGTGCGGTATGGTGCGAAAGATTGAGGGCATGCGTTGGACGACGGTCTCGCCGTACGATGTGCCTTCGGCATTGGTGGCGTAGGCGCGGATGTAGTACGTGCGCCCCCCCTTGAGGCCGGAGAGCTGTCCGGTGAAGGTGCCTCCCGGACTGAGGGTAAGCTCGGCCGATTCGGCGTTGTAAAGCGTCGGCGTCTCGTCCGTCAGCGACCAGCAGATGCCGCATGAGGTGACGGCACTCTGGCCCGGTGAGACGATTCGTCCGCCCAGTGTGGCTGTGCCTCGAGTCAGGGTCGACGCGGGCAGCGTGACGACGGTTGGGAGACTGCTAAGCGTGGTAAAGGAGTCGGGCGCACTGTAGGAATAGCCGTAGACACGGTTGCCCGCGTAGGCGCGGACGTAGTATTTGCGATTGGCCTCGAGGCCGGTGCACTGTCCCGTGAAGGGGCCCGTGCCGGAGCCGACCTCCACGTGGGGCGAGTTGGTGAGGGTAGGATCAGGCAGGGTGCTCCAGCAGAAGCCGCGCTCCTCGATCGGCGCATCGCCGGCTGAGAGGACTGTCGCCGACACGGAGGCGGAGGTGTAGCTCACATGGAGGACTGTCAAAGAGGAGACGACGGACCGGCCGTCGGTCGTAGTGAAGGACTTTCGGGTGCCGTTGTAGACGCCGAAGTGGTTGCGAACAAAGGCCTCGACGTAATAGGTGGTGGACGGTCTGAGGCCGCGGATAGGACAGAGGAAAGAGTCGGCCGTAAATGTGCTGAGGACCGAATCCTTCGGGTTCATGTCGGGCGAGGTGGAGTAGTAGACACCGCGCGCCAGGATCTCGCCCTCGCCCGAGATCTCGATGCGCCCACCGCAGACGGCGGTGGCTGCGCGTGTGCTGTCGGCTATAATAAAGGTATGCACGAGGCCCAGGCCCGTTTGGGTCTGCACCTTTCGCTCCTCACCGTAGGCCACGCCTTTGGCGTTGCGGGCATAGGGGCGGATGTAGTAGTCACGACCGTTGACGAGCCCGTCCACGGTGCCCTGATATTCGCCGATGCCTTTCCCGAACACTTTGGTGTGGTGATCCACCGTCGGGTGGGCTTGCTCTGACCAGCAGAAGCCACGTTCGGTGACGGCAGCCCCGTTTGCCTGCACCACGGTGGCCGTCAGCGTGACGGACGATGCCGTGAGGGCGTTGATGGTTACGGTTTCGCCCATCTGCGGGGTGTGGGCGTTCTGTATGCCGGGTTCCACCTCCGGGTCGTCGATGCAGGCCGACGGCAGGGTGAGGAACAGCGTAAAAAGGAGAGAGAGGAATGCGTAAGGGAGATATTTCTGGTTCATGGGAGGGGAGCCTCGTTGTTTCGTTTTTATGTCAGAAGATCATGCCTACACCCAGCGCGGGGTAGAGGTATCGGAAGTTGAGGACGGTGCATTCGCCCGTCACGTAGTATCGGCCGCGGGGTAGGAGGTAGGTGGCGCCGAGATCCACCTTCAGGCCTTTCTCTGAGGCGTCGAGGTCTTTGGCCCACGCTCTCTGGTAGATGTTTCCGGCATTGTCGGCCGTACCGTATTGCCGGATCAGGTCGCGCTGCCAATAGCCTGCGCCGACGGAGGTGTAGATGCCGGGCAGGGTACGGATCATCAGCCCGACAGAGGCCATGAGTACATTGGCCTGCTTACGATCCATGTAGCCGTAATAGCCGCTTTGGCCCTCGATGATGAAGCGTCCGTCGGCTGTGCGACAGGTCGCGGTGTGGCCCTGAAAGGAGAAGTTGGATTGCGCCGCGATGTACCATCCTAACCGCCCGACGATCCCGCCCACGCGTATGCCGAAGGGTGCGAGCAGTGATGCCTGATAGCCGAAGAAGAAACGCGTGGGCGTGGCTGACGTTGGCGTAGTCGTCGGCGCCTCGTCTTCGCCCCGATTCTGGCGGCGAACCGTCTCTAATTGTCGGCGCCAATAGTCGGCCGTGACGGGGTTTTCGGCCGTGCCGATGCCGCGGCTGTAGTAAAGGATGAGCTTATCGATGGCGAACGTATCGCGCTCCGTGGCCCACTCCGTGAGGCAGTTGAGGCACTTGTTCATCACCGTGCGCATGGAGACGTGCATGGTTTCGTCTTCGAGCCAGATGGTCGTCAGTCGGTCGATGCTGTAGCGGTCGCATTCGGCAAAGACGCCCTCCTCGAACCACATTTTGGCATCCCGATAATCCTTGCGCTGCAGGGCCTCATCGCCCTTGCGATTGTATTCGGTCTGTCGCTGCGCTTGGGCGTGCCATGACAGGCAGCACGCGATCCACAGCAACAGCATTCCCGTCCACTTCTTCATTGTCTTTGTCTGTGCGTCTATACTTAGTCAATACGTTGTGAGCCCCCGGGCTACCATCGTGCCGTTGGCGTTGTAGATGTCGTAGAGGTGGTCTTCGCGTTCGAAGGCACGCCCGTTTTCCGATCGCCCCACGCTGAGGTAGATGCAGCGGATGCGCTCGATGCCTTGCGCGTCGATGGCGCCGTAGCGTCCGTTCTGCTTTTTGCGAACGATGGTGTAGCTGCCGAAGGGCATGCCTTGCTCGTAGAGCGCTTTGCGGGCGCGGATGTTGTCCTCCTCGATGCGGTCGTCGCAAGCCAAACTAAGGCGGATCACCTCTTCGGTCACCTTGATCTCTTTCGCGCTCGCAAAGTCACGCTTGGCGTCGGCATAGGCGCCGCGTTCCATCTTCATCTTTCCGGAGGCGACCAGGGCGACGTAGCGCGCGTTTGAGGTCTCGGATGAGGCATCGTCACGCGTGGTAGTTTCCGTCTTATCGGATTTCTTCTCCTCGGTCTTCTTGTCCGTCTTTTTCTCCTCCGACTGATGTTTTTCCGCCTGTTTGTCTGCGGCCGACGAGGGCGCTACCGTGGGCGGATCGAACGGCGAGCGATCACTGCCTGCGTCGCTTTGCAGCAATAGGTTGGCCGTCGGTTCGTTCGTTGGTGCCGGTTTGCTGCCGCCGATCAGGTACGACGCGGCCCAGCCGATCAGCACCGAGAGGCCGATCAATAGCGGGATCAATACACGGCGTTTGCCCTTTCGCCGACGCGCCGGGGTGGGCTGTTCCGCCGGAGTGAGGAGGGCCGTCTCTTCGACGTCGGCGGTGAGCAACTGCGTCCGCTCGTCGTCGTTCGTGAGTGGTGCACGCTGAGTCATTTGGCCGGTAGCGGCCACGGGCTGATCTTTTCGTTCGGGATAGGGCGGGATGTCGAGGTCGTCCAGCATTTCGCGGACGGACGCGTAGCGGTCGGCGGGGTTTACCTGCATGGCTCGCAGGATGGCGTGTTCGGTGCGGGGGGGGATGTTGGCGTTCAGCCGCGAAGGTTCGGTGAGCGGTTTGGTCACACGGAGGATGGATTCGGGGGGCACGCAGCCCGTGAGTAGGTTGTAGAGCGTGGCGCCGAGCGAATAGATGTCCGGGCGGGGCGAGAAGCCCGTCAGGCCGTCGCTGTCGTACTGCTCGATGGCGGCGAAGCCCTTCGAGAGGGTCAGCGTGGTGGTGCTTGTCTCCTGATTATCGATGTCGTAGCGTTTGCTGACGCCGAAGTCGATCAGTCGGGCGTCGTCGTGCTCGTCGATCAAGATATTGCCCGGCTTGATGTCGAGATGGAGGATGTTTTTGGCGTGTACAAACTCCAGCGCGCGCCCGATTTGGTCGATGTACTTGAGTGCGCACGGCTCCGTCAGCTGGCCCTCGTCTTCGAGCAGAGACTTGAGCGATCGGCCCGTGATGCGCTCCATAGCGATGTAGGCCGTGTTGTTTTCCTCGAAGACTTCGAGGACATTCACGATGTACGGGTGGTGCACTTCCGAGAGGATGCGTGCCTCCTGGATCTGCCGCTCGCGAAACTTGTCGAACAGCCTGCGCCCCGTCTCCGAATGCACGCGGACTTGCATCGTGGCGGGGTCTCTGAAGCAGTAATCTTTGAAGAAATATTCCTTGATACAAATCGGTACGGCGGTCTTTACGGCTCCCAGTTCACCCTTGACTTCGGTGTTCCAAACGCCCGAATAAGTGATTCCGAATCCGCCTTGTCCGATGACCTCTGTCAGACAATATTTCCCGTTTTGCAAGCAATATCCTTTCGGTAAAATCATGATTTCTGAATCATTCAGATTTTCAAGGGCAAAGGTAAGCAGCCGTTTTGAATTTGGCGGAAAAGTAAAGAAAACTTCTTTGTGTTTTTATGCTTTTGGTTCATTGATAGTTTTACTATTAATGTCATCATGCAACACTTTTAAAGAAATAGTAAAGGAGGAGGTCGTGGAATCAATCACTGACCCCAAAACAGGTACCCCTGTTTTCACGCGAGAGTATGACACGAAACCTTATCAAATTAATGTTGGAGAAATCATAAGGGCCAGGAAAGAACAAAAGAAGAAAAAGAAAAGGGAATTAATTGAGAATTACGAGATAGAACAGACCGATAGTGCGCAACAAATAAAAGCGGATTCAACAAGCAAGTGCAAAATTACGGAATCTGCTCAAAAAATCGATCCATAGTAGCAAAACTTGCCAATTATTAGAAAGTAGATAAAAAGTTTGAACGCGATTTCTTCCGTTTCACCGTCATTTATTTCCGTTTCATGACATTTCGACTTGCAGAATACTATATATAATTTACTTTTGGGACACTAATCGTTTAATCCTAAATAAAACTCAACATGAAAAAATTAGTATTTCTTATGTTGACTGCAAGTCTCATTACAGCTTGTTCGTCAGAAGACCTTAGTCCAGGTGCTGAAACAGCACAGACCACTAACCAATCTGCGACTTCGTCAGTTTCAGTTTCGAACGAGGGTTACTTGGTGTTTCCCACAGTCCAGAGTCTACAAAATTTCGTGGAGCAATATTCGGAAGACGGCGCAGGAGCCTCTGCGTGTCAAAAATTTCTCCCTAACACAAGAGCAATTGGTGGGGCTCATTTTGAATCTGTAGCAGATTTGAGTGAACGTCTTGCTAATGGTCGCCATATAACACGCGCGAACTCTGAAGCTAGTATTGATCAAAAAGTCAACAGCATATCCAATGAGGACCTAAAAGGACTGGATGAGTTGGAAGAGATGACCCAAGACGAATATAATGTTATGAAGGCAGAGAATCTGCTCTTTGATGATATTATGACACACATGGTTGACACAACTCTTCGTGTATGCGTGGAAGGTAGACTTTATAAAATCACAGATCAGGGGACATTCTCCATTGATGTCAAGAAAGAGAAGCTGCTTGATGAATCTATCAGAACATTTAATCCTGAACTTAAGCTTAAAGTAAATCCAGGAGCTTCTGTCGCTCTTGATGAGAATGTTACTTTCACAAGAACATTCTCTGATAAAAGTATTCAATATTCTGAATTTGAGGCTGTAGACGAACCAATAACAGCAACTCTAACTCGAGCAGCATCTAATGACACATATACAGAGAATGCTTTTCACGTGGGTTATAATACGAACTCATATTTATGGAAGAATCATAGCGTGGTACAAAAGTTTTTCGATTGGCTCAGGGGCAAGGATGTGTCTCGCGAAAACAACTTCTCTAAAAAACATCGTGTTCAGATGAAAGTGTTTGATGTGAACTATGGATTTTATGCTAGTGCTGGTATAAAAGTAAATATGCAGAAAAGGAAAAAGTTCTTAGGCATCCCATATTGGAAAGGTGAAAAAGCTTCCAAGATCGTAATTGGATTTAATGGTTTAGATGGAGTTATGAAATACAACAATCCAAGAAACTATTCCACCATTAACCCTACAATGAATACGAATTGGAATACTTTCACGGGTGCAATAAATAATATTCAGTCAAAATTCTTCTATGGTAACTATCATAAATTGAAGTTCATAAAAGATTGGACAGACGATATAATATGCCTGATTCCCGAAATTAAGATTGGAGATAAAGATTGGCGTGAGAAGGTAGGCAACAAACTTTATGAAGCACCAGCGAAGGCCGTCTATTCTCAATTAAAATCATTGGAGAATAAGTATATCTATTCTCCAGTAAAGAAAAGAATTACACCAACAGATCCTATGATGGCTTACTTAGTATGGGGTAATACCAATATTGAGTTTAATAAGGAACATCCGTATATTACAGGAGTGAAAGAATACACTAATTGTAAATCAAAATCGGTAATCTTTGATAGATCATTCGGATTTTCGTTTACTAATGCTGGAGGCATTACAGGTTTCCTTCCTTCCGAGTTTGACATTAATAAACTGGATGTGTTTGGTGCCGCTTATTATGACAATCAATGGCGTGGAGTACGTTTCTATAAATATTAAGAATTATGTTAAGATGTATTGTCTTTTCAATCATGATAATGGTATCTTTTGCGTGTAACGCGCAAGAGATACCTGTCAAATGTCTTGAAACTGAATTTGGCTTTGGTATTACTTTGCCTCTTGACCAGTATCATGGTGGGGATAAATTAGTTGGACCATCATTAGCAGTGAATCTTCGATACAACATCAAGAACACACCTTGGGATTGTGGCTTTCTACTGCAGACGGATGGAGCACGGCGTGATTTCTGGCATGATAGGAATAGCGATAAATGGCAGACTAACAGAACTATGATTTTGGCCGCTACGGGTGGTTACAATTTTCGACAGGGGCAAAAAGTAAATCCTTTCATCAATGTCGCCTTAGGTGTTGGTTTTAATCAAACCGTGGGAGATGAGTTCATGGATATAAATGCAACATCCCCTGTAATAATGCCTAAAATTGGTGTGGAATTATGGCATATAATTAGAGTTAACACACATGTCATGGTAACACGTAAAGGATTTAACACCTATGGCTTAACCCTTGGATTAGTCTTGGGTGGACGACCTAATAAGAACTAAATGTAAGAACTGTTGTTATAAAGATAGAGGGTAAGTAAAAACAGCAATACTACTTATCCTCTATCCATCTTTTATCTGTATTAAACAGAAAATAAATTGTAACTTAACGTGAGTTCGACAAAATCAGATGTTTTAATCCGTCGAACTCACGTTAAATAGAGTGGTGTAATGTTTATCTGCCCAGCGATGTGATAAATTCCACAGTCTGTGGGTCGTAGTGTGAGAAGAAGAGACTTTGTTTTGTATCCAACTTTCTAATTATCGCCATATCTTCTTCTGTGAGTGAGAAGTTGAATATATCCATATTCTGCTTCATACGTTCTTTGTGCGTAGATTTAGGAATCAACACAACGCCGCGTTGCAAAAGATAGCGAAGTGCAACTTGCGCTACGCTCTTCCCATACTTTCTTCCTATCTCTGCTAAGGTTTCGTTGTTGAAGAAATCATTCTTTCCTTCTGCAAATGGTCCCCAAGACATAATTTGGCAACCATACTTTTCCATATATTCTTGTGCCGTAATCTGCTGATTAAATACGTGCGTCTCCACCTGATTGACAGCAGGCTTTACCTCTACGTGCGCCTGAATATCAATAAAACGATCGGGATAGAAGTTACTCACGCCGATAGCTCTAACTTTTCCTTCATGGTAAGCACGTTCCATAGCGCGATAAGTGCCATAATAATCGCCAAATGGCTGATGTATAAGAAGAAGGTCAATGTAGTCGGTTTGCAACTTCTTTAGACTCTCCAAGATAGATGCGTATGCCTTTTCCTCACCGGCATTGGAAATCCAGACCTTTGTTACGATAAAAAGCTCTTCACGAGGTACACCACACTTAACAATGGCGTTACCTACGCCCTCTTCATTATGATAGATCTGCGCCGTATCTATCATTCTATATCCTACGCTGATGGCATCTAATACGCAGCGCTCAGCTTCTGCCGGTTCTACCTGATATACACCATAGCCCACTTGTGGCATTTTTAGCCCATTGTTCAATGTTACGTAAGTCATGTTTGTTTTCGCTTATTTTGTTTGTTTTTTCTGATTGCAAATATAGCAAAGTTAAGCTATAAACCAATAGGAGCAGTATTGGTTAAATAGGTAAAAATAGAGACGGCAAGCGCATAGATTGGTTGCAATCTACGCAGAGCGTTGTCGTAATATGTGTAAATAATTAGTGCGGAGATATAGTCGTTTGATTTTTCACCGTGGTGAAAAAATAGTTTCACCACGGTGAGGCTGATTTTTCGCCACGGTGAAACAAAATTATCACCACGGTGAAAATTTAATTAGATGCGTATGTAAGAGTTGCGATAACTATCTAAAATCTTTGAGAATGCGCACAGAAGAATCGGTTTCAAGTATCGTTCTTTAACTAGAAAGAAGAGTGCGGGGCTTCGGTTATGGGAAAAGGAAAAGATAGCCCTTTGCTGCTTAAAAATGATAGCCGTTTATAGGGTGGACTAGGAGGCTGTTTTACCGGCAATGTGTTCGACAAAAAAGAGAGCGTGCCAGTCGGCACGCTCTCTTCAAGGGATATGTTGTAGTAAATTATCCTCCAAAATTGTCATACATAATGCTTTCAGGCTCTACGCCAAGACTGTCGAGCATCTTAACGACAGCGTTAGACATCGGACCGGGACCACACATGTAGTACTCGATATCTTCGGGCGCTTCGTGGTCTTTGAGGTATTCTTTCATCATTACTTCGTGCACGAAGCCCGCAGTATATTTCACGCCGGCTGCATCCGCTTCCGGATCGGGGCGGTCAAGTGCTAAGTAGAACTTGAAGTTGGGGAATTCCTTTTCTAATTCTAAGAAATCTTTCAAGTAGAAGACTTCAGACAAAGAGCGTGCACCATAGAAATAGCTCATTTTACGATCACGCGTATTGAGCGTCTTTGTCATGTGCATAATCTGCGCGCGGAGGGGAGCCATACCGGCGCCGCCACCGACCCAAATCATTTCCTTCTTACTGTCGAAGCGCGGATGGAAGTCGCCATAGGGACCACTCATCATAACTTTATCTCCGGGTTTAAGCGAGAAGATATAGCTGGATGCGATACCCGGCATAACGTCCATCATACCTCCACCTTGGCTCTTAGGACGGAAAGGAGGCGTTGCGATACGTACCGTCAGCATAAAGCGGTCGCCTTCTGCCGGATAGTTGGCCATTGAGTAGGCGCGTATAGTAGGCTCGGTATTTTCGCACTTGAGGTTGAGAATGCCAAATTGCTCCCAAGTTTTAATATAGCGTTCGCCGATAGAGGCCCTATCAATGTCTTTATCGAAGTCCATCTTGAACGTGGGGATCTTAATTTGTGCATAAGAGCCGGGAATGAAGTCCATATGTTCTCCTTCGGGAAGAGCGACAATAAACTCTTTGATGAAAGAAGCCACATTGTTGTTGGAAATAACGGTACATTCGTATTCTTTTACGCCTAAAACGCTCTCAGGTACTTGGATAGAGATGTCTCCCTTTACTTTACATTGGCAGCCGAGGCGGAATCCTTCTTTTATCTCTTTACGTGTGAAGTGACCTTTCTCAACATCGAGAATTTCACCTCCGCCTTCGACAACTTGTACTTTACACTGGCCGCAAGATCCCTTACCGCCGCAAGCAGAGGAAAGATATACACCATTTTCAGAGAGGGTGGAAAGGAGTGAGCCGCCTTGAGCTACTTCTAACTTCTCTTTGTCGTTAATGGTGATAGCAACCGTTCCGCTCGGCATAAGGTAGCGCTTAGCCGTTAAAAGTATGACCACGAGAACGAGAATGATCCCGAGGAAGACTGCAATACTGCTTATAATAAATGTAATGTCCATCGTGATTTAGATTTTCAAGCCGCTAAAGCACATAAATGCCATTGACATCAGGCCTACCGTTATAAATATAATACCTAATCCTTGCAAAGGTCTGGGGACATTCGTATAAGCCATCTTTTCACGAATCGCTGCTAAAGCGACGATGGCCATCAGCCAGCCAATACCTGAACTAAAGGCATAGATAAATGCATCAAATAATGAGCCGATATATTGCGAGCTCGTAGGATCCATGTCTATACGCTGCTGCATAAAGAGAGAGGCACCCATAATAGCGCAATTGACGGCAATCAAAGGTAGGAAGATACCTAATGCAGAATAGAGGGAGGGCGAAAAACGCTCTACAAACATTTCTACAAGCTGCGTCATACCTGCAATAACAGCAATGAAGAGTATGAAAGAAAGGTATGTGAGATCTACGTCGCCAAAGATTCCCCCCGGTTGTAATACTTTCGTTTGCAATAAGTAGTCGACCGGTACTGTAACCACTAAAACGAATGTTACGGCAACACCTAAGCCGAAAGAGGTCTTTACATTTTTGCTTACAGCCAAGTATGAGCACATACCCAAGAAGGAAGCGAATATCATATTATCCACAAAAATACTGCGGACGAAAAGACTAAGTGCGTGTTCCATTTTGATTATGAAATTGACTGTTAATTATTCAGATCTTCTTCTTTTACGATGCTTCTGTGCGCCCAGATGACACAGCCTAAGATGATCATAGCCATTGTAGGCATCGTCATCATACCGTTGTCAACGTAGCCTGCATCGTAGAAACTTTGTGGTATGATAGAGAAGCCGAAGAGCGTGCCACTACCCAAAAGCTCTCTGACGCCACCAACGACCACTAAAATCCAAGCGTAGCCCAAGCCGCTGCCGATGCCATCAAGGAAGCTCTCCCAAGGTTTGTTCATCATTGCAAAAGCTTCGAGTCGCCCCATCAAGATACAGTTGGTAATGATAAGGCCGACGTAGACGCTAAGCTGTACGCTTACATCATAAACAAAGGCTTTCAGAATCATACTCACGATGGTAACCAATGCGGCTACGACAACGAGCTGAATGATGATACGAATGCGATTCGGGATAGTTTTGCGTATCAGTGAAATAATTACGTTGCTGAATGCAGTGATCACCGTAACAGATAAGCCCATTACTATAGCAGGTTCCAGCTGCGCGGTGACAGCAAGTGCAGAACAGATACCCAAGACCTGTATTAAGATCGGGTTGTTCAAGTTTAAAGGTCCGGAGAATACTTTGCGATTCTCTTTTGAAAATAAGCTGCCCATTACTTGTCGTTATTTTGTAAGAAGGCTTTGTAAAAGCCCAAGTATTCTTTAATCATATTCTCAACCCCGTTTGTGGTCAAAGTCGCTCCGGTAATACCATCGCATTGCGTGGTTTTATCTGAGGCTGCTCCGGCTTTCACAACTTGCAGCGTAATTTCGCCGTTATCGCTGTAAGCTTGCTTCTTTTGAAAAGCGTTTTGGAAGTCCTCATCCTTAATACGAGAACCAAGACCCGCCGTCTCACTTTCGTGATCGAAATAGGTCCCAAAGACGGTCTTCTTGTCTTTGTTGAGCGCAATGAATCCCCAGATTGGTCCCCAAAGGCCTTTACCTACCATTGGGAGAACATATTTTGTCTCTCCATTGACCTTACATATATATATAGGTAGGTTGTCTTTCGACATATCCTTTCTGCTGACAGTGAAGCCATCTTTGTCCTTCTGCGTGCCATCTTTAAGGATATTGCCTTGAGATGTGATGATTTCATCAGCGATCACTACTTCTTTGTATTTCTCTTCGACTTGCTCTTTGCTGACGTTTCTGATGTTTAGTGCAGCTAAGATCTGCTGCTTTTTGTCGATGCGCTCGTTGGCTTCTGAGCGGCTTTTCAAAGCGCTATAGCAGAAAGCTAAGAGGAAAGCGACAATTACTACGACAACAATCGAGTAAACAATCGTGTAAACGTTGCTGTTTGTATTCAGTTTCATAGCGTATTACTTTTAGCGCGTTTAGCTCTCCTTTTAATATTGCTTTCTACGAAGCAATAGTCAATGAAAGGAGCCCATACATTCATAAACAAGATAGCCAGCATCATACCTTCCGGGAAGCCGGGGTTCAATACGCGGATGATGATAGCCAAAGCACCAATGAAAAAGCCGTAGATGAATTTTCCTTTCTCTGTTCTGGCACTCGTCACCGGGTCTGTTGCCATAAAGACTGCACCAAAGCAGAAACCGCCCAAAGCCAAATGTTCGTACCAAGGGATGTTTGCAATCGCGTTGTCTTGAATATGTAAACTGTTGAACAAGAAAGCGACTAAACCACCTCCGATGAATACGCTCAACATCGTCCGCCAAGAAGCAATGCGTGTCCATAATAAGATGACTGCGCCAATGAGAATCGCGATAACGCTCGTTTCACCGATAGATCCGGGCATAAGTCCGACGACCATATCTGTAAACGTCGTAGAGAAAGGCTGATTCGTGCTGGCTTGCGTCAGCGGAGTAGCCATCGTTACTGCGTCTGTAAGGTTCGGGTTGCCTAATCCGAAGAAAGTTTCTTTGGCAATCCAAATCTTATCGCCGGTCATATTGCCTGAATAAGAGAAGAAGAGGAAAGCACGTGCGACTAAGGCCGGATTAAAGAAGTTCATGCCCGTACCACCAAAGATTTCTTTAGCGAAGATGACGGAGAAAGCTACAGCTACGGCTAGCATCCACAAAGGCAACTCGATAGGCACAATCATAGGGATCAGCAAACCGGTTACGAGGTAGCCCTCGTTGATCTCTTCATGTTTATATTGTGCTACGGCAAATTCGATACCTAAGCCGACCGCATAAGATACGACGATCTTGGGCAGCATAATGAGGAAGCCGTAAGCAAACATTTCCCAAAAGCTTGCGCCTACGACAGCCGGAGGCGTCATATAAGTTTGGTAACCGATGTTGTACATCCCAAAGAACAGGGCCGGCAGCAACGCAATAATGACAAATGTCATAATACGTTTTGAATCGATGGCATCGTGGATGCTCACACCGACCTTTGCAGTCGTATTCGGCACCAATACAAAGGTCTCCATACCTTCAAAGACCGAGTGGAAAGCGTGCAACTTCCCGCCTTCTTCAAAGTGAGGCCTGAGTTTGTCGAAAAATGATTGAAGCATTGTGTTTCGTTATTGGATTTGCACCCATAAAGGGCGAATCAATTTATTATTTAGCTATTTTCCTTTCTTAAAATATCCAGGCCTTCACGCACAATGCGCTGCAATTCGAGCTTGGAAGAGTCGATATATTCTGCCACGGCAAAGTCTTCGGGCGCTACTTCGTAGATACCCAATGCTTCTTGGCGGTCAATATCGCCCGTAATGATGGCTTTGATCAAAAAGCTTGGCAAAACATCCATCGGGAATACGCGTTCATATTCCGCACTCATAATCATATGGCGTTGCCCGCCTTTGATACGACAGTCGGGATTGTATTTTTTCTTCCCAAAGAGCCAAGAGAAATAGCTGCGACTGGTAGAAAACTCGTTGAAGCGAGGCGCAATCCAGCCAAAAACTTCGTGTACGTTGTCGCCTTCGGGCAGAGCGCAAACTTCCGTAGTGTGAGCGCCGACGTAGCCTTCTAAGTCTGCTTTGCGGCCCACAAGCGGGTTGCCGTCGATAATACGAACGTGTTCCGCGGTCTTCAGTTGCTCTTTAAGTAGGGTTTTCAATGAGGCACCCAACTTAATTTCATAATAGCTCGGGTCTTGAACCTCAGCTCCGGCCACAGCGATGCGTCGCGTGAAATCTAACTTTCCGGTCTGTGCATAACGACCAATGAAGATGACCTCTTCGGCTCCGATCGTCCAGACTATATCTCCTTTGTTAATGGGGGAGATATGGTTGATTTGTACGCCAACGTTTCCTGATGGATTGGGACCATCAAAGACGTTAACGTCAACGCCGTCAGTCGGGACAAAGTCTTGACCGACTTGATCCGGAGAAATACCCAAATGCACTTTTGCCAAACGGGAGAGCACTGTTAAACCAGCCTTAAAAGCTGCTTCCTGACCTTTTACGACAAAGGAAAAGTCGGCGGCTAAAGGCATCTTGCTAAAGGCCGAAACAAAAATGGCTTTAGGTGTGTCTTTGGGCGATGCCGTGATCGCGTAAGGCCGTTGTTGAAGAAATGCAAAAAGACCGGTTTCCAGCAATTTTTCAGTTACTGTTTCCGGCGTGTCTTTGTCCAAATCTAATGGTGCAATCGCTTTCTCCTGTTGCTCTGCATCCGGAGTAATAATAATGCGTAAGAGTTTGCGACGTTCGCCGCGCACAATCGATGTCACTGTACCACTAACGGGAGCTACGAACTTTATGCGCTCTGTTTCTTTATCCGCAAACAGCGTATCGCCAATCTTAACGTGATCGTTTTTTTTCACCTGAAGGCGAGGAACAATCCCAAGAAAATCTGTTGGCTGCAAGGCGTAAGTAGCAGATGGCGTCGCTTGTTTTAACGTAAGCGGTGCTTCTCCTATAAGCCTCAAGTTCAACCCTTTCTTAAGCTTGATTATGGGTTTCATACATATCGGTTTATTTGACGTCTGCAAAATTAGGATAAAATAGCCGAAACTCCACAAGAAAAGGCCGAATTTTCTGGAGTATACTTTACAGAAAGAATATTTTACGCCTTCCGAGTCTTATCCTAAAGTCGTTATGTGGCACTTATTTGTTTGGGAATAAGAGATATAATCTAACTTTCATTTTGTTTTATTCATCTTACTCACTCTTTTTCTATCAGACTTGTTCTTTATGTAATTTCATGGAGGATTAAGCAGGGCAGAAGTGTCGTCTCTCCATTGGCAACGCTCCGGCTTCTCATCCGTCTCTCTATCTTTTTGCGCAAACAAACAGATGTGTGCTTACACGTGACAAAGTGTAGGGTGATGGCTATTTGATATTGCCAAGCTATATCTGTCATAGCTTGCAGAATTGTTTGTTTTTAAATCTATGAAAGGAGGATTTTGTGTTGATTGATCTAAGAGGAGCTGTTTTCTTTCGCATACGATTGTTGTTTGCTGCGGCCAAACGATGGTTTGCTGCGGCCAAACGATGGTTTGCTGGGGCCAAACGATAGTTTGCTGGGGCCAAACAAAAGTACGATGAGGTCAAACAATAGTATAATAAGATGTGTAGAGGCGAGACGGGGCTTTGTTCGTGATTAGTGTTCGTTTGGTTGTCTTTCTTCATTCCTTGCCTCTTTTTAGCCCTATTTCCTGCGTTCGTATATGCGAAGTATGGGGCAATTGATGTGGCGTGATGAGGCAGATATGTGAATGTATGAGCAAACTGAGATGTTTATAGTATAGCACACGCAGCTTTTGCTCCCGTCTTTTGCAGGGGGGTAGTTTGTTTTTTCAGAGGGCGGTGGCGAGTGGTCAGCAATTGATAGATAATATTTGCTATCTATTGAACTCGTAGGTCGGTCTGCTTGTTTAGAAAAGAAATTTGCGGCAGTGGAGGGGAGGAAAGAAGAGGTAAAACAGCGCAAGTACTTATTGATAAGGGCAATAAGTGGGTGTAAATCAATAGACCGGAAGCCTAACTCCTGTTTGAAGAAGCAGGGTGGAGGAGAATAGAAGGCTAAAGTGCATCATAGTTGGGCACTTCAGAGAGATATTTGATGCTGTTGTCGATATAATTTAATTGGCAACAATAATGTGTTAAGCCATTACTGACGATAAGGTAATCAGCTCTCAGCTTGCTATTGTACGCGGAAATCTGCTTAAATACTTTTTCGGTAATAGGCACCTCGGGAGCCTTATATTCTATAATCATGCGGGGACGGGATCCGTCGCGATCAAAAAGAACCGTATCGCAACGGCGTAGGCTGCCATTGAGCGGCAGACTGATTTCGTTTTGAAGCAGTGCGGAGGGATAACCTTTTAGCTCAACTAAATAATGTACGAAATGTTGGCGGACCCATTCTTCGGGTGTGAGTCGCACATAACGTTTGCGGAGAAAATCAAATATATCGTAGCTCCCGTCAAGACGCTGCTTGATTTTTGTATTATAAGTAGGGAGATTTAATGAAATCATTTTTCTAATTTTGCACACTAAAGAATATTGTCTGCTGATGAAAAGACTTAAATAATAAACCTTTCTAAGGGGACAATGCAAAAGTACGAATTTATGATGACACGTGAAGGAATTGTCGGAAATTGGCTGCAGCGCTATACCGGAATGAAATTGGAGGATTTTGGTGAGCATATTCTTCTTACGAACTTTAATCATTATGTGGATCTTTTCTGTGATCAGATGGAGACAAAATCGGTTGGGTTTGATGCTAATATGAGGGCCGTGACGGCAAATGGGATTACAATGATTAATTTTGGCATCGGGAGTCCCAATGCTGCGCTGATTATGGATTTGCTGAGTGCGGTGCATCCTAAAGCTTGCCTTTTCTTAGGAAAATGTGGCGGCATTTCGGATAAAACTCGCTTGGGCGATTATATTTTGCCCTTGGCCGGTATTCGTGGAGAAGGAACTTCGAATGACTACTTCCCGCCAGAGGTGCCTGCGCTTCCGGCTTTTATGCTGCAACGTGCAGTCTCGACAGCGCTACGAGACAATAACCATGATTATTGGACGGGAACGGTTTACACAACGAACCGACGAGTTTGGGAGCACGACGAACGTTTTAAAACCTATTTGCGAGAGACGCGGGCAATGGCCGTAGATATGGAGACGGCTACGCTTTTCTCTTGCGGCTTTTATAATCATATTCCTACAGGAGCTTTGTTGTTGGTGTCTGATAATCCGATGGAGGCTGATGGCATTAAGACGGAAGCCAGCGATAGAAAGGTAACAAATAACTTTTCTGAGACGCACGTCAGGATTGGTATAGAGGCCATGCAGCTTATTATGGATCAACGACGCACGGTAAGGCATCTGAAATTTGACTGGTAAGATGGCTTTTGTCGCAAAAAAGAATGCCGGTCCTACGTATGAGAGCATCGCTCGGGAAATAAACGCTGGGGTTTTTAAGCCCGTTTATTTCTTAATGGGAGAGGAGAGCTACTACATTGATCGCCTTGTTGATTTGCTCGTATCAAAGGCTTTGCGCCCTGAAGATCGTGATTTTAATTTAATCACGCTTTATGGGGCCGATGTTGTAATAGATAATGTCTTGGATGCAGCCAAAGGCTTTCCGATGGGGGCGCCTCGGCTTGTTGTGCTAGTAAAGGAAGCTCAGAATATAAAAGACTATGAGCGACTAGAATATTATCTCAAGCAGCCGCAGGCCTCTACCATTTTAGTGTTTTGTTATAAAAATGGTACGATAGATCGACGCAAGAAGGGTATAGCCCTTTTAGGAAAGGTTGGTGTTCTTTTTGAATCAAAGCGCTTATATGATTCGCAGTTGCCATCTTTTATCAATGCTTATCTTGTATCTAAGCAGAGGAAGATAGAACCAGCCGCCTTACAATTATTAATAGAGTATGTTGGCGCCGATCTTAACCGTATGGCGGCAGAGCTAGATAAGCTTTGTCTTTCTTCACCATCAATGGCGCCTTCAATCTCTGTTGCTTCTGTGGCTGCAATCATCGGGGTGAGTAAAGAATACAATCTTTACGAGCTACAGGATGCTCTTGCTCAAAAGGATGTACTGAAGGCTTATAAAATTGAGAAATATTTTGACGGAAATCCTAAGGAATTTCCAATTCAACGAACCTTGCCAACTTTGTTTCGCTTCTTTTCAAATTTGATGTTAGCGTATTATTCTATGGATAAAACGGAGAGTGGAATAGCGTCGTGGGTCGGAGTGAGCGATTGGCAGTTCAGAAAAACGTATGCAGTCGCTATGCGAAATTATAGAGCTGAAAAAGTGATGCGGATTGTTGCTGAAATTCGTCGTACAGATGCTCGTTCAAAAGGGGTAGGGAGCACAACAATTTCTTCAGGAGAGTTGATGAAGGAGCTTCTCTCGTTTATTCTTTATTGAGTATTTTATGTAAAATATTTTCTTTCTAAATAGATGGCGTAAAGCGGCAACTTTGAAATTTCAAAGTTGTCGCTTTGATTTGTCGCCTACATTGTTTAGACTAAAATGTCTGCTCTTTCAGAACTGCCTTTTCTATCAAAATTGTTTCCTATTGAAATTAGAACTGTGTATTATTTGCAGATTTTTAATCATAATAGTGCTCAATCATACTCTGAATAGCTCAATTGCGTATAGATTGCAATCTATACATTTCAATTCTTTCATGAAGATTACTTTTTAGCGCCATTTATTTATGGTGCTTATTTTGCGTTTACTTCAATATAATCAATGCATTAAGTAGTTTTTCTTGTCTCCTGATAGTAATAAATGCTTTTAGCTTGCCTCCCCCTGATTGTTTTTAAAAGAGCTTCTTTCTATGATTTCGTACTAAGATTTAGGGGTACAAAGATTACAAAATAAGATATTGAAATTGTAATCAATACTTCGCCCCTCAGCGCTTAAGTATTGGTATGTAAATCAAAATATAGGAAGAAATTAAGAGAACTGAATATGGGTACCAACATTTAAATATATAAATGTAGATTTGGTGCGCAGCTATTATTTTGTGTACTGAATAATAATTGGTTGTGAATAATTTTAGTGTAAGCATATGATTACCAGTGTTTATATGTGGAATAAATAAAAGTGTTTTACAAGAGAAATACTTATTTTTTATCGCGTAAGCGATATTTGATCTAATTCTTAGTCTGTAGTATTGTGTAAGAATGCTGATAACGAGTTTATTATGCTTATTATCTATAGTGTATTAAGGCGTTATTTTGAGGGGTTATAGTTTATAGGTCTAATATTAAGCGCTTGTATACTTAGGCTGGTCTTGGTTTGTAAATGAGAGTTGGTTTGTAAATTAAATATTGGATTTGATTTTTATCTTTTCAATATTTGATGGAATTCTTGAAATGTGTATCTTTGCATAATTGAAAATGTAAAATGTAAAACGGCACTTTTTTACCTAAAAATGGTAGTTGTGCTCTTAATTTAGCTCAAAATGGAAATGAAGGATCGTATTCGTCAACTAATGGATGACCAAAATTTGTCTCAGCAAGAATTTGCGCAGCGATTGAATTTGTCTGCGGCTTCTTTGTCAAGTATATTTACCGGAAGAACTAACCCTACTAATAAGCATGTTTTAGCAATTCATCATGCCTTTCCAGAAGTAAATGTGAATTGGCTTTTATTTGGTGAAGGGGATAAGTTTAATGATGCTTCAGTTTTATCTTCTCCCTCCAAACAACAAGAAATAATCGAACCAATTTTGAATGAAAGGGGGATAAATTCTTCTTATCAAGCCGATTCAGAAGCATCTTTCTTTAATCAACTCGCAGTTTCACCTCAACAAAATCAAGTGCCTGCGGCGCCCAAATTAGAACCTGTTTACAAGGGTTCTTCACCGAACGCGATAACAATGAATAATCTTGATAAACAAAAGCGAGAAATTAAAGAGATTCGCGTATTCTTTGATGACGGGACTTATGAAATTTTTGTTCCCGCTAAACGTTGAGGCCTAATTTTGGGCTTCCTGCAAAGCAAGTTTGTTAGTTAACCTAAAAGGCTTGTTTTCATTATTGCGATCTCTTGCTTGCATATGCCATCCCTCGGCCCTCACGTGATAAAGAGGGCGAATGCCTTTGCTGCTCTTTATTTAACGTGAGTTCGATGAATTATAAGTGTCTATAGATTTGGTGATTAGCGAAATTTGTTGTAATTTTAAAGTGTTGATATACATAGAATTACAAACAAAAATCGCTATGATCACCGAAGACAAAATTTTTCACTTCGTTCAAGGAAACTCCTGAAATATTTTGTATGGCAGACGACTTCTGCAAGTTTTTTGATGCTATGACGGC
>ERZ772957.883-NODE-883-length-21348-cov-4.202931_pt1 | contig 21348 bp, 12 predicted proteins | sample MGYA00580682_ERZ772957 | MGnify/ENA primary metagenome ERZ772957 (study PRJEB29015, sample SAMEA2737921) | human oral metagenome | biome: human oral; feature: human-associated habitat; material: dental | place: China | collected 2025 ...
GACCACGACGTGATCATCGTGGGCAACGGGCTGGCAGCGCTGACACTGGCGCTCTCGCTGCCGGAGAGCCTGCGCATCGCGCTGCTGTGCAAGTACCGGCTTGATGACAACGCCAGCAGTCGCGCCCAGGGCGGCATCGCCGCCGTGCTGGACCGCCTGGACCGGCTGGATGACCACGTGGCCGACACGCTGGTAGCCGGTGCGGGACTGTGCGACGAGGCCGCGGTACGTGCCATCCTCTCGCAGGGACGGGCCGCCATCGAATGGCTGATCGGCACGGGCGTGCCCTTCAGCCGCACGGACACCGGCAGCCTGCACCTGACACGCGAAGGTGGGCACGGTGCCAGCCGCATCGCCCACGTGGCCGACCACACCGGGCTCTCGATCATGCAGGCGCTCTACCGTGCCGTGGCCAGCCGCCCCAATATCCAGCGGCTGGAACAGACCATGGCCGTGGACCTGCTGCAGGACAACGAGGATCGCTGCGTGGGCGTGCGCGTGCTGCACCAGGGGCAGCTGCAGCCGATGCGGGCCACATCCGTCGTGCTGGCCAGCGGCGGTTGCGGCCAGGTCTATGCACGCACCACCACCCCGACCGCCTGCACCGGAGACGGCATTGCCATGGCCTTCCGGGCCGGCTGCGCGGCTGCCAACATGGCCTTCATGCAGTTCCCCCCCACCGGCTTCGCCGGGCATGCCGGAGCTTCCCGCTTCCTCACGGACATCGGTGCCGGCCTGTCCGATACCAACGGGCAGGAACCGATCTTCCTGATCTCCGAAGCCGTGCGCGGCGAAGGCGGCATCCTGACCAACCAAGCGGGCGAACGGTTTATGCCGCATTACGACCACCGCGCCGAACTCGCGCCGCGCGACATCGTTGCCCGCGCCATCGCCGCCGAAATCGCCAAACAAACGCAAGACTTCGTCTCACTCGACATCAGCCATCAACCCGCAGCGTTCGTCCGTCAGCATTTCCCGTCCATCCATCGGCACTGCCTGTCCCAATGCGGCTTGGACATCACGCGCCAAGCCATCCCCGTCCGCCCCGTGCAACACTACACCTGCGGCGGCATCCAAACCGACCCCAGCGGCAGAACCTCCCTGCCGCAGCTCTACGCCTTAGGCGAAACCGCCTGCACAGGATTGCACGGAGCCAACCGCCTCGCCAGCAACTCCCTGCTCGAATGCGTCGTTACCGCCAGGCTTGCCGCCCAAACCATCGCAGACGGGCAAGCGTTCCAAACCGCACCGTCCAAAAGGTCGTCTGAAAACCCCTCCGCCGAAGCAGACATCTTTTCAGACGACCTCCAAAACACATTCAGCCGCCCCGTCCTGCAAGCGTTCAACCAACGCCATCTCGGCATCCTCCGCAACGATACCGGCCTGCGCCGTGCCATCGCCCAACTGCGGCTTTGGAAGCAAAACCAAGCCGAACCGCACACCGCGTCCGAATATGAAAACCGCAACCTGCTCGAATGCAGCCTCGCCGTCGCCCAAGCCGCATACGCAAGGCGGCAGAACATCGGCGCGCATTTTAATACCGATTTGGCAGAGCGTGTCGAGTGGAAAAAGCAGGCGGCAGGCTGAAGGGGTAGGGCTGCGCGGGGGGATATTCCTGTAAAAAATGAAGAAAGGTCGTCTGAAAGGGTTTTCAGACGACCTTTTTATTCTTCCATTATCTCTTTTTGATGAATTTTTTATCCATTTACCGGACGGAATTTAATTCACCGTTTTCAATGATAAGCAGGATACACATCCAATTCATTTTTTTTTATTGGAAATGAACAGAAAAGTCATACCGGTTTTACTTGGAAAAAAGGGTAATTGCCCCTGTATAATCGATTAAATATCTGGCTTTTGAGAGATATGATGCGGCGTAAAGTCATTCTGCATTTTCTAAAACAGCCTACATCAAATTTGAAAATCATCCCTACATAAAAACCTGCTAAGGTATTAAGGAATAACAACAATGAAAACTGGAAGCCTCCAACAACACCCCCATCACAGTGCGCTCGTTTCAATGATTTGGAACATCGCTAACGGTCTGCGCGGGACTTACCGTCCGCCGCAATACCGCCGTGTGATGCTGCCTTTGATTGTGCTTGCCCGCTTTGATGCGATTTTGAGCAAACATACAGATGCAATGAAGGCTTTATTTGACGAGAATCAGGCGGAAGACGGAACAGTCAAGTTCCCACAAGTGTTGTTAGATAAAAAACTCACTGAGATTGTTGGAAAAGACCGCAAGGAAAAGCTGTATAACATCAGCGGTTTCAACCTTGCCCGCCTGCTGGACGACCCCGACCATATCCGCGCGAATTTAATCCACTACATTAACGGTTTTTCTGCCAAAGCCAAAGATATTTTTGACAAATTTGAATTTGAAAAAGAAATCGACAAGCTGGATGAAGCCAATCGTCTGTATAAAGTCCTGCAAACCTTTGTCGGAGATTTGCAGTCGCACGGACTGACTTTGTCGCCGGATGTCATTTCCAACACGCAAATGGGCTATTTGTTTGAAGAATTGATTCGCAAGTTTAACGAGCAGGCCAATGAAGAAGCCGGGGACCACTTTACCCCGCGCGAAGTCATCCGCCTGATGGTCAATATCGCCTTTGCAGAAGATCATCAAGAATTGTCCAAATCCGGCGTGTACTGTGAAATTTATGACCCGACCTGCGGTACGGGCGGCATGCTTTCCGAATCTGAAAAAGCCTTGAAAGGATTCAATCAAAAAATCTATCTGGGCTTATACGGGCAAGAATATAACAACGAATCCTATGCCATTTGCTGCGCCGATTTATTGATTAAAGACGAACCCGCCGAAAACATCATTTTCGGCGATACCTTGGGGGTAAAAAACGCCAAAGACAAAGGAAACGGCTTTACCCCGCATGACGGGCATCCAAGCAAACGCTTTGATTATATGTTCGCCAATCCGCCTTTTGGCGTGGAATGGAAAATCCAAGAAGATTACGTCAAAGAAGAATACGCAGATAAAGGCTTCAATAGCCGTTTCGGCGCAGGTCTGCCGCGTATCAACGACGGCTCGCTACTCTTTTTGCAGCACATGATCAGCAAAATGAAGCAGCCTGAAAAAGACGGGCAAGGCTCGCGCATTGCCGTGGTGTTTAACGGCTCGCCGCTGTTTACCGGCGACGCAGGCAGCGGCGAAAGCAATATCCGCCGTTATGTGATTGAAAACGACATGCTTGAAGCCGTTATCGCGCTGCCGGATCAAATGTTTTACAACACCGGCATTTATACCTACATTTGGATTTTATCGAATAAGAAAAGTGCGAAACGGCAAGGCAAAGTACAGTTGATTAACGCCACGCAGTATTATCAAAAAATGCAAAAATCGCTCGGCAACAAGCGCAACGAATTGTCAGAAAAGCATATTGCCGACATTACCAAACTGTATGCCGATTTTGCCGAAACCAAAGACAGCAAGATTTTCAACAACCAAGATTTCGCCTATTTGAAAATCACGGTAGAACGCCCCTTGCGCCTGAATTTCCAAGCCGGCGCAAAACGCATTGAAAAACTGTGGGAACAAACCGCCTTTGCTAATTTGGCGAAAAGCAAAAAAATCAAAGACGAAGCGCAAATCAAAGCCGATGAAGACAGAGGCGAAGCACAACAACAAGCCATTATTGACGCATTGAGCGGATTGGATGACACACTTTATACAAACCGCGACGCCTTTTTAAAAGTATTGAATCCGACGTTAAAAGCCTTGGATTTCACCATCGGCGCACCGCTGAAAAAAGCTATTTTGGAAGCATTGAGCGAGCGCGATCCAACCGCTGATATTTGCACAGACAGCAAAGGCAATAAAGAAGCAGATTCACAGCTGCGCGATACCGAACTGGTACCGATGCCGTCTGAAATGCCATTCCCATTAAGTTTGGGCTATGACAACGAAACGGATTTGGACGAATTATTGACCGCACTCCGCTCGAACATAGAAGCCTATATGCAAGCCGAAGTCTTGCCGCATGTGCCGGATGCGTGGGTGGATGAGGGCAAAACCAAGCTCGGCTTTGAAATTCCGATAAACCGTCATTTTTATGAATACCAGCCGCCGCGCGATTTGGCTGTGATTAAAGCCGAAATCAACGCCTTGGAGCAAGAAATCATACAAATGCTCGGCAATTTGCAATAACAGGCGGACGGGATTTTTCTGAAATGCACGCAATACCATCGCAGGATAAGCAGAAACATCTCTGCGATGGTATTAAAAACGAGATTAAAAATGAACAGATATGATAGATATAAAGACAGCGGTATTCCTTGGTTGGGGGATGTGCCAGAGCATTGGATAATCATGCCAATAAAATTTTCACTGTCAATGCCGATAACAGATGGTCCGCATGAAACGCCTGAAATTTTATCAGATGGAATCCCATTTATTTCAGCAGAAGCAGTCAAAAATGATAAATTAGATTTTAATAAAAAGCGTGGTTATATTTCGGAAGAGGATAATGTAAGATTTTCCAAAAAATATTCACCAAAAAAAGGGGATATTTACATGGTTAAATCAGGAGCAACAACAGGAAACGTAGCAAAAGTTGAAACAGATGAAGTTTTTAATATTTGGTCGCCATTGGCTGTAATGCGTCCTGATAAAAATAGAATTTCTACAGAATTTTTATTTTATGCAATTAAGTCAGATTATTTTAATACCTCTGTTCAACTAAAATGGAATATGGGAACGCAACAGAATATTGGAATGGGTATCTTATCCAATATAAGAGTAGTAGTTCCACCAACTGACGAACAAACCGCCATCGCCCACTACCTAGATACTAAGCTCGGTGAAATCGATGTGCTGATTGATAAGCAACAAACCCTGCTCGAAAAACTCGCAGAACAGCGCACCGCCGTGATTACCCATGCCGTAACCAAAGGCTTAAACCCTACAGCCCCGATGAAAAATAGCGGCGTGGAATGGTTGGGGGATGTACCAGCGCATTGGGAAGTTAAGCGTTTGAAGTTTTCAGTTAGAAATATTTCACAAAAAGTAGAATCTCAAACAAGTGATTTAAGATATTTTGGTTTGGAGAACATCGAATCATTCACGGGAAGATTAATATTAAATATTGAGTTAGAAAGTGAAGGAATTGCTAATAAGTTTCAAGAAAATGATGTGCTATTTGGTAAGTTACGACCTTATTTGGCAAAAGTGCATCTAGCTACACAAAACGGTTTAGTTTCAACAGAGACATTAGTCTTTAGGGCAAAAAAAGCAATTAACCCCAAATTTTTATTCTACTTTTGCGTATCTAAAGATTTTATTGACGCAGTCAATGGTACAACTTTTGGTTCTAAAATGCCTAGAGCAAATTGGGAGGACATCGGTAATTTTAAGATGTTGATTCCATCACTAGAAGAACAGGCAATTATTATTGACTACCTTAACCAAGAAACCGCCAAAATCGACCGCTTGTGTGAAACGGTCAATCAAACCATAGGTCGTCTGAAAGAATACCGCACCGCGCTGATTACTCAGGCGGTAACCGGGAAAATAAAAGTAACCGATGAATAAAGGGCAGGGGGGGATTTAAGCCCATCTTGCAATCAATGAAATAGGAGCAAATGGATGCATACCGAACCATACTTTGAAAATGAAATTGAATACAGCCTATTAACGGAAGGCGGTTACCAAAAAGGCTTGGCAGAAGATTATGAAAAATCAACCGCACTTTTTCCTGCCGATGCCGCGGCATTTATTCAGACGACCCAACCGAAACTATGGGCGTATTTGGAAATGTCGCGTAAAGATAAGGCGAAAGACGAGCTGATCAAAGCGTTAAATCAAGAATTGAACATTAAAGGCAGCCTGCATGTGCTGCGCAATGGTTTCCGTGTGGCAAACCGTACGGCAAAAATGGCATATTTCGCCCCCAATTCCACTTTAAATGAAACCACGCAGCAGCAATACGATGCCAATATCGTCAAAATTACCCGCCAAGTGATTACCGAATGTAACGAGCGGATTGATATGGTGGTATCGGTAAACGGTATTCCTGTTATCACCATCGAATTAAAAAACGAAATGTCGGCAACCGGCTGGACGGTGGAAGATGCGATGCGCCAATACCGTCAAGATCGGAATCCGCAGGGCAAATTATTTGAATTTAAAAAACGTGCGTTGGTGCATTTTGCGGTGGATACGCAAGAAGTGCATATGACCACCAAGCTGGAAGGAGAAGGTACGCGCTTTTTGCCGTTTAACCGCGGTTTTAATGATGGTAAAGGCAATCCGCCGGTTGAAAACGATGTGCGTACGGCGTATTTGTGGCGCGAGGTGTTGCGTAAAGACAGCTTAATGGAATTGATTGGGCGCTTTTTGCATTTGAGCCGTGAAGAACGAAAAGTCCGCCTGAATTCGGGTTTCCGCTATATCACAACCGAGAGCATGATTTTTCCGCGTTTCCATCAGCTTGATGCGGTAAGGAAATTGATTGCCCACACTAAAGCGCACGGCGCGGGCAGAAATTATCTGATTCAGCATTCGGCAGGCTCCGGCAAGTCCAATACGATTGCTTGGCTGGCGCATCATTTGGCTTCTTTGCATAATGCCACTGATGAAAAAATCTTTAACTCGGTGATTATTGTTACCGACCGTGTGGTGTTGGACAGACAGTTGCAAGAAACGGTGGCGCAATTTGAGCAAACCGATGGCGTGGTTCAGAAAATTGATAGGGATACCCACCAGCTTACCGCCGCGCTGGCGGCAAATGTGCCGATTATCATCACGACGATTCAAAAATTCCCTTATGTGATGCACAGCATTCAAACCAAGGCAAAACATGGCGAACACATTTCGCTTGATACCGAAGGCAAACGCTTTGCGGTCATCGTGGATGAAGCGCACAGTTCGCAGACGGGCGAGACGGCAAGCGAGTTGCGCCAGGTGTTGAACAAAAGCGAGATTGAAGCGGCGATTGCGGCTGAGTTTTTAGATTTGGAAGATGACGAGCTGCCTGAAGATATTGAAACGCAAAAAAATATCCTGCGCGAACAGTTCAAACGCAGCCGCCAAGATAATTTGAGCTTTTTTGCTTTCACTGCTACGCCAAAATGGAAAACGTTGGCGTTGTTTGACGAACCGAACGAGCAAGGCAAAACGCCGTTTCATAGCTACACCATGAAACAGGCGATTGAAGAAAGCTTTATTTTGGATGTGTTGGCAAACTATACGACCTATAAACAATATTTCCGTTTATTGAGTACGGCAGATAGCCATATCGAATTACCGAAGCACAAAGCCAAAAAAGAGCTGATGCGGTTTGTGAATTTACATCCGAGCGTAATCAGTCAAAAGGTGGAAATCATTATCGAGCATTTTCAGTCGGTTACTCGCCATAAGATTGGCGGCTATGCTAAAGCGATGGTGGTTACGGGTTCGCGTGAAGCTGCGGTACGCTATAAATTGGCATTTGATGAGTATATTGCCGAAAAAGGGTATGAAGGGATCAAATCACTGGTGGCATTTTCAGGCAAAGTAATTCTGCCGGAACAAACCGAAAAAGAATATTCCGAACCCGGCATGAATGGCGGCATTAAGGAAACGGAGTTGCCGGAACAGTTTGACAGCGATAATTATCAAGTGCTTTTGGTGGCGGATAAATATCAAACCGGTTTTGACCAGCCGTTGTTGCATACCATGTTTGTCGATAAAGTGCTGTCGGGTGTGCAGGCGGTGCAGACGCTGTCTCGTTTAAACCGTACGGCAAAAGGCAAGGAAGATACGTTTGTACTGGATTTTGTCAATGACCGTGAAGACATTTATGCCGCTTTCAAACCGTATTATCAACGGACAGAGTTGGGCGAGATTCCGGATGATGAGAAGTTGGCAAGTTTAGGCAATACACTGGATGAGTGGAAGATTTATACACAAAATGATATTGATGAATTTGCCGGCGTTTGGTTCGGCGGCGGTACTACACCAACCCATAGCGAACATAAAAAGCTCAATGCGATCATCGATAAAGCGATTGAAAAATATCTGCATATTTCAGACGAACCCGAGCATAATGAAGAGCAACAAAAACTCTTTAAAAGCCAGCTGCAAAGTTATTTGAATCTTTATTTGTTTGTTTCACAAATTTTGCCGTATGCCGATTCTATTCATGAGAAACGCTATGTTTATCTCAAAGCTTTGATGATGAAGCTGCCGCGCGGCAAACAAAGCGAAAAATTGGATTTGTCTAAAATGGCAATTTTGCAATATTACCGTTTGCAGCAAATCGGCGAAGGCTCAATCAAATTGAACGAAGGCGAAGCAGAGCCGCAAAAAGGTTCAACTGATGTAGGTACGGGACAAGTCAGCCTGACCGAAGAGCTGGATAAGCTGATTAAAGAGTTGAATGAAACATTTACGACCGAGTTTACATTGGCAGATCAGCTGTTTTTCGAGTCTGTCGAAAAATTTGCGCGCGAAAATCCGGATATTGTCGATGCAGCCAATAACAATCCTTTACCATCTTTCATGAATTATTTCAATACACAGGTTGATGATTTGTTGGTCGGATTGTTTGAGCAGTTTGGAGAGAGCGTTTCTAAAGTTTTGAATAATCCTCAAATCAAAAACAAAGTCTGCCGCCGATTGGCGAAGCAGATTTATGATAATGTCCATTTGGAAAAATAGTTTGTTTTAAAGTCGTCTGAAAAGACGGCTTTATTTATTTTCTGAGGAATGTTTGCTATTAATGAAGTTTCATTTTACTTTTCAGACGACCTTCTTCCAAATCCAAACAAATCAATCCATTCCATCTATTCCCCCTCTAAATATCATCCGTGCAAGCAACAATCGGTGCAATCGGTTAAAATGGGTCGTCTGAAATTTGTTTGACCGAATTGAGAAAACCATGTCCCAACAATACGTCTATTCCATGCTGCGCGTGAGCAAGGTTGTGCCGCCGCAGAAAACCATCATTAAAGATATTTCCCTTTCCTTCTTCCCCGGCGCGAAAATCGGCCTGCTCGGTTTGAACGGCGCGGGCAAATCCACCGTGCTGCGGATTATGGCGGGTGTGGATAAGGAATTTGAGGGCGAAGCGGTGCCGATGGGCGGCATCAAAATCGGCTATCTGCCGCAAGAGCCGGAGCTTGATCCGGAAAAAACCGTGCGTGAGGAAGTGGAAAGCGGTTTGGGCGAAGTGGCTGCCGCGCAGAAACGTTTGGAAGAAGTGTATGCCGAGTACGCCAATCCCGATGCGGATTTTGACGCGTTGGCGGAAGAGCAGGGCCGCTTGGAAGCGATTATTGCGGCAGGTTCGTCCACGGGCGGCGGTGCGGAACACGAATTGGAAATCGCCGCCGATGCGCTGCGCCTGCCGGAATGGGATGCCAAAATCGGCAATCTGTCCGGCGGTGAAAAACGCCGCGTCGCTTTGTGCAAACTCCTGTTGAGCAAGCCCGACATGCTGCTGCTGGACGAGCCGACCAACCACTTGGATGCGGAATCGGTCGAATGGCTGGAGCAATTCTTGGTGCGCTTCCCCGGCACGGTCGTTGCGGTAACGCATGACCGCTACTTCTTGGACAACGCCGCCGAATGGATTTTGGAACTCGACCGCGGCCACGGTATTCCGTGGAAAGGCAATTACTCGTCTTGGCTGGAGCAGAAAGAAAAACGCTTGGAAAACGAGGCGAAATCCGAAGCCGCGCGTGTGAAAGCGATGAAGCAGGAATTGGAATGGGTGCGCCAAAATGCCAAAGGCCGCCAAGCCAAGTCCAAAGCGCGTCTGGCGCGTTTTGAGGAAATGAGCAACTACGAATACCAAAAACGCAATGAAACGCAGGAAATCTTCATTCCCGTCGCCGAGCGTTTGGGTAATGAAGTGATTGAATTTGTGAACGTTTCCAAATCGTTTGGCGATAAAGTGCTGATTGACGATTTGAGCTTCAAAGTGCCTGCGGGCGCGATTGTCGGCATCATCGGTCCGAACGGCGCGGGTAAATCGACGCTGTTCAAAATGATTGCGGGCAAAGAGCAGCCCGATTCAGGTGAAGTGAAAATCGGGCAAACCGTGAAAATGAGCCTGATTGACCAAAGCCGCGAAGGTTTGCAAAACGACAAAACCGTGTTCGACAACATTGCCGAAGGCCGCGATATTTTGCAGGTTGGACAGTTTGAAATTCCCGCCCGCCAATATTTGGGTCGTTTCAACTTCAAAGGCAGCGACCAAAGCAAAATCGCGGGGCAGCTTTCCGGCGGCGAACGCGGACGTTTGCACTTGGCAAAAACCTTGTTGAGCGGCGGCAATGTGTTGCTGCTGGACGAACCGTCCAACGACCTCGACGTAGAAACCCTGCGCGCGCTGGAAGACGCATTGCTGGAATTTGCCGGCAGCGTAATGGTCATTTCGCACGACCGCTGGTTCCTCGACCGCATCGCCACGCATATCTTGGCTTGCGAAGGCGATTCGAAATGGGTGTTCTTCGACGGCAACTATCAGGAATACGAAGCCGATAAGAAACGCCGTTTGGGCGAAGAGGGCGCGAAACCGAAACGGATTAAATATAAACCGGTAACGCGTTGATAGGAAAATAAGAAAACGTCGTCTGAAAACTTAAAAAGGGTTTTCAGACGACGTTTTTGTTTGGAGAGCGTTTTACATCTGCACCAAGCCGTTGACTGTGATGCTGATTTCTTCTGAGCCGGGAGAAGGGGCTTGGATAGCGTTGTTTTCGTCGCTTGCCGAACGCTTGAACATGGCAGCTTCGGCATTCATCATTTTGGCGCGGGCGAAACCGTTGTCTATGGAACGGTTGCCGATGTGGCCTAAATTGAGTTTGACGATTTTGTAGTTGGAAAAACCGAGCGTTTTTGCCAAGTCTTGTGCGCGGTCTTTGAAGCGCAGGATGGCGGCTTTGCTGACTTGATCAACGGCGGCTTCGCGTTTTTCTTTGGATATGCTGAAGCCGATGCGGTTGAGCGTGGCAGTTTGCAACGTTTCGTCAATCAGGCGGTTGATGGCGTCAAAGTCTTTGCTTTCGACTTTGAACACGGCTTCTTCTTCCCAGCCTGTTTGGATGCGTTTGCCGTTGTTGTTGTATTCATAGCGCGGGCTGGCGCTGCGGTTGAGGATTTCGGTTTGGAGTTTGTTGTTTTGTACGGCTTTGTTGAAGTCGTTGAATTTTTTCTGAAACGCTTTGTTCACCGTGGCGCGGTCTTTGCCTTCGGAAGCAATGCTGAAGTAGGCGGTCATGGTGTCGCGGGTTATTTCGAGATTGGCGGACTCGGCAAATTCGATCATGTTGTAATGAAGGGTGTCGGTTTCGGCTGCGGCGGGCAGGGCGGTTGCGAGTATGAGGGCGGCAAGGATGGGGCGTAACATGGTTTTTCCTTTTGGTATCGGGTGTGGAAACAAATGGTATTGGATAATTTGTGTCAGGTCGTCTGAAAGCGCAGCTTCAATGAAGTTGAAAAAGGTTCTGACTTTGCTGCAACAGGTTTCAGACGACCTTTGACGGTGTCAGCCGAAAAAGCCCATTTTGACTTGGATGAGTTTTTCAAGTTCGGGCAGGACGCGGCGGCGGGAGACGAAGAAGATGATGTGGTCGCCGTCTTGGACAATGGTGTCGGTGTGGTGTCCCATGATGACTTCGCTCGTTTCGGCACGGACGATGGCGGCGATGTAGCAGTCGCCCGGCCATTTGATGCCGCTGATGCGTCTGCCGACGATGGCGGAAGTGTTTTTGTCGCCGTGGACGACAACTTCGATGGCTTCGGCGGTGCCGCGTCTGAGGGGGTGGACGGCAACGATGTCGCCTCGGCGGATGTGGGCGAGGATGGAGCCGATGGTGATGAGGTGCGGCGACACGACGATGTCGATTTTGTTGCCTTCGAGCAAATCGACGTAGCTGGAGCGGTTGACGATGGTGACGACGCGTTTGGCACCGAGGTTTTTCGCCAACAGGCTGGACATGATGTTGTTTTCGTCGTCGTTGGTCAGGGCGCAGAATACGTCGATTTCGTCGATGTATTCTTCGTCCAGCAGTGTTTCGTCGGTGGCGCTGCCTTGCAGGACGAGGGTGTTGTCGAGGTTTTCGGCGAGCCACTCGGCGCGGCGGGGGTTGTGTTCGACGATTTTGATGTCGTATTTGGATTCGAGCTGCTTGGCAAGGCGGTAGCCGATGTTGCCGCCGCCGGCAATCATGATGCGGCGGGTGCGCGCTTCTTTGGGGCGCAGTTCGCGCATGATGATGTTGACGCTGCTGATGTCGGCGGCAAAAAGTACCTCGTCGCCTTCGATGATGACGGTTTGCGGCGTGGGGACGATGAGGCGGTTGTTGCGGTATATGGCGCAGATTTGGCAGTCCGCGCCTTCGGGGAGGTGTTGGTTGATGTCGGCGATTTCGCGGTTGACGAGCAGCCCGCCTTTACGCGCCTGTACGATGACCATGCGGACTTTGTCGCCGGCAAACCTCAATACCTGCAATGCGCTGGTGTAGCTGAGCAGTCCGACGAGCTGTTCGGTAACGAGCTGTTCGGGGCTGATGGTTTCGGTGATGTCGAAGACGGTAAGGCTGCCGTTTTCCGTATCGTCGTTTTCGGGGTAGGGATATTCCAGATATTCGCTGGAACGCACGCGGGCGATGCGGCTGGGGATATTAAAGAGGTCGGCGGCGATTTTGCAGGCGACGATGTTGGTTTCGTCGCTGCGGGTCAGGGCAAGCAGGAGGTCGGAATCTGCCGCGCCCGCCTGTTCGAGGATGAACGGGGATGCGCCGTTGCCGAGTATGGTTTGGACGTCGAGGCGGCTGCCGATGTGTTGCAGGGCTTTTTCGTCGATGTCGATAACGGTAACGTCGTTGCTGGAAACGGAGGCGAGGTTTTGCGCGACGGTCGAGCCGACCTGTCCGCTGCCGAGGATGAGGATTTTCACGGTTTGGGCGGGTGGTTGGGTAAGGATGATGGGATTGTATAACAAAAGGTCGTCTGAAAACCTATTTTCAGACGACCTTTTGTTGATTTCAGGCAGGGTTTACCAGTAGCCTAGCACTTTCCACCAGATGATGCCGATGGTGCCGAAAATCAGGATTTCGACCACGCTCATGATGAAGCCTGCTTTCCACCATTCGGTCATGCTGACATAGTTCGAACCGTAGATGACAGGGGATGAACCTGAAGCGTAGTGGGTCAGCGACATCATGATGCCGGTGGCGGACGCCATAATCAGGGCGAACAGCATCGGCGGTGCGCCCAAGGCGAGGCCTGCGCCGTAGAACGCGCCGAACATGGCGGTAACGTGTGCCGTGCCGCTGGCGAAAACGTAGTGGGCGTAGAGGTAGGCGAGTACCAGAAGGGCGCAACCGGCTTCCCAACCCAAGCCGAGATGGGAGATGCCGCCCTGCATGGATTCGGACAGCCATGCAATCAGTCCCAATTTGTTGAGGAAGTTCGCCATCATCACCAATGCGGCAAACCAGACGATGGTGTCCCACGCGCCTTTTTCTTTCAGCGCGTCGTCCCATGTCAGTACGCCGGTGAGCAGACACAGGGAGAGGCCGAGGAAGGTGGTGGCGGTGGCATCGACTTTTACGCCGAACAGCATTTCGGGAACGCCCGCCCACAAAAGCAGCAGAATCACGAAAATGCCGAGCATGATTTTTTCGTCGCGCTTCATCGCGCCCATTTCTTTCAGTTTTTCTTTGGCAAGGGCGGTCGCATTAGGCGTTTGTTTGATTTCGGGCGGATACAGGAAATACAGCACCAGCGGCATCAGGAACATGGCAATCAGGCCGGGCACGACCATGGCGGCGAACCATGTGCCCCAAGAGAGGTGGATTTGCGAATCGGTGGCTTTGGCGACCAATTCGACGACCAGCGGGTTGGGCGCGGTTGCGGTAATGAAGATGCAGCAGGTGATGATGTTGGCGTGGTAGTTGACCAGCGCGAGGTATTTACCGATTTTGCCTTCCGTGCCTTTTTCGGGGTCGGAATCGAAACTCAGGGCGATGGAGCGCATAATCGGATGCACGATGGCACCGCCGCGCGCGGTGTTGCTCGGCGTTACCGGACCGATGACCAAATCGGCCAAAGCCAGGCTGTAACCTACGCCCAGCGTGCGTTTGCCGAAAAGGGAAATCAGAAGGTAGCCGATACGCATCCCCAAGCCGGTTTTCAACAAACCGCGCGAGATGATGATGGCGATACCGATCATCCAGATTAACGAGTTGTTGAGGCTGCTCAGAGCGTCTTTGGTTGCGTCGGCGGCTTTTTCGTTGGTCACGCCGGTCAGCGCGACCAAGGTAATGCCCAAAATCGCCATTGCGCCGATGGGCATGGCTTTGCCGATGATGCCGGCGATGATGCCGACGAACAACGCCAAAAGGTGCCATGCGTCGGGCGATACACCCTGCGGCACGGGTATGACGAACCAGATAATCAGCGTCAGCGCGAGCGCAACCGCAGCAGGAATTGGCTTGAAGCCCATGTTGAGTCTCCTAGTTTGAGGTATCGGGGAAATCGGATTTCAGACGACGTGTGTCCGTTTGAGCGGGGAAAGGCCGTCTGAAACGTATTTGGCAGCAGTTGTTTTTTATGTTTTTCTTTTGGGTGTTTGGGTAATGCGTATTTTTGTGTTGTCATCTTTTTCAGACGACGTTTCTTGAGTTTTACGTTTTGCCCTCTCCCTAACCCTCTCCCACGGGGAGAGGGGACGGATTGCAGAAAGTCCGATAATGGTCGGTTTCAGCACCATCATTCCCTCTCTGAGGAAGAGGGGACAGATTGCAGAAAGTCCGATAATGATCGATTTTCAGCACCATCATTCCCTCTCCGTGGAAGAGAGAACAGATTGCAGAAAATCCGATAATGGTCGGCTTCAGCACCATCATTCCCTCTCCCCGTGGGAGAGAGCTAGGGAAGAGGGTAAAACCCTAGGATGCACCGTATCGTTTTCTCTGATGGCAAATCTACCGATAAGTTTTAGTCAGACGATGTGTGTCCGTTTTAGTGGGGAGGGGTCGTCTGAAACGTATTTGGCAGCAGTTGTTTTTTATGTTTTTCTTTTGGTGGTTTAGGTAATGCGTGTTTGTGTTGCCATCTTTTCAGACGACGTTTTCTTAAGGTTATTGCGTTTTGCCCTCTCCCACGGGGAGAGGGGATAGATTGCAGAAAATCCGATAATAGTCGGCTTCAGCACTATTATTCCCTCTCCCCGTGGGAGAGGGCTAGGGAGAGGGTATAAAACCTCAGATTTAGCAGGTTCGGTTGTGAAACCCAACAAATACTTAAACCCTAATCATCATGTTGGGTCATGACCCAGTCTACAGGTATTTTTCAGACGACCTCCTATATACAAAAGGTCGTCTGAAATCCCGTATCAAATTAATCCTGCTCCGCCGGCAGGCCGTACTCTTCGGGGAAGGTACGCAGCGAGCTTTGCAACACGGTAACCGCGCCGTCAATCAGACCGCAGCGGCCACTTCGGGGCAGCAGTTGGCACAGGCTTTGCAGGGCGCGGAGGTCGTCTGAAGTGCCGATGCCGGTATCCACGCGGTTGAGCAGGCGTGAAAGTTGGAACGTGCCGCCTTTGCACGGCGGGCATTGTCCGCATGAGTTGGAGGCAAAAAATTCCACATACTCAGCCACTTTACGCACGACGCTGGTGCCTTCGGAAATCACAATCATTGCACCCGTGCCGAGGCTGGATTTGCGTTCGCGCACGGACACGAAGTCCAAAGGCACGTCCAAATCTTTCGCGGTCAGAAGCGTGTTTGACGGGCCGCCGGTAAAGACGGCTTTAAACGTGCGGCCCTCGAGCATACCGCCGCCGTGGTCGAAAATCAGCGATTGCAGGGTCGTGCCCATCGGCAGTTCGTACAGGCCCGGATTCAATACGTCGCCGGAAAGCGAGTAGAGTTTCGTGCCTGCGGCATCGCCCAAACCCAGCGATTTGTACCATTCCGCGCCTTTGGCAAGGATTTGCGGGATGTTGGCGAAGGTTTCGGTGTTGTTGATTAAGGTCGGTTCGCCTTCTACGCCGCTTTCGGCGGGGAACGGCGGTTTGCGGCGCGGGAACGGGAAACCGCCTTCCAACCATGAAATCACGGCGGTTTCTTCGCCGCCGATGTAGCGGCCTGAAGTTTCGACCAATTTCAGGTCTAAAGGTTTGCCCAGATAGTTTTCGATGCGGATGAACAAATCGCTTTTTTTCCATTGCTCGATGGCGGGCACGATGGCGGCGATGGATTCGGTCTGGTGCGGGTTGACATACATAATCGCTTTGTTGGCTCGGCAGGCGACGGCGGCAATCAGAACGCCTTCGATGACTTGGTGCGGCGTTTTCGCCAGCAATACGCGGTCTTTGAACGTACCCGGTTCGTCTTCGTTGGCATTGCAGACGACGTATTTGTCGCCGTGTTTGCTTTGGGCTGCGACGGCCGCCTCCCATTTGCGCCAGGTCGGGAAACCTGCGCCGCCCATGCCGCAGAGATTGGCGTCTTGCAGCTTGGAAACGATGCTTTGAGGATCGGCAAGTGCCGCCAGCAGGCCTTCGCCGCCGCCGACTTTGCGCCACGCGGCCAAATCCGCGCCGACTTGGCGGGACGGGTGCAGTAAGTTTTGATTGGCTTGGTTCATGATTGTTGCTCCTGCAAACCGGCGTGTTCGCGCAAATCGAATTTGCCGTAGTCGGGATATAAAACGGGGGCTTTGATGTCGCTGGTCAGTCCGGCGCGGGTCATTTCGCGTTGTAGATCGTGAACGTGTCCGACACCGCCGCGCACTTTTTTCAGCGGCAGGCCGCAACCGGCGGCGGCTTTACCCGCGCGGCGGCCGAAGCTGATGATGTCCAAAAGCGCGTTGCCCATCAGGCGGTTGCGGCCGTGGATGCCGCCGGTTACTTCGCCGGCGCAATAGAGACCTTCGACGCAGGTTGCGCCGTCGCCGTTGATTTCGACGCCGCCGTTTTGGTAGTGCAGGGTCGGATGAATCATCACGGGTTCGACGGCGGGGTCGATGCCGCATTTGTGGGCGACGTGGCCGAGCGTAACCAAACGGTTCAATACGTCGGGATCGTTTTCAATCAGGCGCGGCGTATCGAGGAACACGCCGACTTGTCCGTCGCGCACCACGCCGCGGCCTTCGCGGCACTCGCGCAAAATAGCGGCGGCAACGACGTCGCGCGGTTGCAATTCGTCAACGAAACGTTCGCCCAAACCGTTGACCAGTTTGGTGCCTGCGGAGCGCACAGCTTCGGAAATTAGCGCGCCTGCCAAGTGCGGCGGATGGGCGACGCCGGTCGGATGGTATTGGAAGGAATCGATGTCGCGCAGTTTTGCGCCGATGCGGTATGCCATCACCAGACCGTCGGCGGTTGCGCCGTAGTGGTTGGAAGTGGCGAAACCCTGCAAATGCAGCCGTCCGCTGCCGCCGGTTGCCAAGACCACGGCTTTGGCGTGAACCAATACCAAAGAGCGTTTTTCCAAATCGTACAAAATCGCGCCGACGCAGCGGCCGTGTTCGTCCGACAATAATTCGATAGCGGGGTGGCGGTTGAGCTGGGTGATGTTTTCGTCGAGTTCGACCGCCTCGCGCAGTACGCGCATCATTTCGAGGCCGGTGAAGTCGCGGTAACTCAAGATGCGCGGCACGGTCGTACCGCCTGCACGTTTGCGGCTCAACATGCCGTTGCTGTCCGCGCCTTTGGCAAGGTCGAAAGTCATGCCCAAACCGATCAGCCAGCGGATGGCGGACGGCGCGTCGGTAACCATTTGCGCCACCAATTCTTTCTTGCCTGCGTTGTGGCCGCCTTTGATGGTGTCGTCAAAGTGCTGTTGTAAGCTGTCTTCCGCGCCGACTGCCGCCTGAATGCCGCCTTCGGCCATCACGGTATTGCTGTCGCCGATACGCAGCTTGTTCGCCATAATCACGCGCGCTCCTGCTTCGGTTGCGGATAACGCCGCTGCCGCACCCGCACCCCCGCCGCCGATAATCAGTACGTCGGTGTTCAAATGTTCCGCGCCCGACAAATCATAGTCGTCAATCAGGGGATGACTGATCAGCAGTTTCGCCAAATCGGGATGGCAGTAATCGCCCGTGTTCGGGCCGGTGGGCAGTTTGACGCGCGCATTGGCCTGATAGTCGGGGTGAAACTGACTCAATAATTCGTTTTTTTCAGGCAGGTCACCGCGCAGTTCCAATGAGGAAGCGCGCAGGTTGGCAAGGGCGGTTTCGTAGTCTATGCCTTGGATTTTGTTCGCCATCACATTGCCTCCTCTTCAAATTCGACTTTCATTTTTCCGCTGTCGATTTCACGCAGGCGGCGCATCAAATCCACCGGACGCAGCGTGCGCGCCGCTTTCATACGGCGGGCGAACAAGCCTAAGTGGTTCGGACGGATGTGTTCGGGGCAGGAAAGGGTGCAGAGGTTGCACATCACGCATTGGTCGAAGGTCAGTGCAGCCGCGCCGAAATCGCCGGATACCACTTGCGCCACGCCGTTTTCCACTTCCAAACCTTTGGGGCAGGCGCGGTTGCAGCCGCCGCAATGACGGCAGTTTTGCGCTTCGGGGAAGGCTTTGGCGGTGTCGTCCAGCCAGTTCCAGCCGTCGCCGACCTCGCTCACGTCGTAATATTGGATATGCTCGGGAATGAAGTAGTCCAAGAAGCTGACCTGCATCCCTTCTTCGACTTTGGTTTCACACGCCAACGCAGTCGTTACCTCGCGCTCGCCTTCCTTGCGGATCATGCAGCGGCACGAACCGCACACGCCTTGCCCCATGCAGCCGACGTTGGCGGTAATCGCGCTGCCGGAACGGGCATAGGCCTGAATGATTGACGAGTCGGCAGAGGCTTTGACCTCGTGGCCGTCTATGGTCAGGGTTAACAAGTTTTCACTCATGGTAGTGTCCTGTGGAATGGGATAGGGGAAATTGGGTGTGTGTATTTTTATTACAAACTTTTAAAATGCAGATGTTTTTCAGGAAACGTCTTATAAATCAAAGTCTGACTGTCTTTTATTAGTGTATCAGAATTTGGGTTTTTTGATGATGGCGGAGTCGTAAAGGCAGGGTGGTGGCGGATTGTGAACAAAAAACAGCGGTTTTCAGACGACCTTTGTGCCATCTTGTTATTTTGTAAGATAAAATAAACTTACGATAAAGGAATAACTGCTAAAAACCGTTTTGAAATAAGAGTAAATATCATTATTAAGTGTTTGATATAAAAGCATATATCTATGTATTTATTGGATAAATTTGCAAAGTGTAAGCAAATGCAAATGGTGTTATAAAATTTCATAAAAACAGCTAAGTTTGACTTCCGTCAAAAATCATCGTGGGTAGAATGACACGGCTTTTACATTTGTGTATGGTTGAAAAAAGAAAGACAGGTCGTCTGAAAAGTAATTGTTTCTTTTTAAATTCATGTTATTAGTAGGGTTCATTACGGCGGTAAATCCAGCCTTTTCAGACGACCCTTTGGAATTTGAGTGGACAGATCAATTGTAGTTTTATTTCTACCGGTAAATATTACCGACAATACCCGTTATCATCATCCGAGTGAAATGATAGGTTATTAAGTTTTATGAAAATCAATGGATTATAAAAATCATATTGTCGCCTCATATCGATTGACAGCACTATTACACCGATTAAGGTCGTCTGAAAAACAGCCTCTATAAAAAAGCTAACAAACCCTCCCTACCATATGAAAAGGAACACAATCATGACCGTCATCAAGCAAGAAGACTTTATCCAAAGTATCTGCGATGCCTTCCAATTCATCAGCTATTACCATCCGAAAGACTACATCGACGCGCTCTATAAGGCGTGGCAGAAGGAAGAAAATCCCGCCGCCAAAGACGCGATGACGCAGATTTTGGTCAACAGCCGCATGTGTGCCGAAAACAACCGCCCCATCTGTCAAGATACCGGTATCGCAACCGTCTTCCTCAAAGTCGGCATGAACGTCCAATGGGATGCGGACATGAGCGTGGAAGAGATGGTTAACGAAGGCGTGCGCCGCGCCTACACTTGGGAAGGCAACACCCTGCGCGCGTCCGTCCTCGCCGACCCGGCCGGCAAACGCCAAAACACCAAAGACAACACTCCCGCCGTCATCCACATGAGCATCGTACCGGGCGACAAAGTCGAAGTAACCTGCGCGGCAAAAGGCGGCGGCTCTGAAAACAAATCCAAACTCGCTATGCTCAATCCTTCCGACAACATCGTCGATTGGGTATTGAAAACCATCCCGACCATGGGCGCGGGCTGGTGTCCTCCCGGCATTTTGGGCATCGGTATCGGCGGTACGCCCGAAAAAGCCGTACTGATGGCGAAAGAATCCCTGATGAGCCACATCGACATTCAAGAGTTGCAGGAAAAAGCCGCGTCCGGCGCAGAATTGTCCACCACCGAAGCCCTGCGCCTCGAACTCTTTGAAAAAGTCAACGCGCTGGGCATCGGCGCACAAGGTTTGGGCGGACTGACCACCGTGTTGGACGTCAAAATCCTCGATTACCCGACTCATGCCGCATCCAAACCGATTGCCATGATTCCGAACTGCGCCGCCACCCGCCACGTCGAATTCGAATTGGACGGCTCCGGTCCGGTCGAACTGACCCCGCCGCGCGTTGAAGACTGGCCAGATTTGACTTACAGCCCCGACAACGGCAAACGCATCGATGTCGATAAACTGACCAAAGAAGAAGTTGCCAGCTGGAAAACCGGCGACGTATTGCTGCTGAACGGCAAAATCCTCACCGGTCGTGATGCCGCGCACAAACGCCTCGTCGATATGCTCGACAAAGGCGAAGAGTTGCCCGTCGATTTCACCAACCGCCTGATTTACTACGTCGGCCCCGTCGATCCGGTCGGCGACGAAGTAGTCGGCCCGGCAGGCCCGACCACCGCTACCCGCATGGACAAATTCACCCGCCAAATGCTCGAACAAACCGGCCTCTTGGGCATGATCGGCAAATCCGAGCGCGGCGCAGCCACCTGCGAAGCCATCGCCGACAACAAAGCCGTGTACCTCATGGCAGTCGGCGGCGCGGCGTATCTCGTGGCAAAAGCTATCAAATCCTCCAAAGTCTTGGCGTTCCCCGAATTGGGCATGGAAGCGGTTTACGAGTTTGAAGTCAAAGACATGCCCGTAACCGTCGCCGTGGACAGCAAAGGCGAATCCATCCATGCCACCGCTCCGCGCAAATGGCAGGCAAAAATCGGCATCATCCCCGTCGAGTCCTAAAACCTTGATGCCAGGTTGAAAAAGGTCGTCTGAAAACTGAACTGCACCCCAAAAGTTGGACATCCCCTCCAACTCACAAGGTGCAGTTTTTTTATGAGCAAATATACATTACACTTCAAATACCAAGCCGT
>ERZ772957.885-NODE-885-length-21333-cov-5.459254_pt1 | contig 21333 bp, 18 predicted proteins | sample MGYA00580682_ERZ772957 | MGnify/ENA primary metagenome ERZ772957 (study PRJEB29015, sample SAMEA2737921) | human oral metagenome | biome: human oral; feature: human-associated habitat; material: dental | place: China | collected 2025 ...
GGGGGGGGGGGGGGGATAACAATAGTGTAGTTTTGCACTTTATTCAACTCCTTTGTTCCTGTTTTATCAAAACAATGCACTCATTATATATTCAAACGGTTGAAAATCAAGATGATTATTGTAAAAGGAAGCGTGCCGATTGTGTCCGCTTTCTTCGGATTCTTTATGGGGTCGCGGAGCGTAATGCGTCTTACAAAGCGGGTGGGCGGGCGGTCAATGTTCGATGATTTTCCCACTTTGGGGAAATTATTCCTGCCTGATAAAGCCTTTCAGTTCCACAATGTAGGGGCGGCGGCTTAGGTGTTCGGCTTTTTTATTTTTGCAATGAATTATGAAGCACAAAGACGCATTTATTGTTCCTGCACAAATATTGCGCCGAATGCGTCCCGTTGTAACTGCAATCGGAAGTCCGCCGGGAATCACGTGTTTTTATAAAACCGTAACAGCGAACTCGGAACGTTTTGCGTAAATTGCAGCGGAAAGCCTTGCGAGTTCGCTTCAATTGCAATGACTTTCCCGAAACCGGGCAGCTTTTCTTGGTTGGCGGCGCTAGTTTTTCTTGTTTCCGAGTTTCAGTTTGGAAACGGCTTCGGGGTCTTTTTTAATGTTTTCGATAGAGTTTCTGAAGAACGCGATGAATATCGAAATGAATACGGCTGAAAATACAACGATAATGCAGAACTTTCCTCGGCTGGGCTCGGATTTTCTGTCCGCAATTTCAGGGCGTTCCAAAATCTGAAACACAGGCGATTCGCTTGCCATCTGGACTTTCAAAAGTTCATACTGAGCTTTCAGCTGTTTGTAAACTTCCTGCTTGGCATCCAGCTCAAGCCTGATTTTTGTCATTGCCAAAGAAACGGAACCGTAGAGCGAAGTGCCGTTTGCAACGGAATATCCGATATTTTCCGCTTCTTTTTGAAGTTCCTGAATGTCTTCAAACGAGGATTCAATGTTTTTTTCAAGATTCGCTTTTTTGATTTTGTTTTTGTCAACGCCCAATTCGTCAAACCGCTTTGAAAGCCAATCGACGGAAAAATTTACTACATCGCGGGCAAAAGCGGGGTCTATATCCGTAAAAGAAAGCGTGAAAACCCCGCTGTCTTCATCAATTTTGCCTTTAAGTTTTTTTTCAATCCATTTTCGGCTTTCCGATACGGGAAATTTCGACTTCTGAAACTCTTCGCGCTCAAGAATCTTAAAGTTTTGAATAATCGCATCAAAAAACGGATTTGATTTTGAAAGATAGACCGCAAGAGAACTGTATGAATTGTTTTTTGCCGCTCCACCTCCTATAAGACTTCCCAAGCTCGAGGAGCCCAAAAGAGATGCCAATGAATTTCCCGAAGTTGAAGCGGAATCGTTTATAAGCATATTTGCAGAAGATGTAAAATTGTTCGGCATATAGGATTTTTCCGGCGGCAGAATAATCGAAATAACCGAAAATACGACAGCAAAAACTGCCGCAAGCACCACGATTGTTATTTCCATTTTTATATATTTCAGTACCACGGAAAGCAAATCCAACAACGAAATTTCGTCTTCGGCGGATTTGTTATTGATTTCCACGTTTTTTTGATTTTCAGGCTTAGTTTCCATAAAACAAGCATCCTTATGTTTCGTTGAAAAATATTAGCCCGAATCGGAAGTTTTTTCAATATTTTGAATGTTCTATAAATCTGGCTTCCGAATTGAACGGTTAATAAGAAATCTTGGCGTTCAAATTGTTTTTCTTGCATTACGAACGGAAATGATATATATATATATATATATATATGAAGATTTTAACCCTAATTTTCATATCGGCTTCGTTCTTGCTGAGTGTAGTTCTTATTCCTTTAGTGATAAAGTTTTGCAAAGCTTACAGCCTTTATGATTCTGTTAATGCCCGGAAAATTCATTCAGGAAATATTCCCCGTCTCGGTGGAATTGGTATATTTTTGGCGTTCATGGCTTCGGCAGTTTTATGTATGCTCATAACGCCTGCACTTTCTTCCGCTCGGTCGCTTCCGATTTTGATTGCGGGATTAATGGTTTTTCTGTTCGGAATAATAGACGACATCTTTGATATAAAAGCAATCTTCAAACTGTTGGTTCAGCTTGTTGCGACCGCAATCGTTGTTGCAAACGGTTTCAGATTCCGCCAAATCTTCAATTGGACAATTCCGATTCCGTTAGCCATGGTTCTTACTTTCGGTTGGATTTTGGGAATGATAAATGCATACAACCTTATCGACGGGCTGGACGGGCTTTGCGGAATGCTTTCGTTCACCACGCTTTTGACAATCGGATTTGTGCTTAGACATTCTTTTTACGAAGGAACAATAATATGCTTCATTCTTGCCGCCGCGATTTTGGGATTTCTTCTATATAATTGGCCGGCACCGAATGCAAAGATTTTTATGGGCGACGGCGGAAGTCAGTTTTTGGGCTTTATGATAGCAACGATTCCGCTTTACAGTTCTGCAACGGAATTTGAGTTCAATAAATTTGAGATGATGCTTGTGCTGGTTTCGTTCCCGATGATGGATACAATTGCAGCTATTTGGAGACGAATAAGAGACCACAAACCGATAATGAGTCCTGACCGCTCGCATCTTCATCACAAACTTTTGAATCTCGGCTTTGGAAAAAGAAACGCTTTGTACATAGTTTTGGGAATTCAGATTCTGATATGCGTGACCGTGGCTCTTTCGACTTTTCTTGAAAAACCGATGGCTGCAATACTTTTGGCGGTTGCATTGGCGTTCATGACTTGTTTTTTTGCCGTGATTCATTACACGAACAGAGCCGTCCTTAGAAAAATCAGAGAAAAAAGCGAATTTATTCCCGAAGAACAGGCTCGGATTCCTGAGGCATAATGAAATCGAAAAAAACAGGATTTGTTTTAGATATTTTTTTGTTTGCGGCGACGTTTTTGTGCAATGCATATTTTGTCGCCGTGGTTATTTTTTGTAAAAACGGATTTCTTGGAACCGTATTCGGCTTTCCGATGATTTGGTTTTTCCTTTCGATTTTTTTTATTTTTCTTTTCTTTGCAAGTAAACATGAACTTTTCCGAAAAATTCCAAAGTTCATTCGGAATTCTGTTTTTGTGATTTTTGGAATTTTTATCGCAATTTTTGCAAGTTCGATGTTTCTTGTTACGCATCCGAAACTTTCGGACGGCTCGGAAAACGTAAAATATGTGATTATTTTGGGAGGAGGAATCACAAAAAATCTTGGAATTTCTGACAATGTAAAAGAGCGGTTGCAAGTTGCGGCAAAATATCTTAAAAATAATCCTGACGTTGTTGCTGTGGTTACCGGCGGGCAGGGCAGATTTTCCGCCTGTCCTGAATCGAAAGTGCTGAAGCCATATCTTGAAAGCCTGGGAATTGAAGAGGCGAGAATTCTTGAAGAAGACAAGGCAAAAGACACGATTCAGAATCTGATTTTCAGCGCAAAAGTCCTTTCTGAGCGTGAAAATATTTCCGTACAAGAAATTCTTGATTCTCCAATAACGATAATAACCAGCGCACCTCACCTTAGCCGCGCAGAGCTCCTTGCAAAAAGAATTGGCTACACAAAAATATACGGAGCCGCTTCAAAAACGCCCCCGATTTACATAATCCACAGTTACACGCGCGAAGCATTTGCCTTCATCAAGTTGGGATTGCGGATAGCTTTTACGCATAAACCGGATGGAGTTTTTTAGACGCAAAAAATAGTGCAGCGGAAAATAGTGCGGGGTTGAAATGCAAACATCGTTGACTTTCGTATCCACTCTTCATGCACAAATGCACTCGTTTTTTAGAATTGACATTTGCGCAACTGCGCTATTTTTTCATTGCATTTCTTAAATCTAAAATGCAAAATTCTCTTGTCAAAATCATTTATTGAAGATTAGCACGAATTCATATAAAATTGTGTTTATGGAAAATTCGGTGATAGGAGAACTTTTGATTCTGTTTTTGCTCATTTTATGTTGCGGCAGAATGTTTTTCCTTAAATTCGGAAGAATAGATTCGCTTTCAATCCTTGCGCCGATATGCGTAGTTCTTTCTGTCCTTCAGATTTTGGCTTGGAATGCGGATATTCTTTCCGTTGCGATTTTGTGCATTTCGATATTTTCTTTTTTCACGAATTTTCGGGCGAATCTTAGATTATTTTCGGGGCTTTTTATAGACCATTACAGCGCGGCGTTCAAAAGCGGAGCGCTTTTGGTTCTGATTTTTTCCGTTGCCGAAGCGTTTTTTATCGTCAGATTTTATCCGCATCCGATAAATAATTCGGCGCACGGCGTAAAAAAAGAAACTTTCAGACTGAAAGGAACATTTAACGGCGGATTTGAAAAAGCGTTGCCGTTTGAACGTTCAAACGGAATTCTGTTCAGATATGAGCCTTCCGACAAAACTGAAATGCTGAAAGAAAAAATCATTTTGATTCCCGACAAGCGGGCGGATTCAGCTTTTTACGCTCCGTATATGACGCTGCTTTCGCAAAAAGGCTATGCGGTTTATTCAGGGGATTTTTTTTCAAAGGATTTAAGTTGGACTCACAATGCGTTTGATACAAAATATTTCAGACGTATGTACATGATTTTTGACTACCTCAAAGTTCCGGAACATTTTAAGGTTTTGAAAGATTTTTTTGCGTACAATTCTTTAAGAGAAATTGCGGAAATGGTAAAACTGATTCAAAATGAATGTCCCGGAGCCGGAATTTTTGTTATTGGCGACCAAATGGCAAATGCCGCGCTCGACGACTTTTCAAAAGAAAACGGAGAAAAAATTTGCGGAACGCTAAAACTCGATTCGCTTGAAGATTATTCCACACCCGGATTCGGATTTGTTCAGCTGATTTCTCCGCTTGATGCGTATTTTTTGAATTTTCCCAAAGACAAATCTTTTGAAAAAGTAGAAAAACTGGTTGAAAAAACGATAAAACTTCTTCCGGCAAACGAAGAAAAAGGAGATTCGCAAAATGACGCTTAAAGAACTTGGCCGATATTTCAGGGATTTTTTAAAGCCGGAAGAATATGCCGCCGACCCTTCCCGGAACGGAATCCAAATTGAAAATAGCGATGTGGACGGAAAGCCCATAAAAAAAATCGCTTATGCGGTTGACGCCTGCCTTCAGACTGTAATTGAAGCGGCAAAGCAAAATGCGGATATGCTTTTTGTTCATCACGGACTTTTTTGGGGCGGCTGCGAACCGATTGTCGGGCAAGTTTACAAAAGAATTTCCGCTTTTATAAAAAACGACATCGCGCTTTACGCAATGCATATTCCGCTTGATGCGAACAATCCTTGCGGGAACAATTACGGACTTGGCGCAAGAATAAATCTTCAGAAAATTCAGCCGTTCGGGGAATGGCGGGGAATGAAAATCGGAATAAAAGGCGAACTTCCGGAACCGCTTACGTGCGATGAACTTGCAAAAAAAATCCTTCTTCCGAACGAAAAGCCGCTTGCCGTTCTTCCGTTCGGCAAAAAAGAAATAAAAACGGTCGGCATAATATCGGGGGGTGCCGCTAACGATGTCGACCAGGCGATTCGTGACGGACTGGATGCTTATGTTACAGGCGAAATCGAACATTCGCTGTACCATTTTATAAAAGAAAGCGGAATTAACATGATAGCGGGCGGACATTATCAGACGGAAACTGTCGGCGTTAATCTTGTGCGCCAAAAAGTTGAAAAAGAACTGGGAATCGAAGGAATTTTTATAGATTTTCCTACGAATCTTTGAAAATGCAAATATATAAATTCGGAGCAAATATGAAATCAAATGTGAAAAAATTTTTGCCGTTCATTCTGACGGCGGTTGTCATAATCGCGGATCAAATCATAAAAGCCCTAATCGTAAAACATATTCCGCCGTTTTCGATTGGTTATCAATTTTTCGGCGACCTTTTGCGAATCGTTCACGTTTCGAACACGGGCGTTGCCTTCAGCATGGGGGATTCCATGCCGCTTGTTATAAGGCGGATTCTTTTCGGAATCGCACCGCTTATCGTAATTGCGATTGTCGTTGCCGTTTATCTTAGGAACGACGATTTTTCCGCGCTACAAAGATGGGCAATCTGCGGAATTGTCGGCGGCGGAATCGGAAATATAATCGACCGGTTTTTCAGAGCTGAAGGCGTGGTTGATTTTATCGATGTAAAATTTTTCGGAATATTCGGGCTGAAACGCTGGCCTACGTTCAATGTGGCGGATTCTTCAGTCGTTATCTGCGGAATAATTCTTATCATTTCGTTTATTGCGGCGACTCTCCGTTCAAGAAAGGAACAAAGCGATGAATAAAATCGGAATAATCGGAGCGATGGAAACTGAAATTGCGCTCATAAAAGAAATAATGCAAAAATCGGGAGAAATTCGCGGAACGCTTACGGGCGGGCTGGAATTTTTTGAAGGAAATATAGACGGAACGGACATCGTTGTTGTAAAAAGCGGAGTTGGAAAAGTGAACGCTGCACTTTGCGCTCAGCGGCTTATAATTCAGTTCGGCGTTACGCATATAATAAATACGGGAATTGCCGGTGCGATGGGCGGCGGACTGAAAATCTTCGATATGGTTGCCTCATCCGATGCAGTGTATCATGATATGGAAGCAACTGCATTCGGCTACAAGCCCACCGAAATTCCTCAGATGAAGTGTAGCGCATTTCCTGCGGATAAGAATCTGGTTCAAATTGCAAAAACCGCATTTGAAAATAAGAACAAAGATTCCGCTCGGAAAATCCTCGAAGGGCGAATTGCAACGGGCGACCAATTTATAGCGGACAAAAAAAGCAAAGAGCGTATCGGAAAAATCTGTTCTCCGCTTTGCTGCGAAATGGAAGGAGCTGCAATTGCCCACGCCTGCTATCTGAACGATACGCCGTTCCTTGTGCTCAGATGCATTTCAGACATGGCGGACGATTCGGTTGAAGTGACGTATTCGTTCAACGAGGATGATGCCGCAAAAGAAAGTGCCATGGTTGTACTTGAAATGCTGAATTTAATGAAAAATCAAAAAATATAATCAAAATCATTTGTAACATATGGAGGTTTTATGACAGAGCATAAGAAAGGAAATTACAAAGTCGATTCCTTTAATCTTGACCACACAAAAGTTACCGCCCCTTACGTTAGGGTTGCAAGCAAAAAGACCGGCGAAAAAGGCGACATCGTAACAAAGTTCGACGTGCGTTTTTGCCAGCCGAACAGGGAGTTCATGACAACCGCGGCGATTCACACGCTGGAACATTTGATTGCCGAATATATCCGGGACGAAATGGACGGAGTTATAGACCTAAGCCCGATGGGATGCAGAACGGGTTTTTACTTTACGATTTTCGGCGATGTTTCCGAAGAATTTATTGCCGAACATTTTTTGAACGTGCTGATAAAAGTGTCCATGTGGGATAAACCTATTCCGGCTGCGACTGTCGAAGAATGTGGTAACTACAGAGATCACGATTTGAACGGCGCAAAAGAATGGGCGGCAAAATGGGTTGACGGAATTCGAAAGAAGGGATTTAAAGCGTTTATTTGATAACTTGGAATTAAATGAATCTTATAGCAAAATTTAAGGAAACTGTGATTTCCGTGCTGCCGGTGATGCTCATCGTTATTGTGCTGGGGCTTACAGCTGCTCCGTTGGGCTTTTCGTTGCTGCTGAAATTTTTAATCGGCGGACTTCTTTTGATAGTCGGGCTTACCGCCTTTCTTATGGGAGTTGACATTGGCATTCAGCCGATAGGAGAGCGGACAGGAGCTGCTCTTGTAAGCAGGAAAAATATTTTTCTGCTTCTCGGCGTTTCATTCGTGATTGGATTTTTGGTTACCGTAGCGGAACCGGACATACAGGTTTTCGGCGACCAAATTCATTCGGTTTTTAATTCCGTGAACAAGTCCACCATGGTTTACATGATTGCGTTGGGTGTAGCCGTGTTCATCATGCTCGGACTTTTAAAGACGGTTCTTAGAATTAATCTGAAAATTCTTCTTCTTACCGCTTATGTTCTGATTTTCGTTCTGACCTTTTTTACTCCGGAAAGTTTCAGGGGAATCGCTTTTGATTCAGGCGGCGCTACCACAGGACCTATGACGGTGCCGTTTATAATGGCGCTGGGGCTTGGCGTAAGCGCCGTCCGTGCAAGAAGCAAAAATGTCGACGGAAGCGATGATTTCGGGCTTACGGGAATTACTTCAATTGGCTCAATTGCGGCAGTTCTTCTTTATGGAATAATTCTTTCAAAAAGCGGAAGACTTTCCGAGGCGGCGGAAGCGGTGACTCAGACTGCGGAAAACGCATCTTCGGGGCTTTCGGTTTTTGTTGAACTGATTCCGCACGTGGCTAAAGAAGCGGGACTTTCTATTGCTCCTCTTGCGGTAATGCTTTTGGTGTTTCAGCTTTCGCTTCTTCATTTGCCGCTAAGGGAACTTGCAAGAATGGCGTTCGGACTTGTCTGGAGCTACATTGGACTTACGATATTTTTGATTGGAGTGAACGGCGGTTTTATGAGTGCCGGAAGACAACTGGGCTTTGTACTTGGAACAAAAGCTTCCGAGATGGGCGGCGTTTGGAGTTTTCTGCTGATTGCGACGGGCACTGTTCTTGGTGCCGTTGTTGTATGTGCCGAACCTGCCGTTTGGGTTTTGACGGAGCAGGTGGAATCCCTTTCCGGCGGAACCATAAAACGCAAACTCATGCTGATATTTTTGAGCGCGGGCGCCGCGGCGGCAATCGGACTTACAATGTGGCGGGCATTGGCTGCGTTCAGTTTGATGAAAATCCTTGTTCCGGGATATGCTATTGCCCTTTTGCTTATGCTTTGGAGCCCCAATTTGTTTACCGCAATCGCATTCGATTCCGGCGGGGTTGCGTCGGGGCCGATTACATCGACTTTTGTGTTGAGTTTTACTTTGGGGGCAAGCCAAGCAAACGGCGAAGGTCTCAGTCCGTTCGGCGTAATTGCGCTTGTTGCAATGACACCCCTAATTGCCATCCAAATTCTTGGCATCTTTTTCAGCAGAAAAAAGAAAATCAATAAGCAGGAGGTCAAGTGATGTCGGCGTACAGCATAATACTCAGCATTGTTCCCGGAAACAACGGAGAACTTGTTACTCATGCGGCAAATGCAGCCGGCGCTTTCGGCGGCACGATTTTACGGGGAAGAGGAACAGCCGCAAGTTCATTGCTCCAGATTTTGGGATTCGGCGATTCTGCAAAAGACATCGTTCTTATAGTTTCCGAATCCGGCAAAAAATATAAAATAAAAGATTCCGTAATCCAAGCCGCAAAGGAAAAAAAGCAGCCGTTCGGAATTCTTTTTACATTGAGCGCGTCCGATTTTTTTAAGTCGGGAACAAATCATTCGGAGGAAAAAATGGATTTAAATTCTGAATATAAATTAATCACAGTAATCGTGAACAAAGGCTATGCGGATACTGCTATGGATGCTGCAAGAAAAGCGGGTGCCGGCGGCGGAACGATAATCAATGCACGGGGAACGGCAAAGCCCGGAGACTCAACATTTTTCGGTGTGGAAATTGTTCCTGAAAAAGATATGGTTTTGATTGCAACTGAAAGCTCAAAAGCCGATTCGATACTTGAAGCCATCCGGGAACTGCCCTGTCTTTCAAAGCCCGGAAGCGGAATTGCATTTGCAAGTCCTGCGGCGGATTTTACAGTCCTGGGAAAATCAAAAAAATAAAACGATTTAATTTTTTCGGGCAATGATATAATATTCGAAAAGCAATAAAGGATTTTGATAAAATCTATTTTTACTGACATTTTTAGGAGTTGTTTATGACAAATGAAAAAGCCATATCCGCTTTAAAAAAAATCAAAAACTACTGTTCCGCAAGTCTGCTTGATGAACTGGAGTACGTGATTGAAGTCATGGAAAAACTGCACAAAGACGGAATTTCAGATCCGCTGAATACTGACTTTACAAATCTAAAAAAATCAGAGGTGGCGCAATTATGACAGGAACTTTTTGGTCGTTGGTGCCTGCGATAATCGCAATTGCATTGGCATTAATCACAAAGGAAGTTTATTCCTCGCTTTTTGCAGGAGTTTTGATAGGCGGACTTTTTTACGCAATCGACGCATCCGCAGGTTTCGGCGGCTTTTTAACCCACGTGTTTCAGGACGGACTTGTCGGGCAAGTTTCGGATTCGTACAATGTGGGAATTTTGGTGTTTTTGGTCATTCTGGGAATGATGGTTGCCCTTATGAACAATGCGGGCGGTTCCGCCGCTTTTGGTGATTGGACAAAAAAGCACATAAAGACAAAAGTGGGGGCGCAGGTCGCAACAATTTGTCTTGGAATTCTTATATTTATAGACGACTATTTTAATTGCCTTACAGTCGGTTCCGTAATGAAACCCGTTACCGACAAATACGGCGTTTCAAAGGAAAAACTCGCTTATCTTATCGATGCTACGGCGGCTCCAATTTGCATAATAGCGCCGATTTCTTCGTGGGCAGCCGCAGTTTCAGGATTTGTATCTCAAGGCGAAAACGGAATCGCACTTTTCTGCAAGGCAATACCTTTTAATTTCTATGCGCTGTTCACAATTATAATGATGTTCAGCATGGTATTTATGCGTTTTGAATACGGAAAAATGGCTAAATACGAAAATCCCTTTGGAGTCATGAAAGAAAAAGCCGCAAAACTTTCAGGCGAGGACGCGCTTAAAGGCAAGGTGATTGACCTTATCCTTCCGGTTACGGTGCTTATCGTTCTGTGCGTTCTTGGAATGATTTATTCAGGCGGCATATTCAGCCAGGATTCAGATTCCTATGGAAATTTCGTAAATGCGTTTGCAAATTCCGACGCTTCGATCGGATTGGTTTTGGGCTCGTTCGGCGCGTTGATTTTTACAATCATTTATTATCTTTTTAGGCGAGTGCTTTCGTTCAAAAATGCCATGGGCTGCATTACGGACGGATTCAAAGCTATGGTTCCGCCGATTCTGATTTTGTCGTTGGCGTGGACTCTAAAATACATGACGGACAGCCTTCAGGCAAAAGAATTTGTTGCCGGCGTTGTTGCCGGAAGCGCCTCGGGATTCAAAATTTTCCTTCCTGCGATAATTTTTGTAATTGCGTGCTTCTTGGCGTTTGCGACCGGAACTTCGTGGGGAACGTTCGGCATACTGATTCCGATTTGCATAGCCGCATTCCCCGAATCTTCAGACCCGATAAGAATAATTTCGATTTCGGCGTGCATGGCGGGCGCGGTGTGCGGAGACCATTGCTCCCCGATTTCGGACACAACGGTTATGGCAAGCGCGGGCGCACAATGCAACCATGTGAACCACGTTTCCACGCAGCTTCCGTATGCATTGACGGTCGCGGCGATTTCGTTTGTTACGTATATCGTTGCGGGCGCAACTTCGCTTATAAACATATATGCAAGCTGTGCGATTTCACTTTCATTCGGAGCTATATGTCTTTTCTCATTCCTTATTTCTATGAAGAAAAAGACTTGCCGCAAAGAATCCTGACCATTAAAAAATGCGACTTAATTGTAGTTTGTCAGAAAACGGCGGTTTGATGCCGCCGTATTTGCTGAAAAAGCGGACAAACTTGAACTAAAACTTTTTGAAAAACACAATCTTCCCGGCGGCGCTGTTTTAAAGTTTCGCAGGGAAGATTCAAATTTAATCCGCCCATTCATAAAATCTGTGCATCCGATTCTAAAAAATCCCAAAAACAAACGCCATTTTTTCTCGAAGCGGGAATTGCCGCAAAGTTGATTCACGAAATTATCTTCTACAGAACAATTTCTGCAAATTCAAAAATACCTATTGGCACAAAACTTCCGTGCGGGCTGAAAAATTTTGCACACCTCTTAAAAAAAAAGTCCTGCACTTCTTCGTCTTTTTCGCACGAACTTTCGTTCTTCGTGAAAAATCAATCAGAAAAAAGCCGAAAAAAAAATATTTTGCAATTCGCCTGTTTCAAAAATTCTTGAAAAACGAAAGTCCCGCTACAGATTCGTTGCACAAAAAAAATGTCGATTGCCGTAAAACTTCCGTTCAGGCTTGAAAATTTTGCACGCCTCTTAAAAAAAGTCCTATACTTCTTCGTTTTTTTTGCACAAACTTTTGCTTTTCTTGAAAAAGCAATCAGAAAAATCCCGGAAAAAATATTTTGCAATTTGCCTGTTTCAAAAATCCGTGTAAAACAAAAGTCCCGCTGCATACTCGTTGCGCAAAAAAAAATGCCGATTTCCGAAAAACTTCAGTGCGGGCTGGAAAAATTTTGCGCGCCTTTTAAAAAAAGTCCCGTACTTCTTCGTCTTTTTTGCACGAACTTTTGCTTTTCTTGAAAAAAATCAGAAGAACGTCGAAAAAAATATTTTACAATTCGCCTGTTTCAAAATCCGTGAAAAACGAAAGTCCCGCTGCATACTCGTTGCGCAAAAAAAATGCCGATTGCCGCAAAACTTCCGTGCGAGCTGGAAAAATTTTGCACGCCTTTTAAAAAAAGGTCTGCACTCCTTAATATTTTTCGCACGAACTTTTGCTTTTCGTGAAAAAAATCAGAAGAACGCCGAAAAAAAATATTTTTCAATTCGCCTGTTTCAAAAATTCTTGAAGAACGAAAGCCCCGCTGCATACTCGTTGCGCAAAAAAAATATTGTTCGGGAAATCTGCAACCGTTTTCCAAGGATGTATTCGTCCGTATGATTGATAAAAATATGTTCCCAAACCCGAAATCAAACGAATAAATTCACGAAAATCCGCTTTTTCAAGCGTGCATGGCTCAAATATATTACCATCCGCATTTTATCTACGAATATTTTACTGATTATTGCTATATTTTTCGTGAAACCTGAAAGAATGAATCATGAATTTTTGGGAAAGAGTTCAGGAGCTTATGGACATTCAGGGTATGGAACGCAAAGCCTTGTCCCTTGAGGCAAACTTCGACCCGTCCAACATCGGAAAAGGAATCAAGGAAAATCGCCTTCCGTCCGCCGAAACTGCCGTAAAAATTGCAAAATGCCTTGGCGTTTCGGTGGAATATCTTGTAACCGGAACAAGCGTTTCGTGCGATGATATTGAAGAAGTGCGCCTTCAAAATATAAAAAACTACCGAAACCTAATCGGGCAGCTTGAAACTCTTCCCGCGGGCGTTCAAAAAGAAATCCTGGAGCTTGTAAAAGAATTGAGCAGAAATCTTTTCTAAAAACCGTTTCGTGCCGATTTTTGAATCCCGTTTTATAAAATAAAAAGAGCGGTTCCGGTTCCCCACTTTTTGGAGCATTATTCGGGCGAAACCGCTACTTCATTTTCTATCGTTATTCCAAAAATCTCATGCATTCATCATTCGTGCCTTTCAGGGTTCCGCTAAGCGCTCATTCCTCCGCTGCGCTTCGGAACGCCTTCGGCGCCCTTACACGCACGCGCAGGAAAAGTCCGCCTATATTTTGCATGAAAATTTTTTGCGGACGGAATATACTATTCGTTCAAAAACGCCGCTTCGTATTGTCCGTCGGTAATTTCATGTATCGTAAGACTCTTATACTTTATATCGTAGCCTGCAGGCGAACTCTGTTCGTTGCATTCGTATAAAAATCCGATTCGTCCGTCTTTTTGCTGAATCATCGTGGAATACGCGCTTGTGCCGGTATGGATTTTCTTTTGCGTCCATTTGCTTGCGGTTGCAAAATCGGCAAGAGATACGTTTTCGTTGATTGTTCGCCAGAAAATAGAAACGTCTTTACGTCTGTCTACGGTCGGGATGGACAGCAATGCAAGATAGACGGGAGTTTTATTATTTTTCTCACAGGCTTTTACAATCAGCAGCTCTCCGTTTGTTCCGGGGTCGTTGCCTAAGCTCAAGACTGCGTAAGATGATTCCCAATGTCCCAGTCCTGAATTTTTATCCGTATAGGTAAAAATGTTTATAAATCTTCCCTCTTTGCTTCCGGATTGGTTTTCGCGTCGGCTTGAAAGAATAACCCTTCCGTCCGGCAGTTCTTCCACTTTCGCTTCGTCTCCCGCAGGAGTAGGCCTTGCAGTAGCATCGCCTCCCAATACGTTCCACGTGTCCCCAAAGTCGTCCGAATATATAACCGTATTACCGAAACCACCAATCACGGGTGCGGCGTATATTCGGAAGTATTTATCGACTTTAATAAAGCGGGACTGATGTATTTTTCCCGACGTGACAAACATTCGATTCCATGAAGTTGTGTTCATTCCGTATATTTGCTCGGTTATGTCAGTTGAAGTAAAAGTTTTACCGCCGTCGGTAGATTTTAACTTCATTACGCTCTGTTTTCCGTGTTGATAGCGCACATTTCCTTGAACATGAAGTATGAGCACTTCGTCGGAATCTCTATCCGCCGCGATTGCGGCATCTCCGCAGCCGTATTGGACGGGATTATCGGGAACATTCGTAAGATTTGTGTCGGTTGCAGACCAGTTAATACCGTAATCGGCAGAGTTTTTTAAGACTAAATCCACGCGGTGAAGATGAGAATTTCCACCCCACTCTCCATTCGGTCCGTATTTTCCCACATCCGCCGCATGTTTGTACCGCAAATCCGCAACCGCAAGCAGCGTGCCGTCTTTTGTTTCCGCCAGCGCGGGAATACGGTAATAATCGTCAGGGCGGTCGGTTTTGCTCTTCCATAAATCCGTTGCGCTAACGGTTTTCGGCGTCCACTTTGCATACAGCGTAAGGCTTTCGCTCACTTTATCGGACGCGGCGTTCCATTTTTGCGTGTTATTTTTATCCTTGAACCAGCCTTCAAAGTTCCATGTAAGATGCGACGGATTTTGCGGCATGGCGGAAATTGGCTCTCCGGACACAACTTCAATTTTTTCAGGAACTTTTGAAAGTCCGCGCGTACTGAACGATACGGTAAAAATTGGCGTCCATTTTGCATAAAGAGTTATGTCTTGAGTAACGGTGTCGGAATTTTTGTTCCACATTGTTGTGCAGGTTGATTCTTTGTACCATCCGTCAAAACGTTTTTTCTCCGCGGTCGGATTCGGGAACTGTTCGGCAGTGATTTTTGCGTCTTTTGCAACTTTAATTGCCGCCGGCGCTGTTCCGAATCCTTGCGTATCGAACGTTACGGTAAAAAACTTTGTCGCAGGCTTAAGCGGAATGAGCGGCTGCGTATTCTTCCATTTTGCATAGAGCGTTATATTTTTTGTAACCTTGTCGGTATCTTTGTTCCATTCTATTGTACATTCAGAATTTTTAAACCAGCCGGCGAAAAGTTTGCCGTCCGCCGTAAGCACGGGAAGCTGCGCATCGGTCAGTTTTGCTCCGTACGCCACGGAAATGGATTTGGGAGTTTCCCCGAAACCGTTCGTTTCGTATGTTACCGTGCAGGAAGACGCGGATGCCTCGTCAATCCGGGAACAGCCGAAAACGCCAATCACAAATGCGGCTGCAATGGCTGCCGTAAAGAAAAAATGTTTTTTCATAAAAAGCACTCCTATAAAATCAGGCTTATTAAAAATTGAACAGCTGAACAAAATATCTGCTTTGAAAATTGTTCAATCCGTGCGCACGGCACATATTCAATGGGCGAGTTTGCAAAATGCAAACCTTACAATATAAACGGCTGTTTTCGCCGCTTAATAAATCGGATTATTGAAAGCTCTTCTCAAATATATGACTAAAAATATTTTTAGCCTTTCCGACAAGGTATTTTAATACCATGTTTGTATTGCATTGTCAAATAAATATGCAGCGCACAAGCCGGATAGGCGCACATCTTCGGAAATTATTGAAAATTCAGCGAACACGAACGGCGCTTTGTTCCGATTTGCAAATTCCGTTTTTGCAATTCTTATTTTCTGAATCTAAAAAATGCCGTTGCCAATATGACTTGCTGAAAGAAATTTCCCTTTTCACAGAGATTTTGAACGTCAGCTTGCAACGGATTTTGCATATTACGGAAAATAAAAAAATGGAAAGGATTTTTATGATATTTACGCCGCAGTCAATGCCCATAAAACATTTGAGCGAAGCATTCTTTGAAAACGCTTCGCTCAAAACGCTGCTCGGTTATTAACCGCTTTGCGATTTTTCATCGGAAAACCGCAAGATAATTTATCGGCTGCTGCAGGTTTTGAACCTGCGACACATGGATTAACAGTCCATTGCTCTACCAGCTGAGCTAAGCAACCATCGTTCATTACGAACGAATGCCATTGTATTATCTGAACAAAAAAAGGTCAATACACCTCTTGTTGATTTATAAAAATTTAATCGCCGTAAAAACATAAAAAGCGGAAAAATGCGGCTGATTTTTGACGAAGCTTTATTTTAAGCGGAAAAATAGCACTGCCGGAAAATACTGCAAGTTTGAAAAATGAGCGTAACTGATTTTTGAATGCGCTTTTCACGCAGAACACAGCAGTTTTCGGAAATTGATATTTTTTCAACTGCGATATTTTAAGGAAAAGTTATTTAAAAATTCGGCGAACTTTTTATCAATTCCGCTCCGGTGCCGATTTTTTTTACTGCGGAAAAGGGATTTTTTCACGGCGGAAAGGCAAATCAATCGGAACAAAAACAAACGGATTTTCAAAACCTTGTTCCGAATCCTGAAGATTTTTGTCGAAAATCAATTTGATTCGGACTTCTTTGAAATTGTTTTATTTTGCTTCAAAATATTCGAACGCATCTATGATGTCCAAATAAACTCCGTCAAATCCGGCTGCAATTATTCTGTCCAAATATGCATTAGGATTCCCAAACAGAATCGATTTCCATTCTTTGTCCCAATATTTGACTTTATAATTTCCATTCCAACTCGGATTTTCTTTGCTTAACCATGACGGTTTATTGCGTTTCCATTTGGGATTCCAGTAATAGCGATAATCCTCAGCCTCTCCGATACTCATGTAACATATTGTAAGCCTTTTTCCGCCGTTTTTTTTGGTTTTAAGTTCTGCAACCTCAAAAGAATCGAACTGTTCCTCATTCTGAAAAAGGTCCGATATCACAAGATCATAATCCGTGTTTTTGACCGCGTTTATGAAGTCCGTTTTCGAAGAAAATTTCTCTCCATTAATAAGATAAAGGAAATTTTTTGCATTGCTTATATTGATGATGTTTTCCGCATTTGAATTGTACGGACTTTCAGGATAGGCCGGAATCGTTCTAAGAAGCCTGTCGCTTGCGGCAAAAGATATGTAACCTTGTTTCATATTTATTTCATAAGATGAATCCATGAATTTTTTATCCGAACAATAATCAATCGCCAAAATGCGTTTTCCGTGTTTTTTAAAAATATCGCACAATGAAGCAAGATATTCGCTCGCCGCTTTGGGCGTTCGTACATTGTCTTTGTTGTAGCCGAAGATAATTGATTCCTGCCCGACGCCGTCTACGGAATTGATATACGCTTTTTCCGCATTTCCGCTGTTTTTGGAAACCGCAAGTTCCAATCCGTTTTGAGGAATCACGATAAATCCGTTCTTTTTATTTTTTGAATATTCGGATATTTCCTGAACAAAATTGCGCATTTCCGCCCGATAATCCGTTGCGGAAACCGTTTGTAAAATCGCTGCGGCAAAAAAAACTGCTGAAACGCGCCTGATTATTTTTCTGAGGCAAAGTTTATCGTGCATTATTTTAAATTTCCTTTTGATTTTTATAATATCGCTTTTTGAATTCCGGTTCAAGAAAATCAATATTCGCAATTCAAGCGAAAGTTTTTAATAAGTAAAATAATTCGTTGCAAATGTAAGTTTAAGAGAGTATCCTTTAATGTATGCTGTTTTTGCGCAAAAAAATGAACAGCGCACTTTGAACAGAGAATATGTTTTTTCATGCGGAAAAGAGGAGAATGTATGGCTAAGGTGGTGATTGTCGGCGGCGTTGCAGGAGGGGCAAGCTGCGCTGCCCGTTTACGGCGGCTTGATGAAAAGGCGGAAATCGTGCTGCTTGAGCGGGGCGAATATATTTCGTACGCAAACTGCGGACTTCCGTATCACGTGGGAGATGTGATTAAATCGCGCGATTCGCTTTTGTTGCAGACTCCTCAAATGATGAAAGCGAAATTCAATGTCGACGTGCGGGTACAAAACGAAGTGTGTGCGATTGACCGCACCAACAAAACGGTGAGCGTAAAAAATCTTTCGACGGGAGAAACGTACAACGAATCGTACGACACGCTCGTGCTTTCGACCGGCTCTTCTCCGATTCGTCCGCCTATTCCCGGAATCGACTCACCCCGCATCAAAACGCTGTGGACTGTGCCGGACACCGACGAAATCCGCTCCCTTGTGTGTTCCGGAGGCGTAATGTCGGCTGCGGTCATTGGCGGCGGATTTATCGGGCTTGAGATGGCGGAAAATCTTCGTCATGCTGGGCTTTCCGTTTCGATTGTCGAAATGCTCGATCAAGTCATGGCGCCTCTCGATTTTGAGATGGCGCAGCTTTTGCATGAACACATCCGCTCGCAGGGCGTCGACCTGCACCTCGGCGACGGCGTTTCGTCTTTCCATGACGACGGAAATCAGGTTTCCATCGAACTTAAAAGCGGAAAAACGCTCACGGCGGAACTGGTCATTCTTTCGATCGGCGTGCGGGCGAACTCAAATTTGGCAAAAGAATGCGGACTTCCGCTGAATGCGCGCGGCGGAATCGTCACGGATTCGCACATGAAAACGGAAGATTCTTCGATTTATGCGGTCGGCGATGCGGTTGAAGTCGAAGATTTTATTTTTAAGGACCGGACGATGATTCCGCTTGCCGGGCCTGCGAACAAACAGGGGCGCATTGCGGCGGACAACATTGCGGGCTTGGAATCCGAATACGAAGGAACGCAAGGAACGGCGGTCGCAAAAGTCTTTAGGCTTTCGGCGGCAAGCACGGGCGCAAATGAAAAGACGCTTGTCAAACGGGGACTTGCGCACGGCACGGACTACGAGCGCATTATCATCACGCAAAACTCACACGCAGGCTACTATCCCGGTGCTGTTCCGATGACGATAAAACTTTTGTTTGCAAAAGACGGCTCAAAGATTTTCGGTGCGCAGATTGTCGGCTGCGACGGAGTAGACAAGAGAATCGATACGGTTGCTGCGGCAATCCGTTTCGGCGGAACGATAAAGGATTTGACGAAACTTGAGTTTGCCTATGCGCCGCCGTATTCGTCGGCAAAAGATCCCGTTAACATGGCAGGCTTTACGGCGGACAATACGGTAAAAAATCTTGTCCGCTTTGCTGATTGGGACGCTCCCGACAAGATGAAAGAGGCGGTTTTGCTTGACGTGCGTGAAGAGATGGAAACGTGTGCGTTTGCTTTGCCGAATGCGCTCAATATCCCGCTTGGAAAACTTCGAAAACGTTTGGGCGAACTCGACAAAACGAAAACCTTCATTGTATTTTGTGCAATCGGAGTGCGTGCATACAATGGAGCGCGCATTTTGATGAACAACGGTTTCAAGAATGTCCTTGTGTATCCGGGCGGAACGGGATTTTACCGCTCGACGCATTACGAACAATTTTCCGAAGAGGGCGGCGAGCCTTCTTCTGGGGGGAATTGCGCCTGCTGTCCGCCTGAAGAAAAGTGCTGTTCGACCGTATCGATAAAACTTGACTGCTGCGGACTTCAGTGTCCGGGCCCCATCATGAAAGTCTTTGAGACCATAAAATCTATGCAGGACGGCGAGACGGTTGAAGTTACCGCTTCCGATCCCGGATTTTTGAAAGACATTGGTGCATGGTGCCGACGGACGGGAAACACGCTCGTTTCGACAAGTTCTGACGGTTCGTTCCGTGCCGTAATCCGAAAAGGCGTTTCCAATTCGTCGGCTTTGGACGGAGTTCAGCAAAAGTCCGCCGTTTCGGCTTGTGCGCCGGACGGAAAAACAATCGTCGTATTTTCAGGCGATTTGGACAAAGTTCTTGCAAGTTTTATCATCGCAAACGGAGCGGCTTCGATGGGGCGGCCGGTTACGATGTTCTTTACATTCTGGGGACTGAGCGTTTTGCGGAAAAAACGTTCGCCGAAAGTCAAAAAGACTGCGATGGAATCGATGTTCGGCGCAATGCTTCCGAAAGGCGCGTCAAAACTCACGCTTTCCAAAATGAACATGGGCGGCATGGGAACGGCGATGATGAAAAAAATCATGAACGACAAAAATGTTGACAGCCTTGAGTCGCTCATAAAAAAAGCGATGGCGAACGGCGTAAAAATCGTCGCCTGCACCATGAGCATGGACGTGATGGGCATCAAAAAAGAAGAACTCATCGACGGCGTGGAACTCGGCGGCGTCGGGTCGTATTTGGGTGATGCGGAAGAATCCAACGTAAATCTTTTCATTTAATTTATCGAAGAAACGGACCGCACGCACAATTGAAGCTGGGAGGTTTTTCATGATTCATGCGATTTTATTCGGAATGCTTGCGACTGGCGTAGGCATATTGTTCTGGATTTTTCTTGTCATGCTGATTGTAAAAATCGTCCGGAAAAAGCCGAAAAAGGGCGTAGCGGTCGGTTTATCCGTGTTCGGGTCGTTGTGGATTATCTTTAATTTTTATGCGCTCTTTTTAGGAGCAAAAGCTCTAATCGACGACGATCCGATTGTGGGAAAAATCCTTGAACGCATAGGAACGGCAGGAACGAACATTGCCGTAAATTCTGCAGAAAACTTAAAAAAAGGACGCAACAAAGTCCTTTTAAAGAGGATTGAAAAACTTTCCGTTTCGTTTGTTTCGATTCGGGAAGTTGATGAAAACGAAAAAGAACTGTTCGATTTTTCCGACGCAAACGGAAAGAAAATATTTGAAATTCTTTTGTCGATTGAAAATCCGCTGGATTTTTCAAAAAAAATTCCGTACCGCAAAATAAATAAAGAGCAACTGATTTTTGCACGGGACACGAACGGAAATTATATGCCTGTTTTCATAATCGACGATTCCGGGCTTTCGACCGTTCCATGGATTTTGACGTTTTTGCTTCCGACTTACCGGAAAGACAAGGCATCGATGTACATCCCAACGGGAAAATCCGAATTGCGCCTTAGAATAGACGCTGAAAGCAAAAACTCGATAGAAAAAATAATTTTCGGCAACACGGAAGTTTTGATTCCATCCACGGAAAATTCAAAGACAACGCCTTCGGAATCTGCATAAAATTAAATATATGGAAGACCTGCGTTAGGGATAGAAGCGGAAATTGCCGAAGGCGATTGCAGCGGATAGCCCGACCGCCGCCTGCGGCGGGAACGCCCGAAAAATAAACGTTCAGATATTTTCAGAATTAACACAAATTTATTGCTTTTCAAAATCACGATTATATAATTAATTCATTATTTTCAACAAAGGAGTTGAACAAAATGCGAAACTACATTAGCCTTCCCC
>ERZ772957.887-NODE-887-length-21321-cov-8.357472_pt1 | contig 21321 bp, 14 predicted proteins | sample MGYA00580682_ERZ772957 | MGnify/ENA primary metagenome ERZ772957 (study PRJEB29015, sample SAMEA2737921) | human oral metagenome | biome: human oral; feature: human-associated habitat; material: dental | place: China | collected 2025 ...
TTGCGACGAAGATCGGGCATGAGATCATCCCGGAGGCACAGATCGGCTGCATGATTCTCGCGATGCCGACCTATCCGCTGACCCCCGCCCCCGATGACATGATCGCCGTCATGCGGGCGGAGCATTTCAACGATTTCTTCGGCGATATGCACGTACGCGGCATTTACCCCGGCTATATGAAACGCTACTTCCGCGAGAACGGCATCGAGATTCGCGCGACGGAGGAGGAGCTGCGGCTGCTGCGGGAGCATACGGTGGACTTCGTCTCGTTCAGCTACTACGTCAGCATCTGCGAGGGTGCGGGCGGTACGGCGGGCGGCGGAAACCTCCTCGGTGGGAAAAAGAATCCGTATCTCAAGGCGAGCGAGTGGGGCTGGCAGATCGACCCGCAGGGGCTGCGCTATGTGCTCAATCGCTACTATGACCGCTGGCAGAAGCCGCTCTTTATTGTCGAGAACGGGCTGGGCGCAAAGGACGAGCTCGTCTCGGATGGCGCGGGCGGTATGACGGTTGCGGACGACTACCGCATCGACTATCTGAACGATCATCTCGTGCAGGTGGAGGAGGCGATCGCCGACGGCGTGCCCGTCATGGGCTATACGACGTGGGGCTGCATCGACCTCGTGAGCGCGTCGACGGCGCAGATGTCAAAGCGGTACGGCTTTATTTATGTGGATCGAAATGACGATGGGACGGGCACACTCGCGCGATACCGCAAGAAATCGTTTCACTGGTATCGGGACGTGATCGCGACAAACGGAGGATGTTTGAAGTAGTGCGTTAAGGAATCGCTGATAAAATAGACCCTCCGATTGGTGTAGAACCGCATCACGCTCGAAGTTCGAATTGCAGGCGGAACAATCGTATCGATTCATGCGTGGAGCTGACATTGGGGTGCTGCTGTACGTTTCTTTCGTGCAGCAGTGCCTTTTTCTTAGGAGATGATTTGTTTGATTTGGGATAAGCTAAAAGATTTTTTTGACCTGCATGGAGACATTGCATCACTACAGGAAATTACAGAGCGAATCAATGCCGGCGTGCGATTTCGGGGGACGAATCTCAGCGTCCTGATACTGGCGATCTTCATTGCCTCCATCGGTCTCAATATGAACAGCACGGCAGTCATCATCGGTGCGATGCTGATCTCTCCGCTAATGGGGTCGATCCTTGGGATTGGCTATGGGCTTGCCCGTTATGACAGCACATATATCCGTTCCAGTGCGGGAAGTCTGTTCGCCCAAGTGTTCATTTCGGTTGCTGCATCGACGCTTTATTTTTTCCTCACACCGATCGATACACCCTCGCCGGAACTGCTCGCACGGACATCGCCGACCATCTGGGACGTTTTGATCGCGGTCTTTGGCGGCCTCGCAGGCATCATCGGCGTAACCCGCAAAGAGGGCGGGAATGTCATCCCGGGGGTTGCGATTGCGACGGCGCTGATGCCTCCTCTCTGTACCGCAGGATATGGCATTGCGACGGGCGTGACGGCGTACACCGTGGGTGCGCTCTACCTGTTCTTTATCAACAGCTTCTTTATCTGTCTGACGGCATTTGTGGTTCTCAAAATCATTGATATCCCCTCGAAGATTGCACGGGATTCTGTCGAATTTTCAAGGCAGAAACGCTATTTGCTGACCTTTGCCATACTTGTCACCTTGCCCAGCTGTTTCTTTGCGTATCAGAGCGTGCAGGAAAATCTGGAGAACGCGCAGGCGAAGATTTATATCGAGGAGAACTTCAAAGCACCGCCCCATTTGGCAATCTCCTATACGTTGGACAACGAGAAAAAAATACTGACGGTATTTACGGTTGCCGGAATATCAGAGGATGACTTGGTGGCATTGACGGAGAAACTGCATGAAAAGGCACACCTCAGGCCGTTCCAGTTGGAGGTCTTTTCCGCCGAAACGGTGGAAGAGCGGGAAAAGATGGAGGCGATGATCGATCAAAGACTCAGTGAGGTTGAAAAAAGAGCCATTCCCTCTGTGCAGGAACAGCAGACCGTGACCGCACTCAAGTCTGCCCGCGAGGAAAGTGAGAAGCAGGGGACTTACATATTGGACTGGAATCGAGAGGCGCGTATTGTATTTCCGCAAATCTCCCGCATCGCTGTCGGGAGTGTACGCGCACCTGCTGCCGGGACTGGGGATAAATCGGCTGCTCTGAGTGAAACGCAAATTGCGTTCATATATCTGCAATCGGATATGGACGAAGCGTCGCGTGCTCGCTTGACCGAATGGATTTCGGACAAAGCAAAGAACCGTGTAGAGGTGCACTTCCTTCCTGAAGTCTCGGCAACAAATGAAAACAAAGGAGGAACTGTATCTTAGGACGGAGTCCACATATCGTGAAAAAACATGAGACTACATAATCATTCAGATCGTGTAATTCTGTGCGTTTTTCATTGAGGCTCTTCATGGAGAAGGAGCCCATCTTTTTCCAGATAAGCTCCAAAGTTTATAACACACAAGAGAGATTCCATTCGCCCCACCTAGCGACTGGAATCTCTTTTTTGTTGCAAAGAATCATTAGGCAACACACCCTCTCTTGTGTTATAATTTTCTTATATTTGAAACGTGGGAGGGAAGACCGTTGTTTGCAAAGACCTATGGTGCGACGACCCTCGGGATCGATGGACGGATTATCGACGTTGAGGTGGATGTGTCGCCGGGGCTGCCGGGCTTTGAGCTTGTTGGGCTTCCCGATACGTCGGTAAAGGAGTCAAAGGAGCGGGTACGGACTGCGATCCGTAACTCGGGCATTCAGCTGCGGCAGGAGCGGGTGACGGTGAATCTTGCGCCTGCCGATGTGCGAAAGGACAGTTCAGGTCTCGATCTGCCGATTGCGGTTGGCCTGCTTGCATCCTACGGTATGGTTCCCGAGGCGGCGGTGCAGAATGTTCTTTTCTCAGCGGAGCTTTCTCTCGATGGGAACTGCCGACCGATCAGCGGCATTCTCCCGATGGCGATTACGGCGCGTGAGCACGGTCTGACGGAATTCTACGTTGCACCGTCCAATGCAGACGAGGCGCTGCTTATTGACGGACTGAAGGTCTTTGCAGTCGAAAATCTGGCGCAGCTTGTGCGTCATCTGACGGGTGTGGAAATGCTTTCTCCTGCCGTACCGCAGCGGACAGAAAAATCACAGGACGCTGTTTTCTCCGATGACTTTGCGGATGTGCAGGGGCAGTATCAGGCGAAGCGTGCGCTCGAGATTGCAGCGGCAGGGGGACACAATGTCCTCATGGTCGGCGTGCCCGGATCGGGCAAGACGATGCTTGCACGACGGATGCCTTCGATTCTGCCGGAGCTGACGAAGGAAGAAGCCATCGAGATCACGAAGATTTACAGCATCTCGGGGCTGCTCGGCAAGGATACGGGGCTTGTGACCACGCGCCCCTTCCGCAGTCCGCATCACACGTCCTCGACGGTGGCGATGATCGGCGGTGGGCGCATCCCGCGTCCGGGGGAGGTGACGCTTGCCCATCACGGCGTGCTCTTTCTTGACGAGCTGCCGGAGTTCAGCAAGAAGACTCTTGAGGTGCTGCGTGAGCCGATTGAGGATCGGCAGATTACCGTGTCGCGTGCGAACGCAACACTGACGTTTCCTTCTAGTATCATTTTGGTAGCCGCGATGAACGAAGTAACGTCAATAACGATACAATGTAGTGATGAACGAGAGGCGGATTGAATTTTCAGCCTTGACAATGTTTGCTACAGTGCATACTATGCTAGTAGAAAAATGAGGAGAAGATCAATGCTGTGCGAATAATCATTCTAGCAGAATATTGTGCGGAGATTTAAGGAGTCACTGATAAACTCCCCCGTCTTCACACATCTCCGCTGTCCTCTCGTCGTCGAAAAATCCTCGACATAGTGCCACTATGCACTGCTACACCTGCGAGTCATCTCTTAGATTGTAAAGCCTGATACAGGAAAGAAGAAAACGGTAGACGCTTTTTCTTCATGAGAAGGAGATTTGAATAGATGAGGTGATTGAGTTTATGTCGATGTCACAGGAATTTGGCGGCAATTGGACTGAGGAGAAACTAAATATCTTCACCAGCTACCTGGACGCATACCTGATTGCGCTGCAGAACCAAAAATTTCAAAAGATATATATAGATGCTTTTGCAGGAACCGGAGAGATCAAGACCCGTGATGATGGTGGACGGCATCTTGTAGGCTCTGCTAAGCGTGCGCTGGCATCCAATAAGAAGTTCGATCACTACTACTTTGTAGAAGCGGATTCTCGGAAGGCGCGAGAGCTTCAGAATATGATAAACATAGAGTTCCCGCAGATGAGGAGTATCATTACGATTTTTTGTGGCGATGCAAATGATAAACTTGCAGAAATTATCAGAGGTGTGGATTGGAGATATACTAGAGGCTTGCTGTTCTTGGATCCATACGCGACACAGCTAAATTGGTCGACGCTCGAAAATGTAGCACAGACAAAATCGATAGATGTATGGTATCTGTTCCCGTTTTCAGCACTTGAACGGATGTTACCCAAAAACGGAAAGTATGAGATGTGGGAGGACTGCATAGACCGATTGCTTGGAGATTCCGGATGGCGGGAGAAATTTTATAAGAAAGATCCCCAGATGACACTTTTCGATCTGCCTACAGATGACTCAGGTCAGAAAGATGGCAAGCGATTGGTTAAGGATGCAAATCCGGATCACATAAAGGATTACATCCTTTCCCGACTGGCTACGATCTTTCCATGTGTGTCTAAACATGCACGGATTTTCAGGAACAGTAAGAGGTCGCCGATGTTCCTATTTTGCTTTGCTGTTTCGAACGAGAGTAAGGCTGCACAAAAACTTGCCTTGAGGATAGCAAATCATATATTAAAGAACAAATAGGCGGGGGACGGAAACTGCTTGAAGACAATAGAACGAAAATCCATGCTTTATCAAACAGGGGTAGAGTATGGTGACTACACAATGAATCATGTTCATGGATGTGTACATGGGTGTCGATATCCGTGTTATGCATTCCTGTTGAAAAAGCGCTTCGGGCAGATCAAGGATTATGAGGACTGGCTTGAACCGGTGCTTGTTTCAAATACGCTTGCATTGCTCGATAAGGAAATTCCAAAGTTGAGGGATAAGATTCTCTCTGTCCAGCTTTGCTTTACCACAGATCCGTTTATGCAAGGATATCCAGAGGTGTCCCAGATGAGCATTGCGGCCATCCGAAAGCTAAATGAGGCTGGTATCAAATGCACGACTCTGACCAAAGGCGTGCTACCTATAGAACTGGCGGAGCTTTCTCCAGAAAATGAACATGGAATCACACTGATCACTCTGGATGAGTCGTACCGAGAACAAATGGAACCGGGAGCAGTTTCCTGTGCAGATCGGCTGGCGGCATTGAAGGTACTTCACGATGCAAATTGTAAGACATGGGTAAGCATGGAGCCGTATCCAACACCGAACATGGTTGAGCAGGATCTGCATGACCTACTTGAGGCGGTATCTTTTGTCGACCGAATTGTTTTCGGGAGAACGAACTATAGCAAGGCAGCAAATTCCTACGAAGGACATAAGCATTTTTATAATGAGTGTGCGGCAGAAGTGGTTTCGTTTTGTCAGAAACATGGAATTGCTTATCATATTAAGAAAAAAACAATAACGGAGGAATGACGTGGCTTTATGACTTTATCACTAGGCCGGATCTGGTAGATTGATAATTTAGTGTTGTACGATATGGAGATGTAATGAGAATAGATTCTATTCAAAGAAAATAAGACCATACGTACGGAGGTAAATCATGCCGCAGGAAATCGACAGAAAACGAAAAGAGTCCAGTCCATATAGCGCAGTCATGACACGCGAGCAGTTCTTGTTTCACGAAACGCGAATCACGGCGAGATTACTGAATGAAGGACTTGAAAAGGAGGAAGTCATACAGAAGATTTTTTCTGAAAACCTTTTTCAATATCCTACAGAAAAATCGGTTCACCGGATGGTTCTTACCTGCTTACGCCGTTTGGACGCACTTTCCGATCAAACATTGATCACTGCCATAGCTCTTGAATCCGGTGATGTGGCAAGGCAAATATGTCTTTATGCCATGATGCGTCAATATCGCTTGGTATGGGATTTTATGCTCACAGTCATTGGCGAGAAATATCGTAAATTGGATCATTCCTTTAGCAAGATGGATTTGCATGTATTTTTCCTGCATCTGCAGGAGCAGGACGATTGGGTGGCTGCATGGAGCGATCAGACGATTGTAAAACTCAGGCAGGTGCTTACGAAGATTCTGGTGGAAAACGGGTATCTGAATAGCATTAAAGCGGAGAGATTGAATCCCGTGCTAATCAGTCCGATTTTGGAACGTGCGATACGAGAGTCCGGGCAGGAGATAGCTCTCCCGGCGTTCAACTGTCTGGAATAGGAATAGACTGATGAGCAAACTGAACGAACGCCTCGACGCCCTTCGGCAGCTGGTGCAGAGCCGGGAGTTTCTCAACGGAAAAGGGCTGTCCAACGAAGTCAATATTCGCATTTTTTGCTATGATCCCACGGAGGAAATGGCTGTCCGTCATTTTACGGAGAAATTGACGGAGGGTGTCGGCACGGGCTGTCGCATCATCGAATACAACCTTTACAAAGTATTTCTTGCCATCTGCGATGATAAACGTATCACGGATAAAATTCCCGATTTAGAAAATAAAAAGGGACATAAATTCATTTTGGAGCACATGGCGCGTATCGCAAACAATCTTGCCTTTATCGAAAAAATGAAGGCCGAGCCTCATAACGTCGGCGATGTCATTCTCATTACCGGCGTGGGGGAGGCGTTTCCCTTTATCCGTGTCCATGCGCTTTTGGATGCCATGCAGCCGTATTTTTCCGATGTGCCGATATTGGTCATGTATCCGGGGACGTTTGACGGTCGCTATGTAAGATTGTTCGATAAGTTGACGCCCCATCCGTATTACCGGGCTTTTAATGTAGTGTAGGGGATGTGTCTCATGATTATCAAAAATATGTTCGCTGAGGATATTGACCGCAAAATCAACGGCGTAGTTAAAGTCGAGCAGGACGAAAGCGCCATTCTCGTGCAGGAACTGGACGAATACGTCATCACAAAGGAACTGAAAAAACACTTTATCGCTTTTTTCAACAACTACGGCGAGTCCTTTGAAGAAAATATCTCCGAGATCGGCGTGTGGATTTCCGGCTTCTTTGGCAGCGGTAAATCTCACTTTTTGAAAATGCTCTCCTATCTCTTGGAGAACAAAGAAGTGCAGGGCGTAAGGACTGTAGAGCGTTTCCGCAGGAAATTTGAGGACGATCCTGCCGCATTCACGCCGATTGACAAGGTCACCCGTGGAGAAACGCACACCATTCTCTTTAATATCGACGTGCAAAGCTCCGGCAAAAAAGATGAAACGGCGGTTCTGCGTGTGTTTGCCAAGATGTTTTATAACTATCTGGGTTTTTACGGCGAGGACTTGAAGGTCGCCAAATTGGAGCAGTTTATCGAAAAACAAGGCAAGACCGCCGAGTTCCGCAGGGTATTCGAGGAAAAGAACGGCGGATCGTGGCTGTCCTCCCGTGATTCCTTTGCTTTCTTTGAGGACGATGTAGTCAGCACGTTGACGGAAGTCCTCGGCATGAGTGAGAGTGCTGCCGAGAACTGGTTTAACGGCACGGAGACCGTGGACATCTCCATTGCTAGGCTTGTATCCGAGATCAAGGAATATTCGGATGCCAAGCCTCAGGACTTTCGGCTGCTCTTTATGATTGACGAAGTGGGGCAGTATATTGGCGATGACAGAAGCCTGCTTCTCAATCTTCAGTCGCTGGTGGAGACAATCGGAGCTGAGTGCAAAGGCAAAGTTTGGGTGGTCTGCACTGGGCAGGAGGCCATCGACGAGGTCATCAAGACGCGGGAAAACGAGTTCTCGCGTATTCAGGCACGATTCAAGACGCGCCTCTCCCTCTCCTCGGCCTCGGCGGACGAGGTGATCCAGAAGCGTATCTTGAAGAAAACACTGGACGCCAAAGAGGCGCTGGAATCCCTTTATACGCAGACCGACTCCGTGCTGAAAAATCTCTTCAGCTTCACGGAGTCGGTGAAAGATATTCGCGGCTACAACGGCGCCGCCGAATTTGCGCGGAACTTCCCCTTCGTCCCCTATCAGTTCATCCTCATGCAGAAGGTCTTTGCCGAAATCCGCAAGCACGGCAACTCCGGCAAACATCTCTCCGGGGGGGAGCGCTCCATGCTCTCCGGCTTTCAGGAGGCGGCACAGAAAATCGAGGACAAGAACGAGTATGCCCTTGCCCCCTTCCATCTTTTCTATGATACGGTGCATACCTTCCTTGACAGCTCCATTCGCCGGGTCATCGAGAGAGCCGAGCGTGCAGCCGAGGCAGGACATGGACTGGAAGTGCAGGACGTGGCTGTGCTGAAACTCCTCTACCTCGTGCGCTATGTGGACGATGTGAAGGCGACCCTTGACAATCTCGTGATCCTTATGGCGGATAAGATCAGCCTCGATAAAATCGCCATGCGGGAACGGGTGGGTGCGTCCCTTGAGCGGCTCTTCACGCAAAACTACATCGGTCGCGCAGGGGACGTTTACAACTTCCTCACCGATGAGGAGCAGGACATTCAGCGGGATATTTATCGCAACACCACCGTGGATACCTCATCCATCGTGTCCAAGATCGGCAGCATCATTTTCGGCGATATTTACACCGCTCGGAAATATCGCTATGACGGTAGATATGATTTTCCCCTTGATGGGATGGTGGACACGACTGCCGTGGGCTCGGCGACGGGCGGGATGAAACTCAAAATCCTCACGGTAGCAACGGATGCCGTCGAAAAAACAGAATTGCGTCTTACCACCGAATCCGTCGGGCAGGCGTTGGTACTTCTCGCCGATACGCCCTACTATCAGTCCCTCGAAAACGCCATGAAGGTGCAGAAGTACGTCAAGCAGAAAAACGTGACGCAGCTCCCCCAGTCCGTGCAGACCATCATCCGAAGCCATCAGGAAGAGGCACGGAAGTACGAATTGGAGGCAAAAACAGAGCTCATCAAGGCCATCGAAATCGCTGAGTTCTATGTGGACGGGGAACATCTGACGCTGAAAACCGGCGACGCCAAGGGGAGAATCGATCAGGCACTGGAGTATCTCGTCGCCCATGTCTATAGCGACCTTCCTCTGATCCGCAAGAATGCGGACAGCGAGGCGGATATTTCCTCCATCCTGCGCGGCGCGAAGCAGACACTCTTCGACATGAGCGCGAACAGTGAGGCCGCCGCAAAGGTAGAGGAGTATCTGGAGATACAGCATGTCAAAAAACTGCGCACCTCGATGCTGGACATCCAGAGCCGCTATAAGGGGATTCCTTACGGTTGGAAGGAACTGGATATCGCCTGTGTGGTGGCGCAGCTCATCCACGAGCAGAAGGTCACTGTGAAATACGGCGGCAGTACCATCCAGCCGAATGACCCGAAACTCCCTCAGAGGCTTCATAAAAAGAGTGAGCTCGACAGCACCATCGTCTCCAAACGCCAGACGGTATCTCTCGCCAAAATCCGCAAGGTACGGGAGTTCCTGCGGGATTACTTCGATGAGATGGACGTGCCCGAGGACGAGGATGGTCTGATCCGCCATATCACAGTCCGATTCGAGGGGGAAAAGGCGCGGTATGAAAACATCCGCGCCCTCTATACGGGGCGCAAATACCCCGATAAGCTCCTGGTTTCCTCGGCGGTAGATGCCATGAAGGAGCTCCTTTCGCACGGCAAAGATAATATGGCGCTCATTGACTATGTCATCGAAAAGCAGGACGCGATCTACGATCTGAAAGAAAAGGTGCAGAATGTCGAGGGCTTCTTCAAAAATCAAAAGGCACTTTTTGACGAGGCGGTAAAGTACGAGAAGGAGTTACAGGTCGATCTGGAGCACATCGAAAAAGATGCCGAGTTAAAGAAGGCGCTGGATACCATTCGTCTCATCACGCTGATTCCGGACGGCGGCGGCTTTAATTACGCGCGTCTGCCGGAGCTGAACGATCTGATGACTGCGGTACACGAAAAGCACGATGCTATGCTCGCGAGCAAGCGTCAGGAGCTTCTCACAATCGCTGATGACTGCCTGGAAGAAATTCGCGCCAAAGCCAAGGACGAGAGCAAGGCACGGAGCATCCTCCAACAGGAAGAGGAATACTTCGCGCACAAGAAGGAGCATATCGCCGGCATCCGAGTCCTTACCATCATGGACGGACAAATACCAAATATATGGCTGCGCAAGGACGAGGCGATCTCTCGCATTGAGAACCTCTGCAAAGAGGATGCCAAGCGGGAAGAACAGCAGGGATCATCGGTCACGGCAAGCAAAAAGCCGAAGAAAATCATCAAATCGGTATATCGTCAGTCGATGTTTCCCAAGCGCACGGTGGAAACGGATGCGGACATTGACGAATATGTGGAACATATCCGGCGGCGCATGAAGACCATGCTCAAGGACTGCGATGGCATCCGGCTGGAGTAGGGCAGGGAATAGGGGAGAGTGCGATGAACAAGAATGCGATAAAGAGATATGCGGTATGGGCAAGGAGCGAGCTGATCGACCGTGTATCGAAAAAGGCGATGCGCTATGGAATCGCCCCTGACATCCATGCAGACCCCAAAGCGGACAGCGTTGACGGTCGCCTTCTCTCCGCTGCCGAGAAGAAACAGCGGCGTGCGCTCATCGAGAAAGTGGCGGTGCACGGCTACGAGCAGACGATGGAGGAAGCGGCCTACATTTGGTTCAACCGCTTTGCCGCGCTTCGTTTCATGGAGGTCAACGGCTATCTGCCCTCCCATGTGCGGGTGTTTACCAACGATGCCGGAGAGTTCCGACCGCAGATCCTCGCCGAGGCGATTCATCTGGACTTATCGGGGTTGGACAAGGAAAAAGTCTATGCCCTGAAGGAAGCCAATGACGAGGAGGCGCTTTTTCGCTATCTTATCATCGTGCAATGCAATGCCCTGAATGAAATCCTGCCGGGAATGTTTCAGCGACTGGAGGATTTCACAGAGTTGCTACTGCCCGACAATTTGCTCCGCGCGGGCAGCGTGATTGAGCGGCTTGTCAAGCAGGGGGACTCTGACAGCATCCCCGAGGAGGACTGGCGCGATCAGGTACAGATCATCGGCTGGCTGTACCAATACTACAACACCGAGCCGAAGGATAAAGTATTCGCCGATCTCAAGAAAAATATCAAGGTGACGAAGGAAAAAATCCCCGCCGCCACGCAGCTTTTCACGCCCGACTGGATCGTGCGCTACATGGTGGAGAATTCCCTCGGTCGTCTGTGGCTCGAAGGACATCCGAACGAAAGCCTGCAAGGCGAGTGGAAATACTATCTCCCCGAAGCCGAGCAGGAAGAGGCTGTGCAGAAGCAGCTTGCCGAGATGCGGAAAGGCTATGCCAACATCAAGCCGGAAGACATTCGCTGCATCGACCCCTGCATGGGGAGCGGTCATATCCTCTGCTATATGTTTGACGTACTGGTGAAGATTTACGAGGACTATGGATATACTGCCCGTGAAGCCGCAGCATCCATCCTACAAAATAATCTCTATGGACTGGACATCGATGATCGTGCGGCGCAGCTTGCCTATTTTGCCGTGATGCTGAAAGCGCGGCAGTATGACCGCCGTTTTTTCAGCCGTGGGATTCAGCCGAATGTGATGGCAATCCAGGAGAGCAACGGGCTCAAGACGTGGACAGAGACGGCGGGAGACAGCCTCGTTGCCGGACAGCTCACCTTTGAGGACGATTTTATCCGTATGGCGGATGATCTCATTGAAACATTCCAAGATGCCAAGGAATACGGCTCGATACTGACGGTGCAGCCGGAACGCTACGATGCACTCGTGGATTTTATTGAGAAAGCTAGGCAGGAGGCAGGGAACCTCCTGTTTCGGGCGTGGATCGACGAAGTCAATCAGAGAATCCTGCCGCTGATTCGGCAGGCAAAGTGGCTCTCGGCGAAGTATGACGTAGTGGTGACGAATCCGCCGTATATGGGAAATGGTAGCATGAGTCCGCAATTATCGAATTATGTTAGTACAAACTATGCTGATGGTAAAGCTGATCTCTTTGCTGTGTTTATTTTGCGTTGCATAGAGCTCCTTTCGGGTATTGGTCGTGTTGGACTGATGACGTCGTATACGTGGATGTTCCTTTCTGGCTATCAAAATATTAGACAGATGATTGCTTTTAAACATAGATTAGAATCTTTGATTCAACCCGAATATCATTCTTTTTTCGATGAAGCCTATGTTCCTATATGTACGTTTATTGTTGCGAAAACTAACATTGGAACGAAAGGGATATTTATTCGACTGGAACAGTTTAATGGGGCTTCGCAGCAACCTGTAAAAGCGCTAGAGGCAATTAACGATGCCAATTGTGGCTATAGATACTCATTTGATGTGAATCTGCTACATTTGATACCAAGTTCCCCACTAGTTTATTGGGCAAATTCAGCATTGTTTGAGCAGTATAAAAAACATCCGATTATCCAGAAAATCGCACCGCCAAAACCTGGTTTAAGTACAGGGGAAAATGAGAGATTTCTAAAATTTTGGCATGAAGTTTCTATAAATACAATATCATTTTTAGGTCTAAATACACAAAAGTGGTATCCTATAAATAAAGGAGGAGAGTTTCGAAAATGGTACGGAAATCATCAATACATTGTAAACTGGGAAAATAATGGTTTTGAAATAAAAAATTTTAGAGATAAAAAAGGAAAATTAAAATCACGCCCGCAAAATCTGCAATATAATTTTATTCCGGCGATTAGTTGGTCGTTAATAACAACAGGATCATTTAGTGTTCGTCTTTATCCGGATTACTTTATGCAAAATGCTGCTGGTATTTGTTGTTATCCAGATGAGCAAAAGAGGTTGTATTTGCTCAGTTTCTTGAACTCTAAACCTGCTCAGGTATATGCATCTATGCTTAGTCCTACGTTAAACACTAATGCTGGGGATATTGCCAGAGTTCCATTCGTATTTAGCCCATCCAATACTGAGTATGTTAAAATGCTTGCACAGCAGTGTATTGATATCTCTCGCGCCGACTGGGATACCTTTGAAACCTCATGGGATTTTCAGTCCCATCCGCTTGTACCGATGGCTTACGAACGCCGAGAGCAGCTTTCCTATGGCATTCACTCTGCCGAGCGAAAAAAATCGGTCACACTTCTTGCGAATCGCTATACATACTGGGAGCGGGATTGCAATTATCGCTTTTCCACATTGAAGAAAAATGAGGAAGAACTCAACCGCATCTTTATCGACATCTATGGCCTCGCGGATGAACTCACGCCCGAGGTAGAGGACAAGGATGTGACTGTGCGGCGCGCTGATCTTCAGCGGGATATTCGGAGCCTCATCTCCTACGCCGTCGGCTGCATGTTTGGCCGCTATTCTCTTGATACGCCGGGGCTTGCCTATGCCGGAGGGGCATGGGATGACAGCAAGTATGCGACGTTTCTGCCGGATGAGGATGCCGTTATCCCAATATGCGATGATGAATATTTCGACGATGATATTGTCGGCCGGTTCGTGGCGTTTATCACGGCTGCTTTTGGTGAGGAAACCTTGGAGGAGAATCTGCAATTTATTGCCGATGCCCTTGGCGGCAGGGGCAGCTCTTGTGAAATTATCCGAAGCTACTTCCTCACGGGTTTCTATGCCGATCACATCAAGACGTATCAAAAACGCCCGATCTACTGGCTCTTTGACAGCGGAAAGAAGAACGGTTTCAAGTGCCTCGTCTATATGCACCGCTATGGCGCGGATACACTCGCCCGCATTCGCATGGACTACGTCCACGAGCAGCAGTCCCGCTACCGCACCGCCATTGATAGTCTGGAACAGGCGCGGGATAATGCCGCCATCGCAGGGGACAGGGTGAAAGCCGGAAAGAAACTGGCATCTGTGGAGGCTAAGGCAAAGGAACTCCACGAATACGAGGAGAAAATCCACCACCTCGCCGACCAGATGATCGCCATCGACCTGGACGACGGTGTAAAACACAACTACGCAATCTTTCAGGATGTGTTGGCAAAGATCAAGTGAGGTGCGGCATGAGCAAGGAGGCAAACGGCGGGCGGAGTATGGTACAAAACTCCTGCCGGAACTGGCAAAGAATCTAACGGCACGGTTTGGCAAAGGCTTTTCTAAAAGTAATCTGGCGAATATGCGGCAGTTCTATCTCATGTATTCGCCAATTTTCCAGACGCTGTCTGGAAAATCCGTTTCGGCAAATTTGCAGACACTGTCTGCAAAATTCCCCCTGAGTTGGTCGCATTACCTGTTTTTGATGAGCATAAGCAATCCGGCAGAACGACAATTTTATGAAATCGAGGCTGCAAATGAACGCTGGAGTCTGCGGGAGCTGAAGCGACAGTTCGATTCCGCTCTTTATGAGCGGTTGGCATTTTCGCGCGATAAGGAAGCCTTGGCAGAGCTCTCTCGAACGGGTGTGATTGTAGAACGCCCGGAGGACATCGTGAAAGATCCGTATATCTTGGAGTTTTTGGGGCTGCCCGAGGACAGTCGCTATTCCGAGTCCGATTTGGAGCAGCGTATCATTAATGAATTGCAGCATTTCCTCATGGAACTGGGCAAGGGCTATACCTTCGTGGGACGGCAGATGCGGCTGACCTTTGACGAACAGCACTTTTTTGTAGATTTGGTGTTTTTTAACCGTCTGCTCCAATGCTTTGTCCTTATCGACCTGAAATTGGGCGACATTACTCATCAGGACTTGGGGCAGATGCAGATGTATGTGAATTACTACGACCGCAAGGTGAAATTGCCCGCCGAAAATCCCACTGTGGGCATCCTTCTTTGCAAGAAGAAAAATAACGCCGTGGTGGAGATGACCTTGCCGAAGGACAATACGCAGATTTTCGCCAGTAAGTACGAGCTTGTCCTGCCGGACAAGAAAGAACTTATGCGGCTTTTGGAAGAAAATTTCACTGACGAGGAATGACATGGACACAGAACGGATTACCGTCGAGCTAAACCGCCGTTTTGCCGCACCATTGCCGGAGTTTTATCAGCGGCGCATTATTGTCTGGCAGGATGAGGAAAAGGAATTTGTCGATGAAATCGATGAGATACGGCTCGATAACGCCAAGATCGCCGTCCTCACGGGGACGAACTATTTTGCCGTGAAGAAGCTCTTTGCCGTGGACGACACGGACAGCAATTATCTTCTCTATTCTCCTTTTGTCTACGAAATGCCGGAGGACAACTGGCTGCTGGACATCGAACTGTACAGCGAGGAGTTCCGCGCTGACCTCATCTCCATGTGGATGAGTGAGATGGGAATGCCGCAGACACCGCGTCTCAGAAGTGCCATCAAGCCCTACCGCAAGTTTATGAATGCCAAGGAACGCCGCAGGAAGATCATGGCGCAGACGAATCTTCCCACGACCGCCGGCGAATTGCAGCTCTCGATCATGGCGGCATTGGCGGGGATCAAGGACGCAAAGCCCGCTGGCATCATCAAGGCGGTTCTGAAGGCGGGGGTGGATCATGCCTCTAATCACCTGTGGCAGGATTTTGAAGCCTACAATATTGCTGATGTGTTTTGGCGTATGGCTGCCCATGGTACGGGGTACACACAAGAAAATCCAACACTTGGGGCATTGGCCGTTCATATTATGCTCACTGCCGCTGCCCGCACCCTGCGGCAGGAGTGCATGGCAGGGCTTGAAAAATATATTTCCACACCGTATCAGTCGAATTGTTACGATCTCATCTCGGACTGGCTTTATGCAGAGGATGATGATGCACTCTATGAGATTGCAGAGTACGTGGAATCCGAAGCAGATCTTCATACACGTTTTATGAAACTGACCGTGGAGGATTTATCTGATACGGCGGTATTCCCCTGCGTGAACGAGATGATTCTCGTGAAACTCATGCGTGACATTGAGAAAAATATCATTGATCCAGTGACCATCAAGCAGACGGTGGAAAAGCGACGTACTTGTGCATGGTATGGAGTGGTTAAGGCTTTTTATGATGGACTGTATCAAGTTGCCAACATGCAGGAGTTCTATAAATCCTATGCCGATGGTTTCCATACCGTAGAACCTCAAAAAATTTGGACAGAATACACGGAGTTTTATTATCGTTTTGACGCATATTACCGCTTGTTCCATAAAAGCTATGATGCCGGTCTCAAGGCTTATCATGCGGACTTGTCGGATATGTTCGCCGATGTGAAGAATTCTGTTGAGCGTCTGTATGTCAACTGGTTCTTGAATGAGTTGGGGGAGAATTGGTCGAATGCCGCCGCCGATTCTTTACGAGAACATGGCAAGATCCCCGATGTCCCTTCGCAGATGGATTTTTATCGCTATAAGGTAAGAGCATCAGATGCACGAGTGTATGTCATTATCTCAGATGCCATGCGCTATGAGGTTGCCGCCGAACTGGCAGAAGTGCTTCGCCGAGAAACGCAAAGCAAGGTGGAGATCAGCTCCATGCAAGGTGTTTTCCCTACGGTCACGAAGTTCGGCATGGCGGCGCTCCTGCCGCACAAGAAGCTGTCGGCAGAGGTTAAGTCCGGTAAAGTGTCGGTGCTGGCGGACGGTGAATCCACCGAAGCGCCCATGCGGGATAAAATCCTGAAGTCTGCCAACCCCAAAAGCATCGCCCTGAAATACAAAGATGTCATTGGTATGAAGAGAGCAGAACGGGGGGCTTTGGTGAAGGGGATGGAGGTGGTGTATATCTACCACGACGCCATTGACGAGGCGGGGCATACGGAATCCTCCATCTTTGGAGCTTGTGAGGAAGCAATCGAGGAGATAAAGAATATGGTGCGGATTATCACCGGTGAGTTTGGCGGGGTGCATATCCTCATCACGGCCGACCATGGCTTTCTCTATACCTATAATCCGCTTCGGGAAGATGACAAGGTGGCTCAATCCACGGCGAGCGATCAGGTCGTGGAAATCGCTCGTCGTTATGCCATTATGAAAAAAGGAGCCTCTCCTGACTATTTGCTTCCCGTGAAGTTCTTGGACGGGGAGACGGAATATGACGCTTTTGCGCCTCATGGAAGCATTCGCATCAAGATGAAGGGCGGCGGACTGAATTTCGTGCATGGTGGGGTAAGCCTTCAAGAGATGGTCGTGCCTCTCATTGACTACCATTTCCTTCGTAACGATTCCAGAGAATATAAAAAAAATAAGAGCAGATATGATACGCGTCCTGTGACGATAGGTCTGCTCTCCTCCAGTCGCAAGATCAGCAATATGATTTTCTCGCTGAACTTTTTCCAAAAGGAGGCGGTAGCAGCTAACTTCTGTGCGGCTGCCTATCAACTGTATTTTACGGACAGCACAGGAAAGGTAATCAGTGATGCTCCACGCATCATCGCGGATAAAACGGAGGAAGATGCCGAGGGACGGATCTTCCGCATCAGTTTTCATTTGAAATCCCTCAAGTACAACAATACAGAGACGTACTATCTCGTCATTGCCGATGGCGACGGTTTGCCGATACATCGGGAAGAATTTTCGATTGATATCGCCTTTGCTGTGGATGCGTTTGATTTCTTCAGCTAATCGTATGCGGAGGATATGGGATGGATTTTACTCTTGAAGGAAAAGCAGAGGACGACATTTTTCGCGAGGAGGTGTCGGAGGTCACGGAAAGCGCACGCGAAATCATAAGAGGAAAACTCCGTGAGCATTTTGACGGCAAAATTGTCCGCAAAGACCTCAAGAAAATCAAGGAAGGGGCGAATGTCCCCGTTTATGTCTTGGAATTTTTGTTGGGACAGTATTGCAGCTCGGATAATGAAGAAATCATCGAGAATGGCATTCAGAGTGTGAAGCGGATTTTAGCAGATAATTTTGTGCGTCCTGATGAGGCGCAAAAAATACTTTCCAAACTCCGCAGCCAAGGCAGTCACACGGTCATTGATTCCCTTACCGTGCGCCTCGATATCAAGAAGGATATCTATGTGGCTAATTTTTCGAATCTGGGACTACCAATGTGCCAATTGCCGATGAATACCCGGAGAAGTACGATCGCTTGCTCTGTGGTGGCATTTGGTGCATTATCCAATTGGAATATGAGTTCGTGGAAGAGGAAAAGACCAATGGGAATCCTGTACAAATCAGGAAACTTACACCCATCCAGATGCCACACATCGAAATGTCGGAACTGAAGAAAGGACGAGCCGCATTTACCAAAGAGGAATGGATGGATGTGCTGCTTCGCTCGATCGGCATGGAACCGGAGGAGTTGACGGAACGGGAGAAATGGCTGCTCGTTACGCGCATGATTCCTTTGGTGGAAAACAACTTCAATCTGTGCGAATTGGGCCCTCGCAGCACGGGTAAGTCTCATCTGTATAAAGAAATTTCCCCGAACAGTATTCTCGTGTCCGGTGGACAATCCACGGTAGCTAATCTCTTTTACAATATGGCGAGAAAGACCGTGGGATTGGTGGGATTATGGGATTGTGTTGCCTTCGATGAGGTGGCAGGCATCCATTTCAAGGATAAAGATGGCATCCAAATCATGAAGGATTATATGGCCTCGGGATCCTTCGCCCGTGGCAAGGAGGAAAAGGCCGCCTCTGCTTCGATGGTATTCGTAGGCAACATTAACCAGAGTGTCGATGTGCTCTTAAAGACCAGCAGTCTTTTTGAACCATTCCCTCCGGAGATGGGGACGGATACAGCTTTCCTGGATCGTTTTCATTGCTATTTGCCCGGTTGGGAGATTTCAAAGTTTCGTCCGGAACATTTCACCGATGATTATGGCTTCATCAGCGACTATCTTGCCGAGTTCATTCGAGAGCTTCGGAAAGAACAGTACGGCGATGCCCTTGACAAATATTTCCGCTTAGGGAAGAATCTAAATCAGCGAGATACCATCGCCGTGCGTCGAATGCTTGACGGCTACTTGAAACTTCTCTATCCGAATGGGAAATTCAGCAAAGAAGAATTGGAGGAAGTTCTGCAAATTTCCTTGGAAATGCGCCGCAGGGTCAAGGAGCAGCTAAAAAAACTGGGCGGCATGGAGTTCTATGATGTGAACTTTTCCTACATCGATCTTTCGGATATGTGCGAGCATTATGTCTCCGTGCCGGAGCAGGGCAGCGGCAACCTCATTCCGGAAGGACTATGCAATCCGGGGCAAGTGTATACCGTGTCTCATGGCAAGTCTGGCATGATGGGTGTATTTCGTTTGGAGAGCCAGATGCTGCCGGGAAATGGCAAATTGGAGCGTACGGGGCTGGGTTCTGACCGTGAAGCCAAAGAGGCGGTCAATACGGCTTTCAATTTCCTCAAGGCGAACGGCAGCCGCATCAGTGGTGCGATCAAGACAACCAGCAAGGACTACATCATCAACTACCAAGATTTGCAGGGAATTGGAATGACGAATAAGTTGGCTTTGCCTACCCTCATCGCCATCTGTTCCATTGCTTTAGGTAAGCCTGTACAGGGTTCCTTGGCCGTTCTCGGTGAAATCAGCATCAGCGGGACGATCATGAAAGCCGAAGAATTGGCTAATGCCATGCAGGTATGCCTCGACAGCGGCGCAAAAAAAATCCTTCTCCCCAGCACATCCTTTAACGATTTTTCTGCCGTTCCGCCGGAACTCATGAGTGCATTCCAGTTGATACCCTATCAAAGTGTGGAAGATGCCGTATTCAAGGCGTTGGGCGTGGAGTAAAAGCCTTTGTCGAGAAGTGGAGTTTTGGGGGCGTACCCACGAGATATGGACAGTGAATAAAAATATCCCTCCTGTTGTAGAATAAGAAGGGCTACAGCAGGAGGGATGTTCTATGACTGGAAAATGCGTGATGGCAACGGTTTCCTGTTAGGGTTCGATTTCTTCATTCGATGGATAAATTTTCACAGTGAGCATGGATGGTGTGCAGTTCCTATTTTTTCAACCATGATTTGAGCGAGAATCTTCAATGCTTCCATCGCCGTTGCGCAAACGCATTTGTTCATAGATAACATCCAAAAATTAAAACCATCGTACTATTATTTGTTAAATTAAGATTGTTTGTTCTAGTTTGAACCACGTTCGGCTACTGATGAATAGTGGTTGTTTTATCATCCGGCTCGACATCCAGAGCCGTTGTCTTTCCAGATGGTTTCGAGTGTAAATTCTATCAGAAAGACTGACGCTGTTCCTCCCTGAAACATGGGAGGAATTTTTTTGATCTTTTTTCGGCCACTTTGCCCAAAAACGTCCAGTGGGATAGTGAAGGGAGATTTTTCCTGGTAGAAAAAGGAGCATTACGATGGATTTACTGGTATACCATGGAGCCCATAGACGCAGTGATCTTGCTAGCATCTTGTCAAAATTCTCGACCATTTTTCATCACCATAGTCGATTATACCATTTACACTACTTCGGGAGTAGAACCAAAATTCTCCGATGTCACTAAATGGCAGTCGATGTCGTCTTGATGTCACTGCCTTACCAGTGATATGATATACTCAGCGAAAATAGAAAACTGGTTCAGCCTTCTTGGAGAAGCAATTCTCCGTGAGGGCTTTTTTGATGGAGGTGAAGCGATACCCAGAAAGCCAAAGCGTCCCTGCCGCATGACGGGCTGTACGAATCTTACCGACAGGAAAAGCTGTTACTGCGAGGCGCACGAGAAAACAATGCAGCGACACTACGAGAACTTTACGCGCGGCTACGATCAGCATGAGAGATACGGCAGCGCATGGCGCAGGATTCGTGACCGTCACTTGGCAGGGAGCCCTCTCTGTGAGATGTGCAAAGAGCGTGAGAGATACGTTTACTCAACACTTGTGCATCACATCCGACCTCTCGCCGATGGCGGCACACATGATGAGAGCAATTTGATGTCGTTCTGCGTCTCCTGTCATGAACAGATTCACCAAAGAAAAAGCCGTCCTAAATGAACAGCTTATTCATCGAATATATCCGCATGAGTTCCAGTTTCGACAAGGGTCAAGGTTAGGATGTTATTTTCAACGAGGTAAACCAACAGCCAATCCGGTTGAATATGGCATTCGCGAAAGCCCGTCCAATTCCCGTGGAGTTCGTGGTCACGGTATTTGGCATCGAGTTTGCGCCCTTGCCTTAACTCATCGACAACATCATCCAGTAGCTTGAGGTTCAAGCCATGTTTCTTGGCACGATTTGTTGTGGTAAACTAAAGTTGTAATAGGAATGTCTAATGGGAAACACCGAATGAAAGGGGATTCGATTCTTGTCACAACAACACTATGAACCAGAGTTCAAG
>ERZ772957.888-NODE-888-length-21315-cov-3.574177_pt1 | contig 21315 bp, 23 predicted proteins | sample MGYA00580682_ERZ772957 | MGnify/ENA primary metagenome ERZ772957 (study PRJEB29015, sample SAMEA2737921) | human oral metagenome | biome: human oral; feature: human-associated habitat; material: dental | place: China | collected 2025 ...
GGGGTATCGCGTTCTGAGCCATCGTGAGGGGCTTTCCCTGGTGCTCTGTACGCTCCACACGGGCCGCACGCACCAGATCCGGGTGCACCTCGCGGCACTGGGGCACCCGCTGGTCGGTGACGCGCTCTACGGAGCTCCGGACGAGCCGGGGTTCGGGCGCGTCTTCCTGCACTCCTGGCGGCTGGCCTTCGCCCACCCCACGACCGGGGTTCGGATGGAGTTCCGCTCGCCCCTGCCTCTCGATCTGCGGGAGTGTCTGGGCCGCAGATTCCTGTAGGTTTTACCCCCCCTTCCCATGCGGAGGAAAGTCCGTCCTCCCCGCGAATATATTTGACCTTCTCGCTGTGCCGTGACAAACTGAATGCGGAGAACCAAAAGCACACGGCGTATCGCTTTGCTGATGGACCGACGAGGGCTTCGAGGTCGTTACACCGTGAAGGGGCGGGCCTTGGAGGATGGGGCCGTTACGCGCGGCCGGACAGGGAGGAGTGGCAATGGCTGTTTCGACGGCGTTCATGAGGGACGAGCTCGACCGCATGAAGCGGGAGGGGCTCTACGGGAATATCCGCACGCTGACGGGCCCCCAGGGTGCCCGGATCGAGATCGGCGGCAAGAGGTACCTGAACCTCTGCTCCAACAACTATCTCGGGCTGGCCAACGATCCGCGCGTCTGTGCGCGGGCCAGGGAGCTCATCGACCGCTACGGGGTTGGACCGGGAGCCGTCCGCACCATCGCGGGGACGATGGATATCCATCTGGAGCTCGAAAGGAAGCTGGCACGCTTCAAGGGCACCGAGGCCGCCATCACCGTGCAGTCCGGCTTCTGCGGCAACCTTGCCGTGATGCCGACCGTGACGGGCGAGGGAGACCTGATCTTCAGCGACGCGCTGAACCACGCCTCGATTATCGATGCCTGCCGGCTCTCCAAGGCGCGGACCCTGCGCTACGGGCACTCCGACATCGAGGATCTTCGGGCGAAGCTCAGGGAACATGCCTCCGAGCCGGGACGCAGACTGATCGTCACGGACGGCGTGTTCTCGATGGACGGCGATGTCGCCAGGCTGCCGGAGATCGTGGAGGCCGCCGAGGAGTTCGGTGCGATGGTCGCGGTGGACGACGCGCACGGAGAGGGGGTCCTGGGGCGCGGCGGGCGCGGCATCGTCGATCATTTTGGCCTGCACGGCCGGGTGGACATCGAGATTGGGACGATGTCCAAGGCGTTCGGCGTCGTGGGGGGCATCGTGGCCGGAAGCGCGACGCTGATCGATTTCCTGCGCCAGAAGGCCCGTCCCAACCTTTTCAGCAGCGCCATGACCGTCCCCGACGTCGCGGCGAACCTGGCGGCGGTCGAGATCATGGAGGAGAGCGACGAGCGGGTGACGCGCCTTTGGGAGAACGGCCGATACCTCAAGGCGGAGATGCAGCGGTACGGCTTCGATGTCGGCAAGAGCGAGACGCCCATCACCCCGGTGATCGTGGGGGAGGCCCAGACGGCCAAGGACCTCAGCGCCGCCCTCTTCGAGCGCGGGGTCTTCGCCACGGCCATCGTTTTCCCGACGGTTCCCAGGGGCACCGCGCGTATCCGCGTGATGGTCAGTGCCGCACACAGCCGGGAGGACCTGGACGAGGGGGTGGCGCAGTTTGTCGCCGTCGGGCGCGAGCTGGGAATTGTCGGTTAGGTCGGGCAGGTGGGGTTGGAGAGCCTGGGCCGGATAATTCTGAACTGGATAGTTTGAACGGGCGCCCCTTTGGGGCGATGTGAGGATGGGGGGGGACCATGAAGAAAATTCTTGTGACGGGCTGCGGTGGTCAGGTGGGGACGGAGCTGGTGGCGCATCTGCGCGGCCTGTACGGGGACGCCAACGTCATGGCGTCGGACTTCAGGGCACAGGAGGGGCATTCGGGCCCCTTCGCGCTGCTGGACGTGAGGGACGGGAAGGCCGTTGCGGCGCTTCTGGACTCCTTCAAGCCCGATACGGTCATGCACCTGGCGGGCGTCCTCTCCGCGCGTGGGGAGGAGCGGCCCCAGCAGCTTTGGGAGACGAACACGGGGGGGACCTACAATATGTTGGAGGCTGCTCGCGAGCATGGCTGCGCGGTGTTCTTCCCCAGCTCGATCGCCGCGTTCGGCCCCGGCACGCCGGTGGACCATACCCCGCAGGACACGATTCAGCGTCCCACGACCATCTATGGGGTCAGCAAGGTGGCGGGGGAGCTGCTGGGAGAGTACTATCACCTAAAGTATGGGCTGGATGTCCGCGGGGTCCGCTTCCCCGGGCTGGTTTCCTACGAGGCACTGCCGGGCGGCGGCACGACGGACTACGCCGTCCACATCTACTACGAGGCACGGGCCAAGGGGCGATATACCAGTTATATCGGTGCCGGCAGCTTCATGGACATGATGTACATGCCGGACGCGCTCGACGCGGTGGTGCGCCTCATGGAGGCCGATCCCGCTCGGCTTCGGCACCGCTGTGCCTTCAATATCTCCGCCATGAGCTTCGACCCCGAGGGAATCGCGGCGTCCATCCGCAAGGTGTTGCCGGACTTCAGGCTGGACTATGATGTGGACCCCGTGCGTCAGGCCATCGCGGATTCCTGGCCCAACTCTCTGGACTGCTCCGCGGCGTGCGAGGAGTGGGGATTCTCGCCCCAATACGACCTCGACGCCATGACACGGGACATGCTGGACCGGGTACCGGGGCGGTAGTGCCGAAGGAAAAACGATGAAAAGCGAGAGAAACGGGACCGCCGTCGGGCTATAGTAGACCCCATGTCAAGGACCAAAAAGAGGGAAAGAAGAGTTTGGGTCAAGATTCAAGAAATGAGGCACTTTTCATGCATACTACTCGAGGTTATCCTTATACTGTTCCAGCTGCCGTTCGGAGCGGATCCCATAGAGATAACCGATGAGAAGCATCTTGACGAGAAGTACCAGGTCTATGGCCGGTCGCCCCCAAGTCTTGCTGTATAGGTCCTTGACGATGTCATAGATGAAGGAAAAGTCGATATGGGCAACAATTTTGCGAAGCAGGTGCTCCTCGGGTGCGAAGTCCTCCAGACAGGTTATCTCGAACTCCGCTCGGGCTTCTTCATAAGAACAGAACGGAGCCTTGAAATACACCTCCTTGATTTTCTCTCTTCTCCCTTCTTATACTCTATATTTTAACTTATTCTTAACCTTCTTGCTATAGCCGCTGCACTTTTTCGACAGCCTGCGGTCCCTTGTGGGGCCGCTTCCTCTCCTCGTTCTTGCACTCGTCGGCTGCCGAGGCACAACGGCCGGATTTTGTTATAATGAGCTCAAAATTGGGGCAGAGTCCCCTGCTGATAGCGGCGGCTTTTGGGGAGGGACAAAGGATAGGAGGGGATGCCGAGATGGAGCGTCTAGTGGAACAGGATCCGTGGATAGGGCAGCTGCGGAAGGGGGAGCAATCCTTTTTCCGGACTCCAGGTAATCTGGCGTCGTATCGTATGCTCGAACGTGCGGAGACGGACTACCGCAACGCGTTCAAAAATGCGAAGGCGAGGGTGGAGACCAAAGGCGAAGCCCCAGGGTATGGCTTTGGTTGCGCGGCGGATGTTGACCATGAATTTTACCCCCGAGCAGATATCTCAGGCAACGGAGTTATCGCTTGACGAGGTCGATGCGCTGAGGAGAGGTTGAGCGGATTTTGTGGCTCTATTCATCTCTCGTCCTTGGAAAGAAGAGAAAGAAGAACATGGCGGCCCAACTGTTTGGGGGGGCCGCTTTTTTCTGCAGGGAGGGGGGCGAGGTGGCGAGTGGGGCAAAAATTTTTTCCCTCAAGTCTCGTTTTTTGAGCGATTTTCGTATACAATCAGTAAGTGATTCGCGCAGCCCGCGGATGCGCGGCTCCGTTATCTCCAAAAAATGCTGTATCCGTGGGGTTTAGGGCAATCCGACGCGCTTGTCGGACGGAGGGTACGATGATCGAACTGCATCGTCTGAATGGCGAACTTTTTTTGCTGAACTCTGATATGATTGAGACCGTTGAGGTTACGCCGGACTCCGTACTGCGCCTTTTCAACGGGCATCGTTATATCGTTCGGGAGACCCCTGCGGAGATTTGCGATAAAATAGTGGTCTTCAGGCGGTTGGCCGGCTACTCCTGTGTTATGGCCAGTGCTCTGGACGAGTCGAAGGATCCGGAGCCGGGTCGGCAGGGCCTTTCCTGAGGACATACGGCTAGGCGAGAGGTGGATGAATCTTGGATCTGACCACAGTCGTAGGAATGCTCATCTCATGGATTCTGGTTATCGGGGGCATGGCCTCGGGCGGGAGCTTGGGGGCCTATATTGATATCCCATCGCTCCTGATCACGATCGGCGGAACGGTCGGAGCCGTCATCGTCTCCTTTCCCGGGGACAAGCTCAAGGCGGCGGGGGGAGTGATCAAAAGCGCCTTCGTCTCGAAGGAACCCAACCTTCTGGGGATGGTGCAGACCATCGTCAGCTTTGCCGAAAAGGCCCGGCGCGAGGGGCTTTTGGCGCTGGAGTCCGACGTCTCGGAGCTCGATAACGAATTCATGAAAAAATCCATCCAGCTGGTGGTCGACGGGACGGATCCCGAACTGGTCAAGGCGATCCTGGACACCGAAATCGGGGTCCGAGAGGATCGCCATCTTTCAAATAAGGCTGTCTTCGACACCATGGCGGAGCTGGCTCCGGCCTATGGGATGATCGGGACCCTGATAGGCCTGATAGCCATGCTGGGAAATCTGCAGGACGTCAGCGCCTTGGGGCCCGGAATGGCGGTCGCCCTGATCACAACGATGTATGGATCGATGGTGGCCAACATGTTTGCGGGACCCATCTCGAAGAAGCTCGCGGCGCGGTCGGCCCAGCAGATTGCGGCGATGGAGCTGATGGTCGAGGGGATACTGGCCATCCAGGCCGGGGAGAATCCGCGAATCGTGGAGGAGAAGCTCAAGGTGTTCCTCCCCCCGAGGCTCAGAGGAACCCTGGGGCAGAAGGAGGAATAGCCCGTGGCCCGTCAAAAGAAGGCGCCCCCGCCTCCTCCGTCTGCTCCCCTCTATATGGCGACCTATGGGGACATGGTGACGCTGGTCCTTTGCTTCTTCGTCCTACTCTTCGCGATGTCCTCCGTCGACGCCCAGAAGTTTCAAAAGGCCCTGATATCTTTGAAGGGCTCCTTAGGGGTGCTTAAGGGGGGGCAGACGACGGAGGAGCCCATCGAGCCCCATCGGAGCGGGGAGGAGGGGCGGGACGCCGGGTCTGCGCCGCGCTTCGAGATGGATACGCGCCACGTCGCACATACGATCAACAGTTATCTGCGTGCCGAGGGGCTGGACAAGTCCATTCAGGTCTCTATCAATCAGCGGGGGGTTGCGGTCTCTATCTCAGATCAGTTCCTCTTCGCCTCCGGCAGTGCGGAGCTCAAGTCCGAGGGGCAGCGCGCCCTCTACAAGATAGCGATGCTGGTGCGCGACAAGGTCCCCGCTGTTGCGGTGGAGGGGCATACCGATTCGGTCCCCCTGGCGGGAGGAATGTACCGCAACAACTGGGGGCTTTCCTCCATGAGGGCGGCGGTTGTGGCTGATTACCTCGAGACGGCGGGGGGAATCGATCCGCTGAAGCTCCAGGCGGTGGGGTTCGCCTCCTATCAACCGATCGTCCCCAACGACAGCCCTGAGCACAGGGCGTTGAACCGCCGAGTCGATCTCGTGTTTCTTTCTCAGTATCCCAAACGCTAAAAGGGGTTGAACGGAGCCGCATGAAACGGATCATTGTTTTTGTCGTGGTTGGGCTGGTGATGTTCGGGGCCGGTTTCGGCGGCGGGCTGATGCTGGGTCGCACCATGGCGTCGGGGGACGGCGCCGCGGTGGATACGCGCCAGGTGAAGGCGCCGGGGCCCATCGTGTCCGTCGGAGAATTTACGAGCAACCTGGCCGGGGCGGGGAGGCACGTCATTACCTTTACGCTTTCGCTGGAGCTCCTGAACGAGAAGGCGGTCGAGGTCGTACAGGCCCCCGGGTGGCTCCTCAGGATCAAGAACGAGGTTCTGCTGATCGTAAAGGACAAGGTCTACGAGGATCTGACCAGTGCCGAGGGCACCCTGCAGTTTGCGGGGGACATCAAGAGGACCCTGAACTCCATATTGCCGGAGAGTAAGGGGGAGCCCCTTATCGTCCAGGCGCTCTTCGAGTCGTTTGTGCTTCAATAGGGTTTCGTAGGGCTCCGTGTTTTTTGAAACGTAAAGGCAGGTGATGACCTCTGGCTCCCGACGTCTTGTCTCAGAGCGAAATAGATTCCCTGTTGAGTGCTCTGACCAGCGGGAGCGTGGACCTTGATTCTATCTCCGAGAACTCCAGCGATTACAAGGTCAAGGTCTACGACTTCAAGCGCCCCGATAAATTCAGCAAGGACCAGCTCCGGGCTATTCAAATGATTCACGAGGCATTTGCCCGGCAGCTGACGACGGTGATGTCAACTCTTATCCGTTCCATGGTCTCGGCCGAGGTCGCCTCCGTGGATCAGCTGGCCTACGAGGAATTTGTGAATTCGCTCGTGCAGCCGACGGTCATCGGAACGGTCGAGATGCATCCCTTTGACGGCAATATCCTGGTGGAGCTCAACCCCAACCTGGTCTTTTCGATCATCGACAGGATGCTCGGGGGGAAGGGGGAGTTCTCGGGAAAGGTCCGGGAGCTCACGGACATCGAGAAGACCGTGACCGAGCGGGTTATGATGCGGATGCTGGAGCTCCTCGAGGACAGCTGGAGCACTGTGGTGGACGTGCGCTTCCGCTTCGAAAGCATGGAGAGCAACCCTTTCTTCGTTCAGATCTGCCCGCCCCGTGACATGGTGCTGCTGGTGATCCTGAAGCTGAAGGTGGGGGACATCGAGGGGATGATGAGCCTCTGTTTCCCCTATTTCCTGATGGAGCCGATCGTCGACAAGCTCTCCTCGCAGCAGTGGTTTGCCTCGACGAGCCGCAAGAGGGACGAGGACGAGAGGGAGAATATCGTCGGCTCGCTGGGGAACGTCAGGATCCCGCTCAGCCTGGAGCTGGGGCACACGGTGCTGAGCCTGGCGGATGTCTATGCTCTGGAGCCCGGGGACGTCATCAAGCTTGACGAGACACGGGAGAGCGAGATCTCCGTCCGGGTGGGGAATCATGTGTATTTCAAGGCCAGGCCGGGGACGCGCGATGGCCGCCTGGCGGCGGAGCTGACCCGGATTTTGGATGGGGCGGCAGAGGAAGAGGCGGAAGGAGGAGATGGCGATGGACGATCTTCTTAGTCAGGACGAAATCAACGCGCTGCTCTCCGGAGGGGCGCTGGGGGAGGACTCGGGATCGGGACTCTCCATGGAGGATTCTCAGCTTCTGGACGAGGTCGCCTCTATTTTTTCAAATGCCGAGAACAGTGTTTTCGGCATGTTGTCGGGCAAGGATGTCGATACGGCCCTGGAGAGCGCCGAGGTCCTGCCCCAAAAGGATTTTTTGGAGAAGCTTCCCGAGGCGCCCTTTGTCTTTCGTGCGACCTGCGGGGGCTTTGATGATATCCCCCTGACGCTCGTCGTCGAGCAGCGAGGGGCGCTGATGCTCGCGGACCTAATGATGGGCGGGGAGGGCAAGGAACTGCCCGAGGAGCCCAGCGACCTTTATCTGAATGCGGCTCAGGAAGGGCTGAGCCAGGTCGTCGGCGCCTCCTTCACGAGCCTCAGCGGCCTTCTGGGCGGAAGAAGGCTGATGCCCGAGAACACTACCTCCGCTTTGGCGGCGGAGGGCTGGCTTCCCTTCACTCAGTTGGATGCGGAGGCCTCGGTCTGGGTCAGCCCCGCCACAGTTCAGGTGGATGGTCTGGACCCCTTCAAGGTCTGGAGCGCTATACCCCTGGATTCCGCACTTGCCATCGTGGGGCTGATGCGCCAGATCATCGGGGAGCAGACGCCCAAGGACTCGGTGCCTCCCCCGGAGGAGCCGGCGGCCTCCGCCCCTCCGTCGAGCCCCGCTTCCTCGATGAGGCCCCCTCAGCCGAAGGCCCCCGCGTCCAACGCGATGCCCTCGATGCCTCGGGCCGCGCAGCAGCCCGCCCCCATGGTGGATGTCCATCCCGCCGAGTTCCTCCCGCTGGGGCAGGGCGGCGGGATGGGGAACAGTCGCATCGATATGCTCGCCGACATCCCCGTTCGGGTGACGGTGGAGCTGGGGAAGACCCGGAAGAACATCTCCGAGATCCTGGCCCTGACCACGGGGTCCGTGATCGAGCTGGACAAGATGGCGGGAGAGCCGGTAGATATCCTAGTCAACGGGAAACCGATAGCCAGGGGAGAGGTCGTCGTGATCGACGAGAATTTCGGCGTGCGCATCACGGACGTGCTGGGTTCCGGAGCCAGGGTCCATTCCGCATGACGGTCCGCGCTCTTTTGGGCCCTCGTGTCCCCGTTTTTGCTTTTCATGAGGGCAATTCGTGATATAATCAATTTCGTTATCGGGGCCTTCCTTTTTGGTGCTCGATGAGCCTTTGGAAATAAAAGGTTTTTGTAACTTCTCTGAATCGGAAACGATACTGACTGGGCTTGAGTCAGAGAATCTGAGTAAGCGAGGGATACAGCATGGGCAAAAAGGTTCTTATTGTTGATGACGCGGCCTTCATGCGTATGATGTTGAAGGACATCCTTCAAAAGAACGATTTTGAAGTGGTCGCCGAGGCTGAAAATGGCAAGGTGGGCGTGGCTGCGTATCAGAAATTCAAGCCCGACATCGTGACGATGGATATCACCATGCCCGAGATGAACGGTATCGATGCGGTGAAGGCCATCAAGGCCGTGGATGCCAATGCGAAGATCGTCATGGTCTCCGCCATGGGGCAGCAGCCGATGGTCATTGAGGCTATTCAGGCCGGAGCCAATGATTTTATCGTCAAGCCCTTCCAGCCGGAGCGGGTCATAGAGGCGATCTCCAAGGTCCTTGCCTAGTCTCGTCGCTCTTTGGCGAGCCGTGAGTGCTGGGAGCGGACCGAATGGCGGCGGAGCCTGAGCTTTTTGTCTATCTGACTCGCGTCCTCATCGCGTTGGGGGTCCTGTCCGTCTTCGCCTTTGTCCTTGTTCGTTGTGCGAAAAAGAAGAATGGCGCGGACGGAGAGGGAGTGCCTGTGAGGGTTTTGACATCCTTGCCCGTGGGTAAGGATGTCTTTTTTGTGGTCCGGTGCGGACCGGATGTCCTTGCCTTTACCTCGGGCGGGGGCGGGAGTCGTTTGATGGGTAGGTGGACGTATGAGGATTGGATGTGTTCAGCCAAAGAGGAGCCGCCTCTCCGAGGTGGGGAGGGGGAGTGAGCCCGTCCTCGTTCTCCTTTTGGGGGTGCTCGTCGTCCTGTTCCTGCCGTTTCTCTTCCTGACGTCCGCGTCGGCTGCGGAGGTGGGGTCCTTTTCCCTGCCCTCCCTGCGGCTGGGCATCGCCTCCGCCGATTCCCCTGCGGATGTGGCCCTGTCGCTCCAGATCCTGGGGCTGCTCACCGTCCTCAGCCTGGCTCCGGCCATCCTACTGATGGTCACCAGTTTCACGCGTATCGTTATCGTCCTGGGGTTCGTGCAGCGTGCGATCGGGCTCCAGCAGTCCCCTCCGCAGCAGGTCGTCACGGGGCTCGCCCTCTTTCTGACCCTCTTCACCATGTATCCCACCTGGAACCAGGTTTACGAGAACGGCCTCGCCCCCTACCTGGCGCGGGACATCTCCGCGGAGCAGGCCTGGCAGCGTACCGTCGTGCCGGTACGGGAGTTCCTGTTCCGCTACACGAGGCAGGAGGAGCTTTCCCTGATGACCTCCATGGCGAAGCTGGAACAGCCCGCATCCCGAGACCAGGTCCCGACCCGGGTCCTGGTCCCGGCGTTTATGTTGAGCGAGCTGAAGACCGCTTTTCAGATGGGGGTGGTCATCTACATCCCCTTCATTGTCGTGGATATGGTGGTCTCGAGCGTCCTGTTGGCCATGGGCATGATGATGCTTCCGCCGATGATGGTGTCCTTGCCCTTCAAGCTGGTGCTCTTTGTCATGGCGGACGGCTGGAACCTGGTCGTGATGAGCCTGTTGAAGAGCTTCACGAACGTGCCCTGAGCTTATAAAGGAAAGGATTGAAGGGGGAGGACCGAAATGCCTGTAACGCTCCTCAGTCTTTACGACATCATGAGCAATGCCGTGTGGACGATGATGGCGGTCTCCATGCCCATCCTCATGGTTGCGATGGTGGTGGGGCTCCTGATCGGTATCCTCCAGACGGCCACGTCCATCCAGGAGCAGACGCTGATCTTCATCCCGAAGATATTGGCCGTCTTTCTCTCCATGGTGCTTCTGGGGCCCTGGATGGGGGCCAGGATGCTCGTCATGACGCGTGAGATACTGGGCCAGCTGGAGCGCTTCATCCAATAATTCTGCTCCTCAGGTATTCATATGCTGTGTTTTAGCAGACGACCGGCTTGCTCGTTGGCTGTATGCTTATTTGCGGCGTCTCGCAAAGGCCGCCTTGCCTACGAATACCTGCGAAACGGAATGAGAAGGTACCGGGAGAAGGAACGATACTCCGAGGGGAGGGGGGAGGGTTGAAGGGAATCGAGCTGCCCACGCAGCTTCTCGTCGTTTATCTGCTGATCCACCTTCGCTTCGTGGGCATGGTGTTTGCCTCGCCCCTCTTCGCCTCCACGATGTCCCCGGCCTCCTTCCGCTACCTGGGCGCGGTGCTCCTGACCGCGGCGTCCATGGGGACGGTGTCGTCCGCCCAGGTCCCCGTGGTCCTCTTCGACAGCGCCCTCGCGCTGTCCGTCCTGGCCCTGCGCGAGCTTTTGGTGGGACTTGCCATCGGGTTCCTGGCGTCTCTGCCCCTTCCGGCGCTGAACACCGCCGGGGAGCAGATCGGCACGGCCATGGGCTTCTCCATGGCACAGGTCGTCGACCCCATGACACAGAGCCAGGCGTCAATAATCGGCCAGCTGAATTTTTTGGTGGGATTGTGGTTCTACTTCCGCTGGAACGGGCATCTCCTGATGGTGCAGTCGGTTGTCGAGAGCCTGCGCCTCGTGCCCTTGGGGCGCCTGGCCTTGTTCCCAGCCGGAGACATGTCCCTGGGAACGTGGCTTCAGGAGCTTTTCGTGCTGGCGATGCGGATAGTGATTCCCTTCTACTGCGCCCTCGTGCTGGCGGACGTTGGGCTGGGCTTTCTGGCCCGGACGGTCCCTCAGATGAACATCTTCGTCCTCGGGCTCCCGATCAAGGTGGCGTTGGGGTTCCTGGTCCTGGCCGCGGCGCTGCCGCTGGTGGTGGATTTGATCTATGCCCAGTTCGAGCGGTGGGTAGAGTTTGCCCTGACGAGCGTGCTGGCGTGGAGGGGAACGCCGTGATCCTCCTTTCTGGGGAGCGCATCGTCGGGGGAGGACGGCCCATCCCCTTCGATCTCCAGTTCTTTGCACAGGAGCGGACCGAACCGGCCACGCCCAAGAAACGCCAAAAGGTGCGCTCGGAGGGGCGCGTCTGCGTAAGCCGGGACCTGACAGCCGCCGTCGGGATTTTGACGGGGCTGGCCGCCCTGCTCCTCCTGGGGCCTTTCATCTATGGACTTTTCTTCGCCCTGCTCCAGCTCTCCATTCGTTTCATGGGGGATAAAATTCTTCTGATGGAAGGATGGTTCCCCATATTGTCCCTGGAGGCGGTCAAGAGCTATTTCCTGACCTGGCTCCCCCTGGGGGGGCTGGTAGCCATCCTTGCCGTGGCGGTGATCGTCTGGCAGGTGGGCTGGACCATCACGGGCGAGCCCTTCAAGATCAACCTGGACCGCCTCAACCCGATCAGCGGGATGAAGAAGATCGTCTCGCTGCGCTCGCTGGTGGAGCTGCTCAAGGGGCTGCTGAAGGCGGCGGTCTTCGCCGTCGTCATCTACACCGCCATTCGGGACTACCTTCCCGATACCCTGAGGGCCATGCAGTTCCCCCTAGGGCATGGAAGCGCCGTCTTCTGGAACATGCTCTGGTCCCTTGCGATGCGCCTGGCGGCAATGCTCCTCATCATGGCCCTGATCGACTACATGTATCAAAAATGGGAGTTCGAGCGGTCGATCCGCATGAGCCGTCAGGAGATCAAGGAGGAGTTCCGCCAGATGGAGGGGGACCCGCAGATCAAGAACAAGATCCGGCAGAAGCAGCGGGAGCTTGCCAAGAAGCGCATGATGGCCTCGGTGCCCAAGGCCGACGTGGTGATCACCAACCCGACGACCCTGGCCGTGGCCCTGGAGTACGACCGCGAGCTGATGAGCGCCCCCCAGGTCGTGGCGAAGGGGCGCGGGGTCGTGGCGCAGAAGATTCGGGACCTGGCGCGCGCTCACGGCATCCCCGTCGTCGAGAACAGGCCTCTGGCCTGGGCCCTGTTCGAGGGGGTCGAGATCGGGGAGGAGATCTCCGAGGAGCTCTATCGCGGCGTCGCGGAGATATTGGCCATGGTCTACCGACTGCGGGCGGGATAGGCGGATTGCGGTGCGGGCGGATTTGGCTTCCCTGTCACCTGTTGTATAATCGAACGGGAGGGGACGTTACGGACCCTGCCCTCGTAAAGGGCTGCGGATGAGGTCCGGCTTGAATACGGTGCGAATCTGTATTCAAGCCGGGGTGAGTCTGGGTCGAGACGATACAAGGATGATGAAGATAAAATGGAGATTGAAGATAAAATGGAATGGAGTGGAACGCGTGCGATGACCGGAAAATTCTTTGGAAAAAAATCCGTGGGGCTTTCCCTGCTCTTCTGCCTCGTCGTTTGGATTTCGTCCGCCTGGGGCTCGGACGAGGACATCCTGAGGAAATGGACGAGGACCAACTCCTTCAGTGAGAAGACCGACCTCCAGACGGTGGCCATCGAGGTGACCTATTACTCGGCGGAGTACGTCGAGGCATTGGTGCGCTCGGAAGCGGAGAAGAACCTCTGGACGAAGGACGAGATGGAGAACTACAAGTATACCCTGCTGAAGAGCCTGAACCTTCACGACTCCATAGCCTTTCATATCGGTTTCAACGTCACGGGCATTCCCATGTATGCCCAGCCGTTTGACCGCCATCTGACGCTCTTCGTCGGCAAGCAGCGCTACAACCCCTCCGACTACGACAAACGCTTCAACTTCAAGATCTCCGGGCAGCGGGACGGGATGGTCTTCTTCCCCCGCTACGATCCCAAGACAGGCAAGGACATCCTGGAGAAGGCCAAGGACGTCCGCCTCGTCCTGAGCGGGTCCATCAGTCAGGCCACCTCGGCAAGAGGGGATGTCCGCTGGGTCTGGGACCTCTCGAAGGATAATCCCGAGGCCCTGGGGACCGGCAAGGCCATGGATCGTCTGGAGCTCGACCGGTTGATCAAGCGTATGGAGAAGCTGAACCAGGAGCGGCAGGAGCTCCAGACGAGGATCGACGCCATCGATCGGGAGCTCGACGAGGTCCGCAGCAGGACGGACGAGCTCCAGACCCGGTAGCCGATGGGGGCGGAGGGCCGCCCATGGCTTATAATGATGAGGAGAGATTGACGTGGATCGCATCGCAGTTCTGACCAGCGGGGGGGATTCCCCGGGCATGAACGCCGCCATCCGGGCGGTGGCACGCACGTGCTTCTTCAACGACAAGGAGTGCGTGGGGGTCCTCCGAGGCTATGAAGGGTTGATCGACGGGGACTTCATCCCCCTTACCCGTTCCTCCGTGGGGGGCATCATTCATCGCGGGGGGACGATCCTCAAGACCGCGCGCAGCGAGCGCTTCACGACCCCCGAGGGACGTGGAGAGGCCCTGGCCCGGATGAGGGCGGCGGGGATCGAGGGCCTGGTCGTTATTGGCGGCGACGGCTCCTTTCACGGGGCCAAGGAACTGCACGACATGGGGATGCCGGTCATTGGCATTCCTGGGACCATCGACAACGACGTCGCGGGTACGGACGAGACGATCGGTTTCGACACCGCCGTCAACACCGCCCTCGAGGCCGTTATGCGCCTTCGGGACACCGCGTCCAGCCATGACCGCCTGTTCATCGTCGAGGTGATGGGGCGTAACGCCGGATTTTTGGCCCTCGAAATAGCCGTCGCCTCGGGGGCGGAGTACGTCGTCGTCCCGGAGCTCCCCCTGAGCATCGGCAACCTCTGCCAGCGGCTGCGCCTCTCCCAGGAGAAGGGGAAGAGCCATACGCTCATCATCCTCGCGGAGGGCGTCATGTCCGCCAACGAGATGAAGGACAAGCTCCAGGACACCGGGGGCTACGACGCGCGTGTCACCGTCCTGGGCTACATCCAGAGGGGCGGCAGCCCCACGTCCTTCGATGTCCTGCTGGCCTCCCGGATGGGTGCCTACGCGGCCGAATCCCTGCTGATCGGAAAATCGGGCTATATGGTGGGGAACGTGAACCATCGCATGGTCCTGAGCGACCTGGAGCGCTCCTGGAGCGAGCATAAGTCCCTCAGCCCGGAGCTTTTGGGGTTGGTCGACAAGCTGAATTGAGCCCCATGCGGGGTCCCGATGCTCGATTTTTCAATTCGTCGGATTCGCCGGCTTTCATTCCGACCTTTACCCCGGCCCCGATGACGCCTTTAACCGGTGCCGCCCTGGATTCGCTGCGGGGCATCGTGGCCTCGGACCTGGGGGGGCGGAGGGCCTCCATGCTTTCGGACGCTTCCCTCTGGGAGCGGGCTTTCTCCCTCTGTTGGGCGGCTCGGAGCGTGCTGATCGTCACAGGGTTCTTCATCCGATCGGCCTCGGCTCCCGAGACGGACGGCCCCCCGGGCTCGGTCATCCTCGGAAGGGCCCTGGCCCTTCTGGGAAAGAGGGTTTCTCTTGCGACGGACCGCCATAACCTCTCCGCGCTGGACGCCTGTTCCGGGAGCGTCGAGGGGCCCTCGGTCCTTTGCCTGGACGGGCCCGATCCCGCGGTTCTGGAGGGATTCGACCTCCTGGTCTTCCTGGAACGTCCGGGGCGGGCCGGGGACGGGCGCTACTACGACATGAAGGGCGTGGACATCGGCTCCGTGGTCGTCCCGCTGGACGATCTGGCCCTCGCGGCGGCGGGGTCGGGAGTCCCCGTGCTGGGGATCGGCGACGGCGGAAACGAGGCAGGCATGGGGGGCCTCTACGAGCCCCTGGCGCGGCTTCTTCCCCACTATGCGCCCTTTCTCTCCCGCGTTCCCTCGACGGTATGTCTCCCGGTGGACGTATCGAACTGGGGAGGGTACGCCCTGGCGGCGCTCCTGTCTGTCCCGTTCGGCCGCTGGGTGGGGCTGAACGAGGGGGAGGAGGAGTGGATGCTCGCGGCCCTTCGGGACCGAGGGGCCGTCGACGGGGTTTCGGGACTTGGCGGATGTTCGGTGGACGGCTTCGCGCTTCCCGATCTGAATCGGGTCTCCTCCCGGCTTCGGAGCTGGTACGCGGAATGTGAGGAGCGTGAGGGGCCCCGACCTCCGGCGGAGCCGTCATGACGAGACGAAAGCCCTTTTTGTTCCTTCTGATCGTTTTTACGTTTGTGTTGACCCTTCTTTCGTTCTGGGTGGTGCGGCAGAGCTCCGTTCGGCCCGGCGAGAGCTTCATGATCTCCAACGTGACGATCAACGTCGACCTTCACGACCGGAGATTCCTGACCGGGACGGTCTCCCGATTCCCCTACGGCTCAAGGCAAGTGTGCTTGTATTTTGATTATTCCCACGTAGAAGAGGACGGCGAGATTCAGGTCGTCTGGCGTTGGGGGGATAAGATCGTTCAATCGGAGACGTATCCGCTCCCGGCACCCTCCGGCTCCAGGATGTACTGTCTGCTTCAGGAGAGCGGTGTTCCCTTGCCGAGGGGAAAATACGCGGTCGATATCCTGTATCGTTCCGAGACGATCCCGGAGTTCCGGTTCGAGATCTACTGATTCGAGATTTACCGAGGGCCGGCGATGGCGTCGGTTTCGTCCGTCGGGGCGCCATTTTGAATCCCATTGTTTTTGAGGTGATCGAGATATGATGTACGATGAAAAGGGTTTTTGTGTCTCATGGTAAGACTGCCGAAGGAGGGAGGGGAAGCTCCCAAAAGGCGGGGACGTCCCCCGAAGAAGGCGCTTGAGGCGCAGCAGGAGCCGGCTGGAGGCACCACGCCCCTCGGTACGGCGGAGAGACCGGCCGCGGCTGCGGCTGAACCGGCTCCCAAGGTGACCCGTCCGCGCGGGCGTCCCAGGAAGGTCGTCCCACCGGTGGAGCCGTCGGCCCCAGCGGTCCAAGCCACCCAGGCCGTGGAGGAGGTGGTGCCGCCGGCGGCTGTGCCTCCTGTTCCCGTTCCTCCCCCGGTCCCTGAGCTCTTGCCGGAATCGATGGAGTCCACGGAGGCGGCCGCGGAGCCTGCCGACCCCGCAGTATCCTCCCTCAGGCCCGTGGAACCGTTCATCCATCCCAAGCCCAAGCACACCTACGGCTACCTGGCGTCCAAGAACCTCGTGGACCTCCGCAAGATCGGTCGGGAGCTCAACGTTCCCGGGGCCACGACCCTGCGGAAGGACGACCTCGTCATCTCCATCCTGAGGGCGCAGGCGGAGAGCATGAATTACCGCTTTGGGGGCGGGACCCTCGAGATCCTGCCGGAGGGGTTCGGGTTCCTGCGTCCCAAGGGGATGCTGCCGACCGACAACGACGTCTACCTGTCGGTCTCGCAGATACGGCGCTTCGGCCTGCGCAACGGGGACGTGATCTGGGGCCTGATCCGGCCCCCGCGGGAACAGGAGCACTACGAGGCCCTGCTGAGGGTGGAGACGGTCAACTTCTCGGACCCCGAACACTCCCGGCGGCGCGCCGTGTTCGGACAGCTTACCCCGATCTTCCCCAACGTCCGCATCAATATGGAGAACAGCCCTGGCGACTGGGCCACGCGGCTGGTGGACATGTTCGCGCCCATCGGGCTGGGACAGCGGGCCCTGATCGTCTCGCCGCCCAAGGCGGGCAAGACGACGCTGATCAAGCGGATCGCCAGGGCGATTGCCACGAACTATCCGGACATCATCCTGATGGCTCTTCTCATCGACGAGCGCCCCGAGGAGGTGACCGACATCTCCCGGTCCGTGGACGGGGAGGTGATCGCCTCGACCTTCGATCGTCCCGCGGACGAGCATATCCGGGTTGCGAACCTTGCGTTGGAGAAGGCCAAAAGGCTCGTGGAGGCCAAGAGGGACGTGGTCATTCTCCTGGACTCGATCACGCGCCTGGCCCGGGCCTCCAACCTCACAGTCCCCCCGTCGGGGCGGACGCTCTCGGGCGGCCTCGATCCCTCGGGGCTCTACTTTCCCAAACGATTTTTCGGCGCGGCCCGCAACTTCGAGGAGGGGGGCAGCCTGACGATCGTCGGCACGGCCCTGACGGATACGGGGAGTCGCATGGACGACGTCATCTACGAGGAATTCAAGGGCACGGGCAACATGGAGTTGCATCTGTCGCGCAAGCTGGCGGAGCAGCGCATCTTCCCCGCCATAGACATCACCCGCTCGGGAACGAGGCGGGAGGAGCTGCTCATTCCGGAGGACGAGCTGGCCCGGCTGTGGGTCCTCCGCAAGCGCATCATGGGGGTCGACGAGGCGGGGGCGCTGAACCTGATCCTGGACAAGCTGCGGCAGACCCGCAACAACCGCGAGTTTCTGATGTCCATAAAGCTCTCATAAAGGGGGAGAACACCCTCTCCTCCTCGAGGCGTCCCGAGGCCGCCTCCTACATTTGACGGGAAGACGGGTGTGCTATAATGCTGACCGAGACGTATTCTTCCGCTTTTTTCCGATGGCGGAGGCAGGGTGCAAAAACCGGACGCTCGAGGTCTGGCGGGGGTTGCATTCTAAAGAAACGGTTATTGCCGGTCGAGATGTCGGCGTTCGTTTTCAGGTCAGGGGGAATGTTTGTTGAAAACATTCGACGATAAGAAAAAGGCCCGTAAGTTCAAGGCATCGAAGTCGAAGGGGCCGGCTTCTCCCGAGGGCTTTTCCTGGGGGTTTTGCGTTGTAGTATGCTGCACGATGGGATTGGCCGCTTTTCTGATGTTTTCCGCGTGGGGCCGGTTCTCCGGGGTCGCGTGGGGGAGCCTGGTGGAGAATCGGAACGACCTTCCTGTGGCGAACGAGGGGTTCGTTTCCGTCGATATGAGCGACGCCTACGAGGAGGGCAAGGGGCTTGCTCCCATCCTTCCTGATGAGCCCTCCTCCTCCCTTTCCGGCGACCTGCCTGCCAGGTCAGCCTCTCTGCCAAAACTGCAGGTCTCCCAGGTCCCGGTCTCCGAGGTGAAGGAGGTCGGGTCGTCCTTGTTGCTTCCCGTCGCCGATATCGCCGAGGATTTCGGCCCTCTTCCCAAGGATCTTTCCGATTTCGAATCGATCATACTGAACACTGAGGACGACGGCACCCGCCTCCCCGACGACGGGGTGTCGGAGGACGTCATGGAGTCCGAGGCGCAGGATGGGGAGGTCCGCCTGACGGACGTGGGCGCCGGCTGGAAGGAGCATATCGTCAAGTCCGGCGAGACCCTGTCGGACATAGCTCTCAGCTACGCCGGGGTGACGGCCCAGGACATCCTTCGTTCCAACGGCCTGAAGGACGCCAACCGTCTGGCCGCGAACCAGCTCCTTCTGATCCCCAACACGCCGGACGACGTCGAGGCGACCCTGGAGGAGGTCCGTACGCGCCAGTTCCGCATCGCCTCGCTTCGCGAGGAGGTCAAGCCCTTGAAGGTCCTGGCCTATGTCGTGGTGCAGGGGGACAGCCTCTGGTCCATTGCCAACGCCCAGAATATCGAGCTGGATACCCTGGTGGGCAGCAATACCTTCAAGAGCTCCGCCACCCTTCGTCCCGGCGTTGTGCTTCGCATCCCCAACCAGGACGGCATCTTCTATACGATGCGCAAGGGCGAGAGGATCGAGCTCGTCTGCAAGCGTTATCAGGTTGGCCTCGACCGGGTGCGCAAGGTCAATCCGACGATAGACGTCGTCTCCCTGAAGCCTGGCGACGAGGTCTTCCTGCCGGGGGCCCGTCCGGAGGCCGTCGCGGAGGTTCGGGTGGAGAACAAGAAGGTCAAACTTGTCCCCGTCAAGGAGAAGGGCCTTCCTCAGAAGGGCGGACGTTCCTATCGGTGGCCCGTGATGGGACGCATCAACAGCCCCTTCGGCTGGAGGCGTCATCCGGTTACGCGGCGCCGGGACTTCCACACGGGTATCGACATCAAGGCGAGCCGGGGCATGGTGATCCGGGCGGCGCGTGATGGGCGCGTGGCCTATTCAGGCTGGATGGGTGGATACGGCAAGGTCGTCGTGGTGGAGCACACGGGCGGGCAGTCCACGCTTTACGCCCATTGCAGTTCGCTTTTGGTGCCTCAGGGCACGAGGATATCCCAAGGGCAGAATATCGCCAGGGTCGGGACGACCGGAAGGTCCACGGGGCCGCACCTTCATTTTGAGGTCCGGAGGGGCAACAGCCCGGTCAATCCGCTGCAGTATCTGAAATAAGCGGCGGCATCCGAAGCGGAGGCCGGTTTATATCGTCCGAGAGGAGTCGGGCAGGGGACCAGAAGTTTTTTTTTTCTGGTCCCGTTTTGTATTTTGGGAGCAGGGGGATTTTGGGCTATCCGAATTCGATAGCCGGGAGGGCGACAAGCAATGGCGAAGTACGTTTTTATCACGGGCGGGGTGGTCTCCTCCCTGGGCAAGGGCATCACGGCGGGATCGGTGGGAACCCTTCTGAAGAAGCGGGGGCTCAGGGTGTCCATCATCAAGATGGATCCCTATCTGAACGTGGATGCGGGGACGATGAACCCCTTTCAGCACGGCGAGGTCTTCGTCACCGACGACGGGGCGGAGACGGATCTGGACCTTGGGCATTACGAGCGCTTCATCGACGAGACCCTTGGCGAGCAAAACAGCATCACGACCGGAAAGATCTATTCGCACGTAATCGAGAGGGAGCGCAAGGGCGCCTACCTGGGCGGGACGGTCCAGGTCATTCCCCACATCACCAACGACATCCAGGAGCGGCTGGTCCGGGCGGGGGAGCGGCAGGATGTCCTGATTGTGGAGATCGGCGGGACGGTGGGGGACATCGAGGGACAGCCCTTTCTCGAGGCGATCCGGCAGATGGCGAACCGCGTGGGCCGCGAGAACGTGGTCTACTGCCACGTGACGCTCGTCCCATGGCTGGAGGCGGCCCAGGAGCTCAAGACGAAGCCGACGCAGCACAGCGTTCAGGAGCTGCGGCGCATCGGCATCCTCCCGAACATCCTGGTCTGCCGCACGAGCCGCCCCATGGACCAGGAGATGAAGAACAAGATAGCCCTGTTCTGCACGGTCCCGTCGGAGGCCGTGATCGAGGTGCGGGACGAGCCCACGATCTACAACGTCCCGTTCAGCCTGCACCGTCAGGGGCTGGACACGCAGATACTCCGGGCCCTTGGCCTCCCGTGCGGGGGGGAGCCCGACCTCTCGGACTGGCACCGGGTCGTGGACCGTTTCATGAACGCCCCGGATGCGGTGGAAATAGCCCTGGTGGGCAAGTACGTCCAGCACAAGGACGCCTATCTCAGCGTCGTGGAGGCCCTGTACCACGCGGGTGTGCATCACGATGTCAAGGTGCGGGTCCGCGCGGTGGAGTCGGCGGAGCTCGAGTCCGCCGATGTGGGGGAGAGCCTGAGGGGCGTCGATGGTGTCCTGATCCCCGGCGGTTTCGGAGCCCGTGGGATCGAGGGGATGATCGGCGCTATTCGGTACGCCCGGGAGGAGGGGATCCCTCTGTTTGGAATCTGCCTGGGCATGCAGATGATGGTGGTCGAGTATGCCCGCAACGTCTGCGCCCTGGCGGGGGCGCACAGCGAGGAGATGGACCCTGCGTCCCTTCACCCCGTCATTCATTTGATGCAGGAACAGGCCCATATTGATAAAATGGGGGGGACGATGCGTCTTGGGGCCTACGCCTGCGACCTCGAACCCGGGACCCTGGCGGCGCGGTGCTACGGCGTCCTGGAGATCAGCGAACGCCATCGTCACCGCTACGAGTTCAACAACGCGTATCGGGAGCGGCTGGAGGCGGGGGGGCTCCGGGTCTCCGGGGTCTGCCGCGGTCGGAACCTCGTGGAGATCGTCGAGTTGCCGGGTCATCCCTGGTACCTTGGGGGACAGTTTCACGGGGAGCTGAAGTCCAGGCCGACGCGCCCGCATCCGCTCTTCGCGGACTTCATCGGCGCGGCTATCCGACGCCGGCACGGCGGGGAGGGACGGTAGCCCGCCCTTCTTTTTTGGATCTGAAGGAGGTAGCGTTTTGATCAAAAAATCTTTGTGCGG
>ERZ772957.892-NODE-892-length-21270-cov-10.876832_pt1 | contig 21270 bp, 10 predicted proteins | sample MGYA00580682_ERZ772957 | MGnify/ENA primary metagenome ERZ772957 (study PRJEB29015, sample SAMEA2737921) | human oral metagenome | biome: human oral; feature: human-associated habitat; material: dental | place: China | collected 2025 ...
GCGCGACCTGCGCGATCTTCTCCTCGTCGATCGCCGCCATGGCGATCTCCATGTCTTCCTTCTTCGTGACATAGTGTGAGGCGGGGAAAACCATCGAATGCGTGCGCTCACCGTAAACCTCGCCCGTCAGCACGTCGAACTCGATGATGCGCTCGACCTCGTCGCCGAAGAGCTCGATGCGCACGGCACGGTTGTTCCAGCCTGCGGGAAAAACCTCGATGACATCGCCACGCACGCGGAAGCGGCCGCGCTCGAAGGCGACGTCGTTGCGCTCGTACTGGATGGCGACGAGCTTTCGCAAGATGTCCTCACGCGCGACCGTCTGCCCCTTGTGCAGCGACAAGACCATCTCGTGATAGCTCTCGGGCGAGCCAAGACCGTAGATGCACGAAACGCTCGCGACGATGATGCAGTCGCGGCGCTCGAAGAGCGAGCACGTCGCCGAGTGGCGCAGCTCGTCGATCTCATCGTTGATCGACGCGTCCTTCTCGATGTAGGTATCCGTCGAAGGAATATACGCCTCAGGCTGGTAGTAATCGTAGTAGCTGACAAAGTAGCCGACATAATTCTTCGGAAAGAACGCCTTGAACTCACTCGCCAGCTGCGCCGCCAGCGTCTTATTGTGCGCGATGACAAGCGTCGGCTTCTGTACGCGCTCGATCGTCTTGGCGATCGTGTACGTCTTGCCCGTGCCCGTAGCGCCGAGGAGCACCTGCGCCTCCTGCCCGTTCTCGATGCCCGCCGCCAGATCGCAGATCGCACGCGGCTGATCTCCCATCGGCTCAAAAGGCGCCGAAACCTCGAACGGTATCTCCTTATCAAACTCCATCGTATTGAGCTTAGGCAAAATCGCCATGTGCGTGCCTCCCTATATGAGCTTAACCATGCACTGATATTGTCAGACATCCATCATATCCAAAAGTTGTTTCGGCGTAACGATATAGGACTTTTCTGGGAAATGCTTCATATTTCCTGTAACGAGATATGCCCCATCGATTCGTTTTTCCATGACGGTTTCATAAAAAGGCAAATCTTTCATATCCGGCAAAGTGATGTTGACTGCTTTCGGCTGCACCAAGATGCTAAACCTTTCTACAAAAGACAGCAGGTATGCAATCCTTTGCGAAGAGAATCCAAACTTCTCACGCCGCAAGACCTCTTGATACTCTTTCATAATCAACTCGCTGTATAACGGAATGATTTCTCCGGCAATCATCCGCTCAAGTACCTGCACAGTAGCGGCAGTATTTTTAGATGACAACAGAGCCGACACCAGAACATTGGTATCAATCACAGCGCGTAAAATCATTCCCCTGCTCCTTGTCGGGCAAAATCAATCTCACGATTGATTTCATCCAGCGTCATATCAGCAGCACCACTTTCTTTTGCCTCTCTGCGAAGCTCTTTGAATACCTGCATCGCGCCATCTCGCGTCACATCCGACGAAGCGATTTCAAAAGGTATTCTGCGTTCCCGTACCACGGCTCTGGCAAATACATTGATGGCAGTCGCCGTATTCATGCCAAATTCTTGACACAAGCCGTCAAACTGCCGCTTGAGGTTTTCTTCCATCTGTACACTGAATGTCGCCTGCGCCATATTGCATACCTCCCTGCTCTATTTTCGTCCATCGCTTACTCCCATTATATCGAAAGGGCAAAAAAAAGCAACCGCGCCAGGACGAGTTGTCTCTCCCCAGCGCGGCTGCTTTCTCATTCTCCTTTTCCTTCACTCCTCGAACCTGAAGCTGTCGATCTTCAGCGTCCGACAATTTTCCGATACGGTCGTCACCACGTTGGGCGGCGTGCCGTCCGGGACATGGATATCTACATCGAGCCGAATCTCGACTTCTGCACCGGGCAGGCTGATCAAGTGAGAAAGCACTTCCGTCACATAAGTGCTGACCTCTTTATTGATACGAATGCTGTCCAGCGGCACGTCCATCGAGAAATGTCTGTTCCGAGGCGATTCCGAAGGGATGTTTTCCACAGTCGATAGATCCTCGCGGTCTTCTCCCTCTATCGCTTCTTGCCCCGTGTTCTTTGCATCTGTCGGTGCAAAGAACTCCTTCGGCATGGTTTCACCGGCACGCGTCCTCTCATCCTCGGCAATCTGCTTCTCGGCAGCTTCTTTCTTTACAATCAGACCGTACATCGGCACTTCGCCATGAATCTCCTGGCGGATTTTGAGGTTCGTATAGCGACTGCCGTCAAACGTCTCAGCGATGGCAAAGCCATCCGCTTCCATAACGCCTTTGCGAATCGTGTCCAAAAGGACATTGACATCGCGAAGTCTCGGCAAATAGCAATAAGATGTCAGATACCCCCAAAGCTGCTTGATCTCGATGGCATCCCTATCCTTCCATAGCCACTTGTCCAGCTCCATTTTCAAGAGAACAGGTCCCCATGCCCGAATCAGATTGTCATCGCCTGTGAGTCTCTCGCCACATTTTTGCACATTATCAAGCTGTGTACAGGAGATTTCGGCAATGTCCCACTTCACATCTTTGATGTTCTCCTCAGCGTCAATATAGGGCGCAAATACCCACGCATAGGCTTGGGAAAGCCGCATGACGAGATTTGCTTCCACCTGCCGGATGCTGGCATCCGCCTCACGGATTTGGGATTGATCGAGGTTACGGCTTTCCGCCTCATCGCGAATCAGCTGCCATGCCTTGAACCGTCGGACAATTTTTTGCAAGTCAAACATTTTGCCCTTGTCCGGGGCAAGGAACACCAGCATATTTTTATGCTGACGGGGAGACGTTCCGCGCATTTCCAAAATTTCCTTTGCTTGGACAAGTGCCATCGTATCATTTTGACCGCGCTCATGGACATCCGAGATGGGCAGGATTACCAGACGCACCGTCGGCTCATCCGGCACATCTGAGGAAGTCGGACAAATATGGATGCCGCCAAAATCGGACGAGGGCTTCCACTTGCGAAGACGCATCTCGATTTCCTGCTCCACATCATCGGATGCAATCCGGCTCTCCAAATCCTGCACCAACTTGCGAAGCGTGGGGCGATTGTCGTACCAGCAGCGCGTACCGATATCGTTGGTATAGAGATAAGAAAGCTGGCTTTTGAGCTTGCCAAGAACATCGCCAAAGACGGCGATGCTCCGCTCTTCCTGCGGCTGTATCACACCCAAGCGTATATGGTTCTCTTCCACGCCGCGGATGTTCTGCTCTCGGACGCTGGGCGCACTGCCGAGGAAGATCGTCCGTGCCACACGCCTTGCTGCCATGAGGGCGCCATAGCGTGCATTTCCCCCGTCGAGCTTCATCGGCTCAGAATCGCGTCCGTCAATTTCAGAATCAACGATCGCATTCCAGTTCTCCGGCAGATATCGGATAAGCTCATCACGGATCTGGGGAATGGCGAGCGGAATCGATCCCGGCATAATCATGCAGCTCGCATCGGCATTGATCCAAAGATGATATGCCACACCCGCCATGAGACGAAGAACGCCGCGCGTCTTTTGGAATCGCTCGATCGTCGCCCACTCGTCATAGAGGAAATGAAAAAATTCCGGATGAATCGGATAGCAATTCACCATCTCCTGCTGATATGAAACGTCCTTTGTCTCTGCGGGGAAATCGTTGCTGTGTGTGCGGTACATCTCGCTAAAAGCCGCACAAATGGCATCGCGTGCTGCTTCATCTTGGCAAGGAAGAAAAAGTCTGCGCCGCACGACTTCAAAGCTTTCATTCGCCGCCACCGGCTTCCAAATCGACTCCATACGCCCAAAAGTATGCTCGATCTGCGTCAAGACCTGCTGTCCGGCATCGCCGCCCACCTCGATTTCCGACTCCGGCAGCGAGGCGACCACCATGCTGCGCCGACTGGCACGAGCCGCTTCCGTAAGTTCTTGGATGAACGAGATGAGATTGTCGAAAGAGCCGGCGGGAAGCCCTTGGATTCCGTAGATTTTTTTAGCATAGGCCACCAGCTCATCCACCAAGATGAGACACGCGCCACATTCATCGAGCATATCCCGCAAGACTTCCGATCCGGGCGAAACGCCGCGCTTGTCGGCCTCCTTCACATAGTCGTACAGTTTTGGATTTTTCGAGGCATAGGCAAGCTGAGCCGCAATCTCCCCCCACAGTGTATGGATGGTAATGCCCGGCATATTGGGCGGACGCTTCGCCTTGGCAGGATTGAGCGCCGTGCCGACAATCACAGCTACCTGCACATCCTTCGGCAGCTCTCCCATTTCGGCTGTAGCGAGGACAGACTGCACATTTTCCGACTGTGCCGGGCGGAACTTGCCATGAAACAGGTGGTAGAGCGCCAACATGCTGTGCGTCTTGCCGCCGCCAAAAGAAGTCTTGAGCTGAATGACCGGCTCGCCATCGCCAAAGTTCAAGCGGCGAAGCGCCTGAGACAGAAGCCCCTTCATACCATCGGTCACGTAGGTACGAGCGAAAAACTCCACCGGATCGAGATATTCGGCGCTTCCCTCTCCTCGTGCCACCTGCGCCAAGTCCGCTGCAAATTCCGCCTGCCGATAGCGGCCTTCTGCCACATCGGGATGCGGACGCATGACTTCCCGCCAGCTTTTGAGCCTGCCGATCGGATCCTGCATGATGCCCGTGTTCGCCTTGGGGCTGATGGGAACACTTTCTGCCTGCGCCGCATTTCTGGAGCCGGCAGCATCGCCATAGGCCTTTTCCCGCCAGAGATTGCGAAGCTCGATCGTATATTCGTCATCGAGCTGTTCGCACATACGCGCCATGGTATCGAGCGCACGCGCCGTATAGGAATCGTCGAAAACCTTCCACTCCGTATGCGCCCATTGATTGCGCACGGTATTTAGCTCCTTGACCCAGTTGTAATGATTGCGTGAGAGCTTCTTGCTGAAGATGTCCCGCCAGTGGAGATCCATGAGGATGAGGCAGCACTGCACATCCATCGCATCGGTTATTTCAGCATAAGTGCCGCTGTGCGGGAGATTTCGCTTTTGATCCTCGTACAAAATACCCAAGACGCCTTCTTGCCACCAGCTCTCTTGAAACGTTGCCATCAGTTCTCGTGCCACGTAGGGCGCCAGCGCTTCCCGAAGAATGGTGTTGAGGGCGCGCCCCACGAGTTCGTGATTTTGTTCATTCATTGAAATTCACCGCCTAAAAATCCAACGTTATGGATTCAACTCTTTGATTCTTAAATTCTTCTCGCCGTATCATGATGTCTGTCCACGAGATGACGAGATCGTTATATCCCTTGCCTTCCTGCGCCCAGCCTTTTTTGTCAGCAATTTGATAGAGACGATAGGCGAGGTTTTTGATGCCTTCACCTCCAGACATACGGCGCGCAAGCAGCTTCGCGCATCCCTCAATGCCGTGTTCTGCCAGTTCACGCACCAAGATCTGCACGCAAATCCAGGTGCTGTCGCCGTCGGCGAGCGCCGCAGGAAGTTCGTCTCTATCCTGCAGCCGCACTTTCCCTTTGGCAGCGTTCACGATGCCCGCCTCCTGGAGGCGATTCATGGCGACGTTTTTCGCCCGCGCCAATACATCCGCTTCGCCAAAGGCGATTTCGTTAAAGCCGCATTGCGTGTATAGGTCAACTGCAAAGCGGCTCTCGGCATCGAGATTTTCTCCCTGCCCATGGAAGTAATCATCCAAGGCTTGATTGATGAGCTTCAAGGCGCTGCGCACCGTCATAGGCGAACCGTCCGATTCAAGAACCGCCGCATAGCGAGAGTAAACACTGATGCCGGGACCGATGGCGGATTGCGCCATATCCACGGGAGCGATATTGGATGCCTGTAGATGCGCGAGGGATGCTTCCAATTCGCTTTTGAGTTCGCGCAGGAAATTTTTGCGGGTGCAGGTGGCCGCAGTCGCATCACGTTTTCGGCAGACGAGGACGATGGATGAGGCGAGAGCGTTGATGTGCGCCTTGAGTCCGGTTTCTCTTTCCGTATGCAACGGCCATGTTCCATTTATTGAAAATCCTGCTTTGATTATTGCAGTAAGCATAGTTTCCCAACCAGTAGAAACCACGCCATCTACATCACTGTTATTTTGTTTGAATGCGTAATAAATTGTAACGGGGAACTCTTGCGTAGTGTATCGGTAAATATTCTGACAAACATCAAACATCCCTTGCTCAAAAAATTCTTTGGCGGCTTGTTTGCTGCCATCAAATCGATAGGGCGTTGCCACAAGTTCCTCTGCTTTTGGTACAAGCATGGTTGAAAAATTTTCTGGATAAATGTCCTTGAGATTGCGTCGCAACCAGATATAGAAGAAATCGGACAAATCCGCATATCCAATATTGTCATAATACGGTGGATCAGTAGATACTAATACATTTCTCACTCCATTATCTTTCTGTGCCAAGCATTGAATAACTTCCGCACTCTTCCAACAGGGGAATCTCTTTATGGTTAAAGTAATCCATTTAACTGCACCACCCCAATTTCCTGTAGAATCTGAAAACAAATTGCTTTCGGCATAATCCCAAACCATCGGAATGGCTTGTCTCCCAAAAGTTTGAACAATAAAATCACCGCTCCAAGCATTCCCTGTTGAACTATAGTTGGCCTGTCTATCCACCACAAACGCCAAATAAGTCGCAATCGCCTCGCTATACTCCTTCGTTCCACCATCGGTGCAAACCTGCTCCCGTATATCGGTAAGCAGGTCGCTGAAAACAGTCAATGCCGTCAGTTGGCGATTGGTGAACAGTTGATGCCAATGTGTGATACCATAGCCGCGTCCACTGACAAGATCCGGTGTATCTTGATTCATTTCTTGCTCAGGAACATCGGTTGGTTTTTCAACGTCAGCTATTTTTATATGTAACTCGTTCGCCGGCAGATATATACGCCCTGGATTCAATTCAGCTACAATCGCAATCATCTGCGACTTCATACGCGCTTCTTTAGACTCACCACGGATATAGTCTCTGGGAACACTCGCCCCACAAGCGATACATGTCGCGCCAGTCCTTGTCACTGTCCCTTCGCGCACTTTTCCCTTGCCGTGCCGCACTTCAAAGCGAATTTTGCCATTTTCCACCATCGGTTCCAGATATGCTTCCCTGCCCGCCCTCCTCGACAGCCAAAACGACTTCACGAGCGGCATCTCGCAAGCGCAAGCGGGGTTCGGGCATTTCACCGTCCTTGCCCAAAGCCACGCAATCACGGTCGCCTCCTGTCCCGTCTCCGGGATTTTCACCTTCGGGTAGAGATGACCGATCTTGGCAAAGGCTTTCTCTTTGAGCAGTTTCCCATAATAGGCGACATCATCTGCCAGTCCCCTTGCTCCATGCCAGTCGTCATCGAGGAGAGATTTCGCCGCCGGATTCACCGGTGACTGGTTTTGGAACTTCGCAGGGATCTCGATCATCGCCTTGTTGATCATCACTGCCACGGGATTCAGGTCGGCTGCGATGGCTTTCAGCCCCAGCCGCTGGGCCTCCAAGGGAATCGTGCCGCCTCCGGCAAAGGGGTCGAAGACAGGCGGCGGATTGCCGCCGGTGGATTTTTTGATTTCTTCATACGCCTCGGCAAATAGTTCCTTGTCGGTACTGTTCTCCCAAATGACGAGCTTTTCGATCAAGCGAAAGAGCCGCTGCCGCTCCCGATCCTGCGCCTCCTCGGTTGGGAAATCTTCGGGATGTGCGGACGGGTCATCTACAAGGGAAGCAAACAGCACCGCCCGCGCCGTAGCAAGAGGACGCCTCGCCCACCAAAGGTGGAGCGTCGACGGATGCCCGTGACGGATGGATTTTTCCCGTGCCGAAGCCGCATTGATGGCATCGAGGGGGATGGCGACTTCAATAAGTTTCTTTTTCATGCCTTTCACCTCGTAAAGATACACGTCCCTTGTTTGAGCAAATCATCCATCCTATACGTCACACGCACCGCTCCGAAATCCGGCGGGCTGGCGAATGGCTTTTGCAAATACGTAATTTTCCTTTCATCGCCATCCACCAGAACGATTGCCAAAATATAGGCATCGGGCTTATTGAGTGCCGTCAGGATTTCATTTTTACTGACCGTCACCGTATCCGCATCCGCTCGCCTGCCCTTGACTTCGATGAAACGGAGACTGCTGCCATTTTCCCGCAAGTTTTCCGGCACGAGAGATTCGATGTCATAGCCGCATTTCAGGTGACTTACATCCTTCGGCTCGTACCCCATTGCACGCTCCATGGCTTCTACCGCCTGCATGGCAATCTGCTCGATTTCCGCTCGGCATGTCCCGTCGGCCTCCTCTGTCGTCCCTTCCATCGCCGCAAACCAGCCCTTGGGAACAACCACCGCACCGCCCACCACAAGAGGAGGCATCGCTGTGATTGTGCGCTCCTGTGCGATTTCAGCCAGACGTTTCTCCAGTCTCGCCGTCAATTCTTCGGCTCTCCTTGCTGCCTGATCAGCATTGAGTCTGACGTTGCGCTTGCCGCTGCTCTCATTTTCCCGCAATTCATGGGCGCGAAAATCCCAGTAGCCGATCTCACTGGTCAGCCGTTCTTTTACAGCGCTTTCCATTTTATCCAACAAGACTTTTTTGCGCTCACGCACTTCGCTTAAATGTGCCGGAATGATGTCACGTATGGCGTAGCTCACAGCAATGTCCTCCACTCCATCCTTGAGCCAATCTTCCTGCCGAAGTGCCGAAAATATACGGTCTCGCTCTTCGTCATTGGGTGCGCGATAATCCAAATAGGGCGCAAATCCTGCCAACGCGGTCTCACCGTTCTTACGAATCTCAACAAAATGGACACGCTTGGAAATCACACGTCTTTGGCTTGTGCCGGGAATCGTCTGCCCGTCTTGAATACTGTTTTCGATGTAAAACAGCAGACGCATTTCCTTGCCATCATCGGTATCATCCACGAAGATCGTCCCCTGCTTGAGGTTACTGCTGTACTTTTCACGAATGAGGTCGCTCATCGCCACCAACAGCGGAGTACCCGGCGTGATGAAAGATGCCGGCACGGCTCCCGGCATATTGGCTTTTTCCTTGTCAAAGCAGATGCGCTCATAGCGGGAAAGTACAGGCTCACCAAAGCCAATCTGCATGTCACGGTTACGAATCTCGAACGGCACTCGGGTGATCTCGTATCGTCCCGCCTCACGCTTATAAATGCGCCCGTTGAGCGCCTTGAAGGCTGCAAGGAAAAAGCTCTCAATAAAGAACGGCTGCAGCTTTCTTGCCTCCATGCGCTCCATGTCTTCACGGATGCGAGCCACCATGCTTTGATTCATGACATCTTCTGTCAGCGCCCGCTCCGTAAGCATCTCCTCTAACTTTTCCCGATTGAGGGAAGAATCCATGACGGTGTTGAGCCGCTCCCTCGTCTCGGGATCGTTTCCGTAGCGTATAGCATCGATCAGCAGTTCGCGCAGGGGCTTGTTGTCGAAGGACAGCTTTCCCAATATATCAAAGACCTTGCCCCCGAGAGCCTTGCGCTCTTCTTCCAGTTTGCCGAAAAGGCGCTGGAAAACATCGCCTTCGCGCGTCCCGACAGCCACGAGATTCCAAAGATGGCACACTTCCGTCTGCCCGATGCGGTGGATGCGCCCGAAGCGTTGTTCCAAGCGGTTGGGGTTCCAAGGCAGGTCGTAATTTATCATCAAGTGCGCCCGCTGCAGGTTGATACCCTCACCGGCAGCATCCGTGGCAACGAGCACCAAGACCTTCTTGTCTTGCTTGAAGCATTCCTCGACTTTTCGGCGCTCATCCCGCACCATGCCGCCATGAATCGTGACGACAGCCTCGCTGCTCCCGAGCAGAGAAGATATTTTCTCTTGCAAGTAATACAGCGTGTCTTTATGTTCCGTGAAAATAATGAGCTTTTCCCGCTCTCCGTTCGCTCCGACGATATTTTTATTTTCTTGCAGAAGCCGTGATAATTCATCCCACTTCCGATCCTCGCCGCTGGCGCGCACTTGACCTGCCATCCGTGCAAGACGATGCAGCGTCCGTATCTCTTCCTCCATCTCGGCGATCGTCTGCGATGCACTGGTTCTCGCGACCATCTCATCCTCAGCCGCCTCAGCTTCACTGCTCGGCGAGTCCTCCAGTTCCTCGGCATCGCCGTAGTTTCCAAAGTCAAATTGAAATTCACTTGCACGACGTTTCAACTTTTCCTCTTGCAATAGCTGCTCCAAGCGTCTTGCTCTTCTATCCAACGAGCAATAAATGGCAGCAGGGGACGATGCCAGTCGTCGCTGCAAAATCGTGAGCGCGAATCCCACCGTGTTTTTGCGTTCATTTTCCAGACGCTCCGCTCGATTGAAGCCATCCTGCACATATTCTGTCACTTCCTGATAGAGTTTCGCTTCCATCGGGGACAGGTCATAATTAACAGTATAGGCAATGCGCTCTGGGAAAAGGGGCTTGCCGTCAAATTTCAACAGTTCTTCCTTCACCAGCCGACGCATTACATCCGATACATCCACCGACTGTTGGCTGTCTCGCTTAACACCCTCGAAACGGTCTGCATCGATGAGCGACATGAACAATGCAAAATCACTGTCCTTGCCGTTATGCGGCGTGGCGGTCAAAAGGAGAAAATGTCTGGTGATGGACGAAAGAAGTCTTCCCAGTTGGAACCGTTTCGTATAGCGCACCTCACCGCCCCAAATTGTCGCAGACATCTTGTGCGCTTCATCGCAAATAATGAGATCCCAATCGGTGGCTTTGAGCTTCTCCTGCAAGGTCTCACTGCGAGACAATTTATCCAATCGAGCGATACAAAAGTTCATTTCAGAAAAGATATTCCCTGTAACGGCAGACTCCATCCTGTCGTTGGTAAGTATCTCGAACCGTAAATGGAATTTGCGATGCAGCTCATCCTGCCATTGCTCGGCAAGATTTCCGGGGCAAACGATCAAACAGCGCTTGATGTCGCCGCGCATGATGAGTTCCTTCATGAGCAGCCCCGTCATGATCGTCTTTCCGGCGCCCGGATCATCGGCAAGCACGAAGCGCAGCGGCTGTCGTGGAAGCATTTTTTCATATACTGCCGATATTTGGTGCGGCAGCGGCTCGATGGAGGATGTATGTACGGCGAGGTAGGGATCAAACAGATAAGCCAAGTGAATGCGATATGCCTCGGAAACAAGCCGCATACGATCTGCATCAGCATCAAAGCTCCACGGCAGAGCTTTTTCCTCAAGCTCCATATCTGCGGCTTGGTCAGCGTATACCATTTGCCCGCTCAAATTTCCATCAGCGTCTTTGTATGTGATGTCAGCGACCATATCACCATGATGCCTGACAGCCACAATCTCCACCGTCTTGCCGACTTCGAGACCATTGACCTTGCTGCCGATGACAAACTCCTTTAGTTGCACAATATATCCTCCTAAAAGACACAACTACACTTCGCGGAAACAAAACAGCAGAAATACCATGGCTTTTTTGCGATGTGAAATTCTTTGGTTTTTCAGCAGGAATTAGGAAATTTTCATCGAATGGGTCTATATTATCAGCGATAATCGAGGATTCTGCCGGGTGCAAAAAAGCCATGAATTTTTTGCAGATTACTCATGCACCCATTTGTGGAAGGTAGGACGCGACACCCCCAGGAGCCGCGCCGCTTCGCACTCAGAGATTTCATGCGCCTCCCATTGTTTGCGAATCCTCTCGAAGTCCGTCGGACGCTCGATGGACTTCCTCCCAAACTTCACGCCCTTGGCTTTCGCCGCCGCAATGCCCTCCATGGTGCGCTGCCGGTTCATGTTGCGCTCCATGTGGGCGACATAAGAAAAAATCTGAATCACGAGATTGGAAATGAACTTTCCCGTGAGGTCATCGCCGCACTTCTCCCGCGTATCGATAAGAGGCATATCTAAAATGACGATGGCGGCATTCTTCTCGCGCGTGATGATGTCGAGCTGCCGGATCATCTCCTCATAGTCACGTCCAAGGCGATCGAGACTCTTGACCACAACGGTATCGCCGCTGGAAAGCCTAGCCATCATCTCGTTATAGGCCGGACGGTCAAAGTCCTTGCCGCTCTGCTTATCAGCAAACAGGCAATCTGCCGAGATACCAAATTCCTCCATCGCAATCCGTTGGCGATCGTCGTGCTGCGCAAGGGTGGATACGCGGATATAGCCATACATCATGCCGCTTTCCGATCTGCCAGACTTGCGCTCTTGCAAAGAGCCACGAATATTGTTGGTGTCCATAGAAGATTCCTCCTATTCATTATTGCTTTCTGACGAAAAATACGCATAAAAAATCCCCTGTCTCCGGCATAACGCCCAGACAGGGGATTATCGTTCTTTTGTTTCCGTAATACGTTTGACTACCTCTTGGATGTCCGGCACCTCTTGTGACTCCGCTCTTTCACCGGTTAGAAGCGTGCGCCACCGGGCGCACCACCAGAAAAGTCCCGAGTGGATACATCCAATCGTAGGTAATCACGACATTTGACAATGAGCTGATAAATTCAGCGACCAATATGCGATGGACCGACATAGAAATGCCCCCGCTTAGATATATCATATCCAGCGGGGGCAAGCAAAACATTTGACAAAGAAGCGTTTTCTCCCTACGCCTGCACGATCTTGCTGAAGTCGGCGACTTCGCGCAGGAGGTTGTCGATGCTCTTCAGAAGGGCGAGGCGATTCCTGCGCAGAGCCTCGTCGTCCGCCATGACCATGACACCGTCGAAGAAGGCGTTGATCGGCTCGGCGAGATCCTTGAAGTCGTCGATGGCGCCGACGTAGTCGCGCGCTTCGAGGAGGCTTCCCGCCGCGCTCTTCGCGGAGGTGTAGGCTTTCATCAGTTCCCTTTCCTCTTCCGTCTTGAAGAGCGCCGCGTCGACATGCACCTCTGTATCCTGCGCCTTCGCCGCGAGGTTTGCCACGCGCACGAACGCCTGCACGGCGCCTGCCATGTCGGGGGCAGCGAGCTGCTCTTCGAGCGCCTTCGCCGCGAGAAGCACGCGGCTCATATCGTCGATGTCACCGAGGACGGCATCGGCTATGTCGTAGCGAGCGCCCTCTTCCGCGAGCACATTCTTGAGGCGCAGGCGCATGAAGTCGGCGACGTCCGCCTGCATCTTCTCTCGCGCCGTCTCGTCTTTGATGTTGAGGAGATCCATCGTCCAGCCGACGAGCTCGCAGAGCGAAAGGGTGAGCCCCGCCTCGATGATGCTGTGCACCATGCCGAGCGCCTGGCGGCGCAGCGCGAAGGGATCCTGCGAACCCGTCGGGATGAGCCCGCGGCTGAACGTCGCGACGATGTTGTCCATCTTGTCCGCAAGGCTCACAAAGAGTCCCTCGCGCGTCTTCGGCAAATCATCGCCCGCGAAGCGCGGCATGTAGTGCTCGTCGATGGCAAGGGCGACCGCCTCACCCTCGCCATCGAGGCGCGCGTATTCCTTGCCCATGACGCCCTGCAGCTCCGTGAACTCCGTGACCATGCCCGTCACGAGATCTGCCTTGGAAAGACGAGCTGCACGCATCGCCGCCTTCTTTTCTGCCTCAGAGGCATGGGCAGCGTCGGCGATCCTGCCAGCGAGCTTTTCGAGGCGCAGCGACTTGTCGTAGACCGTGCCGAGACCCTCCTGGAAGACGACGGTCTTGAGCTTTTCCATATGTTCTTCGAGACGCTTTTTTCTGTCCTCATCGAAGAAGAACTGCGCGTCAGCGAGGCGGGCGCGCAGCACGCGCTCGTTGCCGTGCTGCACCGTTTCGAGGTGTTCCTTGCCGCCGTTGCGTACCGTGAGGAAGAGCGGCAGGAGCGTGCCGTCCGCCGCCTTCACGGGGAAGTAGCGCTGATGGTCGCGCATCGGCGTGATGACGGCGTCGGGCGGCAGCGCGAGGTACTTGTCCTCAAAGCTGCCCGAGAGCACGGTCGGGTACTCGACGAGGTACAGCACCTCTTCGAGAAGATCCGGCGTGATCTCCGCCGTGCCGCCGTGCGCTTTCGCCTCTTCGACAAGCCCCGCCTCGATCAATATCTTGCGGCGCGCGGGATCAACGATGACGAAGGCCTTCTCGCATGCCTCTTCATAATGTGCGGCATCCGAGATCGTGAAGTCGCCCGTGCTCAGGAAGCGATGGCCGCGCGACGTATTGCCGCTCTTGACGCGCGCCAGTTCAAAGGGCACGACCGCTTCGCCGTAGAGGGCGACGAGCCAGCGCAGGGGGCGGATGAAGCGGAAGTCGAGGTCACCCCAGCGCATGCTGTTCGGCAGGGAAAGATTGCAGATGAGCTCGGGCAGGAGCTTTTCCAGCACCTTTTCGGCGCTTTCCCCCGCTTCCTGCACAAGCGCGTAGACGTAGCCGTCCCGCGTTACGAGATCCTGCGCCTTGATTCCCTGCCCGCGCGCGAAGCCCTCCGCCGCCTTCGTCGGCCTGCCTGTGGCGTCAAAAGCCACCTGTACGGACGGGCCGCGCTTTTCCTCTGCGACGTCCGCCTGCTTTTCGGCGAGCGCCTCGACGATGAGTGCGAGGCGGCGCGGCGTGCCGAGCGTCCTTACCGCACCGTGTGCAAGGCGCAGCTCATCGAGTGCCTTTTCGGCATTTTCAGCAAGCTCCTTGAGCATGCCCGGCATCGCATGTGCCGGGATCTCCTCCGTGCCGATTTCCAACAACAAGTCCTTGCTCATGCCCGCGCCCCCCTTTTCAGCATCGGATAGCCCAGCTCCTCGCGCTGCTTCAGATAGCACTGCGCGCAGAGGCGTGCGAGCCTGCGCACGCGCCCGATGAACGCCGTGCGCTCCGAGACGCTGATCGCGCCGCGCGCATCGAGCAGATTGAAGGCGTGCGAGCACTTCAATACGTAGTCGTAAGCGGGATGGACGTAGCCGAGCTCGATGACGCGCACGGCTTCCTTTTCGTACTGCTCGAAGAGCGCGAAGAGCAGTGCCTCATCCGACAGATCGAAGGAATACGCCGACTGCTCGACCTCGTTCTGATGAAACACGTCGCCGTAGGTATAGTCGTCCGTCCACTGGATGTCGAAGACGTTCTCCACGCCCTGAATATACATGGCAAGGCGTTCCAAGCCATAGGTGATCTCCGAAGAAACGGGCTTGACATCGACGCTGCCGACCTGCTGGAAGTAGGTGAACTGCGTGATCTCCATGCCGTCGAGCCAGACTTCCCAGCCGAGTCCCCAGGCGCCCAGCGTCGGCGACTCCCAGTTGTCCTCGACGAAGCGGATGTCGTGCTGCTTCGGGTCGATGCCGAGGCTCTCGAGGCTCGTCAGGTAAAGCTCCTGGATGTTGTCGGGCGACGGCTTCATGATGACCTGAAACTGATGATGCTGGTAAAGACGGTTCGGATTGTCGCCGTAGCGCCCGTCCGCCGGACGGCGCGAAGGCTCGACATAAGCCACGTTCCAAGGCTCCGGCCCCAGGACGCGCAAAAAGGTCGACGGGTTCATCGTGCCCGCGCCCTTCTCCACGTCATACGGCTGCGCCAGGATGCAGCCCTGCTCGCTCCAGAACTTCTGCAGCGCCAGGATGATCTCCTGAAATTTCAAGCTGAACAACTCCTTATCTCGCGAGACAGACAAAAACGCCTCGTCCCGCAACAAAAATGTCACAGGGACGAGACGTATCCCGCGGTTCCACCCTGATTGGCGCCGCCTGCAGCAAAGCATGCTGCAGCAAACGCCCACCTTGAATTTTATTGAACTGCTGCTCCAAAGCGCCCGTCACTCCCAAGAACCGCGCAAGAATCGTGCGCCGCCCTGACGGTCTTCCACTGCCACCGTCTCGCTGTACGGAAGTTCCTTTTCTCCTTCATCGCATGTTTAGTTTAGCAAAGGACATGACGGCTGTCAATGGCAGGAATGAATCTTCGTTCCAACGCCCGTTTCCCCACGCGCCGCCTTCCAGCCGAGCGCCGCCTGCCTCGCACGGATGAAATCGGCGTAGATGCCGCGCTCTTGCAAAAGTTCCTCATGCGTGCCGCGCTGCACAATCCTTCCCTCAGAGACGACGATAATCTGCCGCGCGTTCCGCACGGTGTTGAGCCGATGCGCGATCATGATGACCGTCTTGCCTTTCGTCAGCGATTCCATCGCCTTTTGCAGACGGTCTTCGTTCTCGGGATCGACATTCGCCGTCGCCTCATCGAAGATGATGATCGGCGCGTCCTTCAAGATGGCACGCGCGATGGAAATGCGCTGGCGCTCACCGCCCGAAAGGCTCGCACCGCCGTCTCCGATCACAGTATCGTATCCCTCGGGCAGCGCCTCGATGAAGTCATGGCAGCATGCTTCGCGTGCAGCGGCGACAACTTCCTCGTGCGTTGCCGTCGGCTTGCCGAAGCGGATATTGTTTTCTATCGTATCGCGGAAAAGATAGACGTTCTGGAAGACGATGCTGATCTGTCGCATCAAAGATTCGAGCGTGTAGTCGCGCACATCATGTCCGCCGACCTTGATGCTGCCGTCCGCCACATCCCAGAAGCGTGCGATGAGATGGCAGAGCGTCGTCTTGCCCGAGCCGCTCGGGCCGACGATCGCCGTCAAGGCGCGCTCAGGAATCGTCAATGAAACATCATCGAGAATCTTTCGCGTACCGTAGAAAAAGTCGACGTGTTCGAAGGAAACATCGTGATGCTCCGGCTCAATGTCCGTGCCGCCCGAATCCATCTGCGGCAGATCCGCCGCCCGCTCCGCCTGCTCGATGGAGCTTGTCACAACGCGCAGGATCATCAACATGCTTCCCGTCGACTCAATCTGCGAGAAAATCAGAAACGAGAGCACCATTCCCATGAGAGCTGTCAGAAGATCCATCGTACCTGCCTCGTGAGAAAACAATGCGACGAGCATGATCAAGACGCTGAAGAGGCGCAGCGTCGTCTCCTGCGCGATGGCGTACGGCGTGAAGATCCTTTCGATGGCGAGATTCGCCGCACGGCTCTCATCAAGGGCTTCACGCACGCGCGCATCGCCCTTGCCGCGCAGGTTGAACGCCTTGATGACGGGCATTCCCTCGATCTGCTCCAGAACCGCCTCGACCAGTTTCGCCTGCGCCTTCTGCCGCTTCGGTGCAAGGCTGCGCGACTTCTTTTCCACCGAGGAGGTCACGAACAAGTAGCAAAAGACGCCGAGAATAAAGAGCACGCCGATGCGCCACTGCCAGAAAAGCAGCATGGGCATGAGGATCAGCGTATTCAAAAAGCCGCTCAAAAGCGTGACCAAGAGGCGTGGCGCCGTGTTTTCCACATCGTTCAGAACCGTCGTCGCAACACCCGTAAGCTCGCCTCTGCTGCTTTCGTTAAAATAGCCCATGGGAACCGCCTTGAGCTTGTCGCCGATGGCGATGCGCTTTTGTGCCACCATGAAGTAGCCGGCATGGACGCGCTGCAGCTGCGAAAAATAATGGGCAACTGCCCTGCCCGTCACGCTCAATGTGAGCAGCCCCAGAGAAGAAAGCGCCGCCTCCGCCGTAGCCCTTCCTTCGACCAAGGCCTGCAAGACGATGTAGATCGCCGTGATCTGCAGGATGTGGAAGAGTGCGTAAACAACGCCCAGAGCGAGCGACTTGTTGAGGTTTCCCCGCTCCTTTCCCGCAAAATGCCAAATCATCTTCAGCGCTTCAAGCATGGCAATCACCATCCTTTGCTCCGACATGCGCGTGCCACATCGCGCGATACGCTGTGCTCTTTTCAAGCAGCTCCTCGTGCGTGCCGCTCGCTGCAACCATGCCCGCTTCTATGAGGAAGATCTTGTCGGCGTCCGTAATCGTCGACAGCCGATGCGCGATGATGATGACCGTCTTCCCCGCGATGAGACGTGCGACCGCTCGCTGCAAGATCACCTCGTTCTCTGGATCGACATAGGCCGTCGCTTCGTCGAGCACGACGATCGGCGCATCCTTCAAGACGGCGCGCGCGATGGCGATGCGCTGACGCTCGCCGCCCGATACATGACTGCCGCCCGTGCCGACGCGCGTATCATAACCATGCGCAAGCCGCAGAATGAAGTCTTCGCATCCCGCAGCTCGCGCGGCGCACTCGACCTCCTCGTCGGAGGCCTGCGGCCTGCCCATACGAATGTTCTCACGAATGCTGTCGTCGAAGAGATAGGCGTCCTGCGCAACGAAGGAAATGAGATCGTAGAGCTGCGCGAGCGGAATATCCGTACTCTCCCTGCCGCCGATTTTCAAGCTGCCCGAATCTATATCCCAATAGCCGGCAATCAGGCGTGCGAGCGTCGTCTTGCCGCTGCCGCTCTGTCCGACGAATGCGTTCAAGGTATGCGGTGCAAGCGCAAGGCTCACGCCATGCAGCACTTCCTTGCCATCTTGGTAAGAAAAGCGCACATCCGTAAGCTCGATGCCAGCATCGAGAAGCTCGACATCCGATGTGCCATGATGCTGTTCCTCCGCTCTCAGCAGCTTGTCAGCGGAAGCGACGACCGTCCCAACCTGCGACACCGTGTCAATAAACCCCATGGCCTCGATCAACGGCCCTGCGACCCCCAGCGAAAGGATCACCGCCGTCACGAACACCTCCATGCTCATGCACCCCTGCATGTAAAGAAGCCAGCCGCCGGGCAAAACCGTCAGAAGCGTCGTCGGCGCGATCGTCATCGCCAAGGAGATGGGAAATTGGCAGTCCTTCATCCACTGATAGAAATACGCGGCGTTCGCCGCGATGCTGCGCGAGAACTTCTCGTAGGACGCCGCGCCCTGGTTGAACGCCTTGATGACCTCGATGCCGCCGATGTACTCGACGATAGCGGCATTCATCGTCTCCGTCGCCGCCACCGACGCCTCGAAGCGCTCCTTGTAATCGCGCATGGCAAAGCTCAGGCAGAAGAGCCCGACGGGGATGGAAACGATTGCCAGGAGCGCCATGCGCCAATCAAGTACAAGCAGATAGAAGAAGATGCAGAAAGGGCCGACGAGATTCGCCGTCAACTCGGGCAGAAGATGCGCGAGCGTGCGCTCCGTGCTCTCCACCTGGTCGACGATGATGTGCTTGACCTCGCCGACAGGCAGATCCGTGACCGTGCCAAGCGGCAGCTTCGGCAATTTTTGCAGGATCTTCCAACGAACTTCGCGCAGGACGGAGAACGCCGCCTTATGCGAGACGGAAAGTGCGTACGCATAGAGAACGCTGCGCAGAAGATAGCCGACGAACGCGGCGAAGCACAGCAGAAAAACCTCATCCCTCTGCAGACCCCGTCCTGCCAGAAGCGCCGCGAGGAGTGACGATACGACGAAATACGGCACAAGTCCGCAGAGCACTGCTGTAACAGAAAGGAAAATCGAAAAGAGAAGCCTGCCATGCTCCTCTTCATCCAACTCCCACAGACGCAGCAAAGCACTTTTCGCATCCATGTCCGCACCTCCTCAATATTTTCCGGTTGGATTCCATGATAAGTTTAGCGAATCTTTGGGCAATGATATGCAAATCTATTATCAATGATAATCTATATCGTTATATCATACTTCGCACTGCAATTCAAGAATAAAGTTTTATTAACGCCTTTCTGCGACACAAAACAGCATCCGTCAAAGAAAAAAGGGCTGCCGCACAAATTGTGCGGCAGCCTCTTTTCTTTGCAGCAAACCTCGCCTTACTTGCCGGCGAGCTTCTTGTAGCCTGCGAGCCTCATCTTGGCGTCGTTCTCCGTCTTCTCGAAGAGCGCGTCGGCAGCCTCGGGGAAGCTGCGCTTCAAGGAAGCGTAGCGGACTTCGCCCTGCAGGAATTCCTGGAACTTGCCAAAATCCGGCTCCTTCGAGTCGAGCGTGAACGGATTCTTGTCCGTGCCGACGAGCGTCGGGTTGAAGCGGTAGTTCGCCCAGTAACCGCAGGCGTTGGCGCGCTTGCCCTCTTCCTGGCTGCAGCCCATGCCGATGCGGATGCCATGGTTGATGCACGGCGCATAAGCGATGATGAGCGAAGGTCCTTTATAAGCCTCGGCTTCCTTGATCGCCTTCAAGACCTGGTTGTGGTCGGCGCCCATGTTGACCTGTGCGACATAGACGTAGCCGTAGGACATCGCCATCATGCCGAGATCCTTCTTCTTCGTCTTCTTGCCCGTCGCAGCGAACTCTGCAATCGCAGCTGCCGGCGTGGACTTCGAAGCCTGACCGCCCGTATTGGAGTAGACCTCCGTATCGAACACGAAGATGTTGACATCCTCGCCCGAAGCGAGCACATGGTCGACGCCGCCGTAGCCGATATCGTAAGCCCAACCGTCGCCGCCGAAGATCCACTGCGAACGCTTCACGAAGTAGTCACGCGCATCGTAGATCGCGTTCAGAAGCTCGTCCGTGCCCTTCTCCTTCTCGAGAAGCTCCGTCAGCTTGTCAGCGCGCTCACGCGTGCCTTCACCTTCCAACATATTGTCCTTCCAGTCCTTCAAAGCGGTCTGGAGATCTGCACTGCCCTTGCCGTCCGCGAGAGCTGCATCGACGTCAGCGGCAATGCGGTCGCGGATCGCGCGCACGCCGAGGAACATGCCGAGGCCGAACTCTGCGTTGTCCTCGAAGAGGGAGTTCGCCCAGGCGGGGCCGTAGCCCTTCTCGTTCGTCGTGTACGGCATCGCCGGTGCGCTGCCGCCCCAGATCGACGAGCAGCCCGTGGCGTTCGAGATCATCATGCGGTCGCCGAAAAGCTGCGTGAGGAGCTTCGCATACGGCGTCTCGCCGCAGCCTGCGCAGGCGCCAGAGAATTCGAGCAGCGGCTTTTCGAACTGCGAGCCGATGACCGTGTCCTTCTTCATCGGGTTCTTCTTCGTCGCGACCTTCGTCGTATCGACGGCGTAGTCGAAGTGAACCTGCTTCGCCTTGAGCGCATCATCAAGCGGCGTCATATCGAGAGCCTTCGCCGGGCAGACCTGCGCGCAGTTGCCGCAGCCGAGGCAGTCCATCGTGGAGACGGCAATCGTGAAGTTGTAGTCCTTGACCGTCTTGACCTTCTTGGACGGGAAGCCTTCCGGCGCCGCCTCAAGCTCTGCATCCGTCGTGAGAACCGGGCGGATCGTCGCATGCGGGCAGACATAGGAGCACTGGTTGCAGCCAATGCACTTCTCGGCATTCCATACGGGAACATTGATCGCCGTGCCGCGCTTTTCATACGCTGCACCGCCGACCGGGAACGTGCCGTCGACCATATCCTCGCTGAAGAGCGAAACGGGCAGCTTATCGCCTTCCTGACGGTTCATGATGTTCTGAACGTCGGTGATGAAAGCCGGAATCTCATGCGCTTCGACCTTCTCATCCTCCGCGTTCGCCCAGTCTGCCGGAACATTGACGCGGTGCAGAGCCTCGATGCCCTTGTCGATGGCGCCGTTGTTCATGTCGACGATCTTCT
>ERZ772957.897-NODE-897-length-21233-cov-5.337709_pt1 | contig 21233 bp, 18 predicted proteins | sample MGYA00580682_ERZ772957 | MGnify/ENA primary metagenome ERZ772957 (study PRJEB29015, sample SAMEA2737921) | human oral metagenome | biome: human oral; feature: human-associated habitat; material: dental | place: China | collected 2025 ...
GCTGTCTGCTGTCTGCTGTCTGCTGTCTGCTGTCTGCTGTCTGCTGTCTGCTGTCTGCAAAGATTGTTAGAGCCCGCAGACCTGTGTCAAGTATTATTACACGTTTTGTTGAAGATTTATTATCATACTTGCTATAGGCAACAAATCTTTCCATGTCTTTTTATACCGCACAAGACGATAAGCGACAAGGCAATTCCCGCATGAACGTAAATGCGCAGTTTTTATGTATTTATGAAATATTGTTCTTCCCCTATCTATTTTGTATCCTGTTGCCTAAAAATCTTTCTATTCCATAGAATCGCTTATTCATTTATACTTTGCCCGTGCATGGGATTTAAAATCAGGCTTACCCGCCGTTTTCCTGTTGCCAAGAATCCGTTTTCTTCATTATATTTTATGCATTAGTTCAGTAAAAAGTCAGAGAGGTTACAGAATGGCAAACGCCAAAATAAGAAGCACAACTATTTTATGCGTCCGCAGGAACGGAAAGGTCGCCATGGCAGGCGACGGTCAGTGTACTTTGGGAGAAACTGTCTGCAAGGGGAATTCCAGGAAAGTCAGGAAAATATACGACAAGAAAATCCTTACGGGTTTTGCAGGAAGCGTAGCTGATGCGTTCACTCTTCTTGAAAGGTTCGAGACTAAAGTCAAGGAATTTAACGGAGACCTTATGAGGTCGGCTGTGGAACTTGCCAAGGCGTGGAGGACTGACAGAAGTCTTCAGAAACTTGAGGCAATGCTTCTTGTTGCGGATGCGGATACCACTTTGCTTATAAGCGGGGACGGAAATGTTATCGAGCCTGAAAAAGATGCTATAGCCATAGGCTCGGGCGGAAACTATGCGTATTCCGCCGCTCTTGCGTATCTTGATTCTTCAAGTCTTAGCGCAAAAGAGATTGCTGAAAAAAGTTTGAAGATTGCCGGGGACATCTGCATTTACACTAACGGCAATATAACAATAGAAGAATTGTAATTTATAGGATTTTTTATGGAAAACATGGATTTACCTTCGCTTGAGAACAAAACTGAACTTACTCCGAAACAGATTGTAGAAAAACTGGACGAATACATAATCGGTCAGAACAAGGCAAAAAGAGCTGTAGCTGTGGCTTTAAGAAACCGCGTCCGCCGCTTGAAACTTCCGGATGACATAAGGGACGAAATTGCTCCAAAGAATATTTTGATGATAGGCCCCACTGGGTCGGGAAAAACCGAGATTGCCCGCCGTCTTGCAAAACTCTGCAATGCGCCTTTTTTGAAGGTGGAAGCAACAAAGTACACGGAAGTCGGCTATGTGGGACGCGATGTTGAATCCATGGTAAGGGATCTTATGATGGTCGGATACAAGGACGTTAAGTCTGAGATGGAGGAACTTCTTAGGGAAAAATCCGTAGGAATTGTGGAAGAGCGACTTTTGGATCTTCTTCTTCCGGGTTCAAACGAAAAAAATGCGCAGGATTCTATCAAGGATGCCGAAACGGCGGTGGTCAAACTTGAAGAGGCTTCTCCGGAGCAAAAAAAAGCAGAACCGCACGGAAACGAAGGAGAATCGACAAGGGAAAAATTCCGCCGTATGCTCAGGGAAGGAAAACTTGAGGAGCGGGAAGTGGAAGTGTCCGTAAAAAATCAGGGCGGAATTCCAAGCATGGAGATTATAGCGGGAGGTTCTCTTGATGACCTTCAGTCAAGCATGCAGAATCTTGCCGGAATACTGAATGGGGGTGGGCGGCACAAAAGGCGCACTGTTTCTGTAAGAGAAGCAAGAAAAATTCTTACCGAAGAGACGCTTGACAACATGGTGGACAGCGACAAGGTGATAGACATCGCCAAAAACAGGGTGGAAAATTCCGGAATCATCTTTGTTGACGAAATCGATAAGATTGCCGTGCACGGAGAAAGCCATGGGCAGGATGTCAGCCGCGAAGGAGTCCAGCGTGATATCCTTCCGATTGTGGAAGGAAGCAACGTTAATACAAAATTCGGCGTTGTAAACACGACACATATACTTTTCATCGGGGCTGGTGCGTTCAGCGTGGCTCGTCCGAGCGACCTTATTCCCGAACTTCAGGGAAGGTTTCCTCTGCGTGTTGAACTTGAAAGTCTGAACAAAGAAGATTTCATGCGTATCCTCAAAGAGCCGAAAAACAGCCTTGTGATGCAGTACACATCCCTTTTGGGAACTGAAGGCGTGAGCCTTGACATAACCGAAGATGCGATAGAGCGCATGAGCGAGGTTGCGCAGAAAGTCAACACTCAGTCTGAGAACATAGGAGCTAGAAGGCTTCATACGATAATGGAAAAAGTTTTCTCGGACATAAATTTTGAGGCTGACGAGCATTCGGGCGAGACCATCAAAATAGACGCATCCTATGTGGACGAAAAACTGAAGGATATAGTTCAGGATGAAGACCTTTCAAGGTACATTCTTTAAATCGGGGGATTTTCGATGCTTGAAGAACTAAAAATGCCGATGACGGAACTTGGAAAGGACATAGAGGATGTCTGGAATCGTCTTGATTCTGCTTCAATCGAAAAGAAGATAGCCGAAAAAATGGCGTTGACCGAAGCCGGAGATTTTTGGAACGACCACGACAAAGCCGAAAAAGTCATGGCGCAGGTAAGAAAACTGAAAAACAAGATAGAACCTTGGAAGGCACTTCGAACCCAATACAGCGATATTGTTGCAATGTATGAGCTTGCGATGGAAAGCAAAGATTCTGCGGATGAGGCGGAAGTTGCGTCCATGCTTTCTGATGGCAGAAAACGCTTCGATGAACTGAATGTGCTTAATCTTTTGAACGGAGAGGTTGACGATTCTTCAGCGTTCATAAGCATCCATTCGGGGGCAGGCGGAACTGAGGCGGAGGATTGGGCGGCTATGCTCAGCCGAATGTATACTCGCTGGGCGGAACGGCACGAATACAAGATAGAAGTCGTCGATGTGCTTGAAGCGGAAGGCGGAATAAAATCAATAACGATGCAGATTGACGGAGATTTTGTGTACGGTCATCTAAAAGGAGAAGCCGGAATCCACAGGCTTGTCCGTATTTCGCCGTTCGATTCCAATGCAAGACGGCATACCTCATTTGCAAGCGTTTTTGTCTTTCCCGTGCTTGACGATTCCATAGAAGTCGAAATAAGACCGGAAGATCTTAGGGTCGACACATATCGTGCAGGCGGAAAGGGCGGTCAGCACGTGAACAAAACCGATTCCGCCGTCAGGTTTACCCATCTTCCTACAGGAATAGTGGTGGCGTGCCAGAGCGAACGCAGCCAGCTTTTCAACAGGCAGGCGTGCATGAGCATGTTGCGTGCAAAACTTTACGAATATTACAGGGAACAGAAAGAAAAGGAGAATTCCAGGTTCGCCGCAGAAAAAAAAGGAATATCATGGGGAAACCAGATTCGTTCCTACGTGTTCCAGCCTTACACGATGGTAAAGGATCACAGGACAAAATTTGAGTCCGGTAACATTCAGTCGGTGATGGACGGAGACATAGACAGTTTCATGGACGCATACCTTATGGCAAAATGGAAGGGACTTCCAATGGCGGACGAAGCCGAAGACGAGGAGGTCTAGTTCAGGTAAAAATGACTGTTCGGAAAAAGTCGCTAATTTTTTTTTCTCTTCTGATTTCGGGACTTTTTTTTGTGTCCGCTGAAGGCGGAAACTGGATTTTGGCTGCCGAACCGTTTTTCTTTTCGGGAAGGAGCATGGAAGGTTCTTCCGTCGAGGCGATTCAAAAGACAATTCCTTCGCTTATTCTTGAGCAGATAGCAGAAAATCTTACCCGAATGCCAAGGTCTCTTGAAAAACTCGACAGGACGCTTTATGGACTGAAAAACGAAAGGGGTTCGCTTTTCCTTCAACTTTCCGCAGAAGTGCAGAAAAGGGATTCTCTCGTCCTTGGAAAATATTCTTCCGGTCAGCTTAAAGCAAAACTTAAAGACAGCGACAAGAAGATAAAAGAAATCAGAGACAAGATAGCCGAAAATCTAAAATCCGCCGACGACGAGGAAACTAAACGCGCTCAGGAAATTCTTAGGGACGACGAGCGTTCAAGGCATATCGAAGAAGGGAAATTAGTGGAAGACGATTCGTCCTCCACTAATTTTTTCAGGCGATTCATAAAAGATTTTGCGCCCGGCGGAACTTACGAAGCTCCGGTCATAGAAAATATCGTGCTTTACAAAAACGACCCGAACCAACTTTTTTCCGCGCCTGAAAATGTCGCTTCGCTTGACAGGAAAAGTTTTGAGTTTTCAAGCGCATGCAGCCAGGAAGGAATCCGCGGGCTTGTATCGGGAACGATTACTGCATACGGCTCGTATATGTCGGTAGGTGTAACGATATATCAGTATCCGGGCGGAAGGATAATCGGAAACGCCACAGATGTCGGAAGCATGGACGAACTTAGGACTTTGTGCGCAAGGCTTTCGGGGCAGATTACTCCAAAAATCTCCGACAGCATGCCCATAGAACTTAAACTCAATGTGGCTCCCTCCGAGGCACTTGAAAATCTTGTGGTTACCGTGGACGACGTGGTCTACTCGGATAAACCTGAATCGCTTGTGGTTTCAAGCGGAGTTCATTTCATCCAGTTTTCCTCAAAAGGCTACGACACTGAATCCACAAGTTTCAATTTTGAAGGTAACAGGGAATTTCTTATTTCCGTTGACATGAAAAAAAAGAGTACCGGAAGCCTTAAAATTGCGTTTACCAAACCTGTGGAAGGCGACCTTTTTGCGCTCGGGGAATTCAGGGGAAAAATCGACGGGAAAAACAGATTTTCGTCAATCAGCGTGAATAACAGACCCGTGCTTGGACATTTTGTCTCAAAAAACGGATTTCCGTCCGACTTCATAGTGGACAGGGCTTTGCTTGAGGAGGACGCTGTTCTTTCCGTAAAGCCCACGGATTTTGACAAAGGAAAATACATCGACAATCGTAGGATTTGGATGTACAGGGCGTACAGTTCGCTTATAATTTCTTTGATGCCTACTTTTTATGTCCTTGGAAACTACAAAAACGGCTCTACAGGATATGCGTTTCTTTCGGGGACGGACGAAAAGGCTTTCCTTACCGCAAGCCGTTACGTTACTGCAGGAATTTCCATCGGCTGCGGAGCATGGTTTATGGTGGAACTTGTGCGTTATCTTATGGCGGCGAACGAAACGCTTCCGGTTGAGGCAAAAAAAATTGACCCCAAAAAGAAAACTTTGATAGAAAATGAAGAGTCGGCGGCAAAAATCAAGTCCGCTTCGGGAAAAACGCCTTCCGATGAAAAAAATGCGGAAGAGGCGATTTTGCCCGATGAGAAAGGCGAGAGTTTGTCTCATACCGAAGAAAATGAAAAATCAAATACGGAGTTTTAGAAAATGGGAAAAAAATCTTTTGCGGAGAAACTTAAAGGCCTTTTTTCAGGAAAAAAATACGATCGGGAATTTTTTGAGGAACTTACGGACAGTCTTATCGAAGGCGATGTCGGGGCAAGGACAGCATTCGAGATTTCAGACATTCTTGAGGAACGCTCAAAGAAAAAGCATCTTTCCAAAGAAGATGAAATTCTTCTTGAATTAAAATCAATTCTTCTTGAATACGTGAAGGAAGCGGAACTTTTTCCCGATGCCGAAAAGAACAACATATGGATGGTGCTTGGCGTAAACGGTGTCGGAAAGACAACGAGCGTCGCAAAACTCGGAAAATATTTCAAGAGTGCCGTTGAAAACACTGTTCTTGCCGCTGCGGACACGTTCAGGGCGGCGGCGATTGAGCAGCTTTCCACCCACGGCTCTAATTTAGGCATTCGTGTGGTTAGCCATCAGCACGGCTCCGACCCTGCGGCTGTGGTTTTTGACGCTGCTTCGGCGTGCTTTTCAAAAGGGTCGGGGCTTGTGCTTACAGACACGGCGGGGCGGCTTCACAACAAGGAAAATCTTGTTCGGGAACTTCAAAAAATCGACAGAATCTGCACTGAAAAGGCGGACGAAGGATTTTTCAAGCGGATATTGGTGCTGGACGCAACAACGGGGCAGAACGCATTCAGGCAGGCGGAAGTTTTTAACGAGGCTGTAGGAGTCGATGCGATAATCCTTACAAAATACGATTCCACGGCGAAAGGCGGGCTATTGGTTTCGATTGGAAAAGAACTTTCCGTTCCCACAGCCTTTGTCTGCGACGGGGAAAAATACGATTCAATCAAAAAATTCGATTCCGAAAAATATGTGGACGAATTTTTGGGGCTATGACGGTGATTTCGGGGCGTGCGAAAAATTTTTTTTTGATTTTCCTCGTTTTTTTTGCAAAAGAGAATGCCTTTTCTTTTCAGAAAAACACGCTCCAATATCGGACAATTATTCGCTTTGTGAACGTAGTTACGGGAGTCCTGCTTGACGGCGATGTTAAAACGGAAAAACTGAACTGCGGCGCATTGGCGTATTTTTATGCGGGGGCGGAATGGACAGCTGACGGCTCTCCTTCAAGAAAAATCGATAGAATTTTTCCTGATTTTTCAGGAATTTTCGATGCCGCTCAGCAATACGACTCTTCAAACGACAGCGGATTGTGGATTTATTCCCTTGGCGAAAAAACCGATAATCCTTTTTTGGTGGAAAGACCAAAGGAATTTGAAAAAGCGCAGAAGGAAATCGAAAATATTTCAAAAGCGAAAAACGAAGATTCTTTTTTGAAAGACGATTTTTCAGGCGGTTCTACTTCCAGGGACGACGAGCCGCTTTTGGACGGAAGTCTTGTCGGCTTGCAGAAATCAAAAAGTTTTTCCGAAAGGCGGCTTTTGGAAAGCGACAGGACGCTTAGGATTCATTTTTTTGAGGACGAGGTGCTTGCCGTTCAGCCTGCGACTTGGCAGAAGTCCGTGGTTGTTTCTAATGGTGCCGGATTTTTCAGAAAATTTTACGATTCTGAAATGCGGCTTTACAAAAAAGAGGCGTGGACGAACGGCGATTCTCTTGAAAAAATAAATCTAAAGTCAAGCGAGAAATATTCCTATCTTGAAAACGAGACCAAGCCATTTTCGAAAACTCTTGTTGCAGATGGCGTTATGCAGGAAACTTTTTACGACAAAAACGGACGAATAACTGAGTTCAAGGATTACAGTCGTTCTTCCGAAGAAAAAAAAGGAGCGGAAGAGCCTTATTTTGTTCTTTTGAGTAGGACAAACTTTTCTTACACGGCTGAGGGAAAATTGAAGGAAAAGCGTTACGCCGAGTACGAATATTCAAAGTCGGATAAAAAAAAGATTTTAAACACTTTTGAAAAGCGTGATGTTTATGACTATAAAACGCAAGAGCGGCCGCCGGATTATTATTATTACGAGGGTGAACGCCTTTGCCTTGAGACAATATACAGTTCCAAGAATTCGTGGATTACGACCATGTATTTTGACGACGGTTTTTCGGCAAAGGCTGTATGGCTCGAAGGAAAGCACATAAGGGACGATTTTTATCTGAACGAAAAGATTAGGAGAAGCAGAAGTTATGAATAAAAAAAGTTTTTCTTCGTCGCTAAGGTGGATTTTTTTTGTGTCGAACCGTTTTTCAAATGTTGACAGAAAAGGCAGGTCCAAGGCTACGGGGCTTCTTTCCATGCTGGGAATATGCGTAGGGGTGATGACCCTTGTTACTGTGGTCAGCGTGATGAACGGTTTTCAGATGAGTTTTATAGATTCCATAATGGAAATAAGTTCGTTCCATCTACAGGCAAGGGACATAGACGAAAAAATGTTTCCCGATTTTGAAAAAGTCTGCATGGAAGAAAAAAACGTGAAAACAGTCTATCCGTTTTACGAGGCTCAAGGGCTTTTGACATCCGGAAAAAACAATCAGAACGCTGTCGTTGTAAGGGCGGTAGAAAACGATGTGCTTGAAAAAGATTCCGGGCTTAAAAATGAACTTAGGATTGTTTCCGGGGATTTTGACCTGTCCCTTCCTGAAAACATTGTAATCGGAAGCTACCTTTCTCGGCTTCTTGATGTTCGGGTGGGTTCTTCGGTTACGCTTGCGGCATTAAGCGGCGGAAAAGATGTAGCACTTATTTCCGATAGCCGTGTCTTCACCGTAAAAGGAATTTTCGAATCGGGCTACATGGACATAAATCAGGCTTATTCTTTTGTGAGCATTGAGTCGGCGAAAAAATATTTCGGTAAAGATTCGCCGCTTGTTTATGCGATAAAACTCAAGAACCGCTCGAACGACGCTCAGACTCTGGCATCTCTTTCCGAAAAAATTCCCGGTGCGGACATAAAATCTTGGAGAGAATACAACAGAAGTTTTTTCGGAGCTTTGCGAATCGAAAAAAACATACTTATGCTATTTGTTTTTCTTATTTTTGTGGTTGTGGCCATAAACATCTACAATGGAATGCGCAGGCTTGTGTTTGAACGAAGAGGCGAAATTTCTACGATGTCTGCGATGGGGGCGGCAAAATGGGAAATCCACCTGATTTTTGTCTTGCGGGGATTTACCGGCGGGCTTTTGGGAACTTTGCTTGGAGTCGTCCTTTCCATGTTCCTTTGCGCCAACATGGCTAAGGTTTTCATGTTTGCCTCGGATTTTATGTACTGCACGGAATATTTTTTTACGGCGATTTTTTCTCCCGGAAATGCGATGTTCGTTCGGGAAAACCCTATGTATCAGGTTTACGCATCCATTCCTGCAAAGGTGGTTTTTCATGAGGTGATGATGATTTCTTTTTTTGGAATTGCCTCGCCTCTTGTTTCAAGCGTCCTTGCAAGTTCGAGCGTATTGAAAATCAAGATAGCGGAGGTGCTTCACGATGAGTGAGATTCTGATGATTGAAAATCTTGTAAAGACCTACGAAAGCGAAGGCGAAAAACTTACTGTTCTGAATTCTTTAAACCTTTCCGTTGAGGAAGGAAGCAAGACCGTTATATGCGGAGAAAGCGGAAGCGGAAAAAGCACCCTGCTTAATATAATAGGAAGCATGGACAGTGCCACAAGCGGAAAAGTTGTCGCAGGCCCATGGAACGTTACAGAACTTTCCGAAAATCAGATGGCGGAATACAGGGCGAAATTCATCGGGCTTGTTTTTCAGTTCCATTATCTTCTGAAAGATTTTACAGCTCTTGAGAACGTTTATATGCCTTGCTATATGCTCGGTGTTCCTAAAAAAAAGGCGATTGAAAGGGCGGAAAGTCTTTTGGAGGACGTTGGGCTTTCAAACCGGAAATCTCATCTTCCAAGTCAGCTTTCAGGAGGGGAACGCCAACGTGTGGCTGTGGCAAGGGCGTTGGTAAACAGTCCTTCTTTGATTCTTGCCGACGAGCCTACGGGAAATCTTGACCCTGCGAATTCTTTTATGATAGGTGAGCTTCTTTTTTCCATGGCGGACAAATACAAAAAAACGCTCCTTTTGGTAACGCACGATATGACTCTTGCTGAAAAAGGAAGTGCGATATACAGAATCACGCCCGAAGGCGTTCTTGTAAAGGAAAAATGATGAATATTCAAAGTTCATTTATGTTTGCAAAAAGAATGATTTTTCCACGGACGGGGAAGGCTTCCGACGCACGCCGCAGCATAATCGGTGCGATAGCCTGCATCGCGATAAGCGTAATTCCTCTTGTGGTTGTAATAACCGTAAGCGACGGAATGTTCAGCGGAATGACAAGCCGAATCGTAAACCTTTCGTCGGGGCATGTTCAGGCGCTTTTGAACAGAAACTCAAGCATTGTAAAAAACTATGAGTCGTTCAGGGATTTTTCAAAGACTTTTCTTGAAATAAAAAATGTGAAGAACGCATTTCCTGAAATAGAATCCGATTCGCTTGCGTTTTCAAAGACGTACAGGACAGGTGCGAAAATCCGTGCCGTCGAGCCTGAACTTTTTTTTGAATGCAAAGAATTTTCCTCCCTTTTTTCCGTGAAGGACGGCTCTTTGGAAAATTTCGGCGGAAAACGAAAAACTTGCGTTATCGGAGAAAAAATTGCGTCCACACTTGACCTTCGTTCGGGGGATAAAATCCGCCTTGTAACATCGAGTAAAGTCGCTTCATTCGAAATCGCCGCTGTGGTTTCGTCGGGCTATCAGGAACTGGACGCGCTTTGGGTTTTCATTCCGCTTGAAACTTCCTATGGATTTTTGGCGCACGAAACTTCAATGCATTCCGTGAAAATCATGGCGGACGACACGTCGATGAAAAGCGTGATTGCTCTTCAGCGTTCCCTTGAAGATTCATACCAGGGAATAATCAGGGCGTACAGGTGGGACGAGGTGAACGCTTCTAAATTCGAAAATTTTTCATCGACAAGGCTTATGCTTGTCCTTATCATGTTCATGATTGTGCTTGTGGCTTCTGTGAACATTTCTTCGGCACTTGTCATGCTCGTGATGGAACGCCGAAGGGAAATCGCTATCCTAAAAAGTTGCGGCGGCTCGTCAAAAGGAATTTCGACCGCGTTTTTGCTGGTCGGTGGATTTTCCGGCTTTTTAGGGCTGATTTTGGGTCTTCCTGTTGGACTTTTGTGTTCGGTTAATGTAAATTCAATCGTTAGAGGACTGGAAAAATTTTTTAATCAGGCGATGGCGTTGTTCTGTTCGATTCCGGGAAGAAAAACGCTTCCTCCTTCGCATATAAATTTGATGGACCCCGCCTATTATCTTCAGGAAATTCCAATAGAAGTTTCTTTTTTGAAGTTGTTCTTGATTGCGTTCTCGGTCATTTTTCTTTCGCTGATTGTGTCGATAATTCCTTCGGTGAAAGCGGGCAGGGAACGTCCTGTTGAATCGTTCAGGAAGGTATAACTTCGGAAGATTGGTTATGTAAGTTTGCCAACGGCAAACTTGAAGCACAAAAACGCACGTTCTTGTGCCGTTTTTTAGGGTAACACCCCTTTGCACGTGCGATACGGCAATATCGGCTAGTCCGATACGATAATATCGGACATCCCGATACGGCAATATCGGGCAGTGCGATACGGTAATATCGGACACCCCGATACGATAATATCGGTGTGACCGACCACATAAGGTCGGTGTGACCGACCACATATGGACGGAGGACGGGCATTTTAACGCATCCTTCATCCGATTGCCGGTTGTATGCCCGTCTCAAGAATTGTGCAAAGCCCAATTCTTGCAAGAAGGTGTACAGTAATATTAAGGCTTCGTTCATCCGCTTGTTGGTAGATGAGTTATTCCGGTTTTCCTTATGGAAAACCGGTGTCGGCGGGCGAAGAATAAAAGGGTGAAAGACCCGTTTATCCGCCGCCCGTCCGTCTCAAGTTTGCCGTTGGCAAACTTGCAAGATGTTCTCCGCAGCATAGTGCGGGACAACACCGCAGCATAATGCGGGACATCCCCGCAGCGTAATGCGGGACACCCCTACAGCATAATGAAGAGATGTTCTTCAAAGTAATGTAGGACACTCCTACAGCATAATGTAGAGATGTCCTTCAAGATAATGAAGATGTGTTCTTCAGCATAATGAAGATGTGTCCTTCAAGATAATACAGGAGTGATCTGATGCATAGAGCTGTAGCGTCCTGCTGCATAATTCAGGACTGTTCCGTAACATCCTTTTTGCCGTAAGCGCAAACCTGCACGCTGAAAAATGTTCACGGAAGTTCATCCTTCAGCCTTTTTTGTATTGCGGGTTCACGGCGGATTAAGAATACGCTCATTCGTTTTGGATTTTACAGGCTTTTGGATTGTAAAAAAAAGAATCTCGGACTAAACTTAGTCCATGTATTATTTTATCGCTAACATTCATGGAGCTAGCGGCAAGGCTCTTCTTACATGGAAAAAGGTTAAGAAACTCCTTATCGAAAAAAAAGTCGAATATAAAATGCTGCTTCCTGCGGGGGAGGGGCACGCAGGCGAACTTGCGCGGGATGTGTGCCGCAATTCAGACCCCGACAAAAAAATCATTGTAGTTGGCGGGGACGGCACTGTAAACGAAGTCCTTAACGGAATCGAAGATTTTTCCAAGGTGAAATTCGGCGTAATCCCTACGGGAAGCGGAAACGATTTTTGCCGCGGACTTGGAGTAAAACGCGGCTTTCGGAATACAAGAAAAGTCTTTGAAAAAATCCTTTCTTCATCCGGGGATGTTTTGATGGATTTGGGAAAAGTTACCGCCGACGGAATTACAAGGTATTTCGGAATCAGTTCGGGAATAGGAATGGATGCAATCGTTACAAAAAAAGTTAACGAGTCAAGGCTGAAAACAGTCCTGAACAGAATGACGTTCGGAGGCTCCGTATACATTCTGATAACGCTTTACACGCTTGCAACGATGGAGTTTTACAATGTAAAGGCAATATTTGACGGCACGGAAAAAGTGGATTTCAAAAAACTGATTTTTCTTGCAGGCATGAACCTCGCTGCGGAAGGCGGAGGGGTAAAAATGGCTCCGAAGGCGCTAAGCAATGACGGATTTCTTACGTGCTGCGCGGCTGACGGAATTCCGAGGGGGATTGTGTATCCCGTGTTCCCGTTTTTAATTCTGGGCTTACATGAAAAACTTAAAGGATTCACCGTAAAAAAGTTTTCAAGCCTTGAAATTGATTCTGAAAAACCGCTTGTGCTTCACACTGACGGAGAATACGTTTGCGATGCAAAGCACGTAAAATGGGAAGTGCTCCCCGGCGTTCTTAGGATTCTGAACTGATGAAAACTCCGCTGCTCGGAAATTGCGTTCGGCTTATCCGCTTTGTGCGGAAAAAAGAGTTTTTCCTTTCGGCTTTTGTTTTTGCAATTTTTCTTTCGGTTTCGTGTTCTTCCGCTAAGGATTCAATTCAGTTTAAAGCGATGGACACTTACATGACAGTAACGTCGTACGGTGCAAAATCGTCAAAAGCGAACAGGCTTGTAAAAAAACGCATTCTGGAACTGGAATCTTATATTTCCGTTACGGACAGCCAAAGCGATGTGTATAAAATAAACGCCGGAGGAAAGACTTTTGTTTTTCTGCACCCCGAGACTGAAAAACTTTTTTCGTTTTCGCTTGATATGGCGGAAAAAACGGAAGGCGCTTTCAATCCCGCTTTGTATCCTGTAACAAAACTTTGGGGATTCACCGAAGAAAAAAACAGAGTTCCCTTGCAGTCTGAAATCGATAAAGCTCTTTTGCTTACGGATTTTTCAAAAGCGGTTCTGAACGCAAAAGGCGAAAAAACAAATGAGGCGGAACCTGATTTTTCGTTCAAAGAAGAAGGCATGATGTTCGATTTCGGGGCTGTGGGAAAAGGTTTAAGCTGCGACGAGGCTGTAAAGATTTTTAAAGCTAACGGAATAAAGTCCGCAATTTTGAATCTTGGCGGGAATGTTCATGTTGTGGGACTGAAAACTGACGGCTCGGAATGGAATATAGGCGTAAAAAATCCGTGGGTTGGAGAACCTGCCGTCGGCATAAAAATAAAGGATTCAAGCGTAACAACAAGCGGCGGCTACGAAAGGTTTTTCTTTGACGAAAACGGAAAAAAGTACATCCATATTTTTGATTCCAAAACCGGCTTTCCTGTTGAAAACGAAATCGAAAGCGTAAGCATAATTGCAGAAAGCTCTCTTTACGCCGACGCTTTAAGCACGGCTCTTTTTGCGATGGGGCTTGAAAAAGCCATAGACTTTTGGAAAAAGCACAGGGATTTTCAGATGATAATCTTTACGAAAGACGAAGAAATTTTTTACACAAAAGGTCTTGAAGAAAAAATAACGTTTTTCTTCGACTTTTCAAAAACAGTTTCCGTGGACTGATTTTGAAAACGCTTTTATTCCGCATTAAGGCTTTCGGCGCTTAAAGTTCTTTTGAGTTTTTTTAATATGCTTCCGTCCGTGTTTGTAACGCAGTCCAAAAGCGCCTTGTAATATGAATGCGTAAGGCCGAAAAGTTTTTTTTCGGATATTTTTATTACGGCTGCGTATTGGCTTAATGCGCTTACGGCGCTAAGTTTTATCGCCTTTTCGATTCCCGTTAAAAGAGCGCCGTATGTGACGGAAAAATGCCCGAGCCTGAAAAGCACTTTTCCGTTCGGGATAAAAAGAGAGGATGCAAGTACGAAAATCCAAAGTCCGATGTGCGGAAAAATCTTTATTTTTCTTCCGCCAAGAATCTGAATCAGGAACGACAGCGCAAGGCAGATTAGAAGAATCGGTATGGAACGCAGCAAAAAAATCACTGTCGAAAATGCGATTACAAAAATTATGCTTATTATGTTTTGCCTCATCGTTTTTGGACGCAGGTAAATGCGTCTTTTTTTTGCTTTTTCGGCATTTTGAGGGCTTATATTTCCTTTTACGAGATTCGGTGTTTTTTCAGGAAAGCTAAGCGCACGGCTTAAAAATGCGGTGATGATTCCGCTTGCGCAGTTGAAAAGCAGCATAGGCCCTGTAAGGCGAAGGGTTCCCTTTCCAAGATAAAGGCTTACCGAATAAATCTGGATTATTCCGCTTACCGCAGAACCTACGAGCGAAATTCCGTATACGCTCAAAATGTTTTTCTTTAAAGCTCCGTTCAGTTTTGCAAGTGCGTACATTGCAAGTCCGCTTGAAAACGACTGAGACAGCGAAATTAAAATGAAAGGCGAAAAAAATGTGCCCGACATAAGACTTCCTGCAAGCGATTTTACGGCAAGAAGCAGAATAAAATTCTTTGGGGCAAGGTCAAACGCAACAAGGACGGGAATATTTCCAAGTCCTATGCGGAAAAACGGCAGAATCCGGGGAAAAAGAAGTTCAAAATATGTGAAAAAAAGCGTGAGGGCGGAAAGATATGCGATTCTTTTCCTGCTATTCAGAGACGGCATCGAATTCTCCCTGATTTTCAAGAGTGATTATCACTTCGTTAGGAAGGCACACAAGCGGACTTGCCCAGCCTTGGTTTATGCAGAGCCTGTTGGCGCACGGAGAATCGATTATGCGGATTTTCCCGGACTTTACCATGAATGTCGTGGTTCCTATAAGCCCTTGCACGGAATAAATTCCGTCGATTTCCGAAGAATATTCGTAGTCCTTTTCTGGCGTATGGACAATTATTTTGTTTCCTTTTTGATTTCCGTTTTTGACTGTCAGAAAAACGGCAGCCGCCGCAATGATAAAAAGGACAACAAAGTCCAGCGGCAGAATCTTTTGCGCGGACATATTCTGTGAGCCTCCGAATTCTAATAAAAATCTTTCAGTAAAACGTTTTCCTTATTCCCAGCCGAACGTTGCTGGCGGCTTATTCGTTACGTCAAGATACACCGCATCCGCAAAATCAAGCAAAGCGATTCTTCTTAGGATTTTTTGCATAACTTCCTTTGGAAGCCATGCAAAACGAGCCGTCATAACGTCCTCGGAGCATACGGGGCGAAGTACAAAACTTGCCCGTCCTTTTTCCGACGCATATGGAAGGATTATCGTTAGGTGCTGGAATATTTTTTCGTACCAATTTGAGTTATGAAGCTCTGAAAGCACTATGTCGTCAACTTCTCGAAGCATATCCAGGTGCTGCCTGTCGCAAAATGCTTCCTGCAGTTTCATGTCGTTTTCATTTATGCCGGGTTTTTGGTAAAGTTTTATGACAGTTCTGTTTAAAAAAATTGCGCTGTTTGTCACGGAACTTGAGGCTGATTCCACTTTTTCTCTGATTTTTGGAAGATGGTAAAATCCGTCACCTTCGTGGCTGAACGTCAGGCAGGCAGGAAACCTGTATGTTCTGAAGTCGCCCTGAACTCCAACGGAGCGGACAGGAATTACAGTCCGTTTCAGCTCCTGCGTGCAGTGGGCGCAGAACTGCGTGAACTGAACTGCGTCAAGTTCCTTTTGCGCTTCTTTAAGTTCCGCTTCGTCTTTTTCAGTCCACGATTTTCCGTCGTTGCACAAAACGTTTATCGAAAGTCCCGGCCCGGGGAAGGGGTGCCGCATTATAAGATCGGGGCTAAGAGCAAGTTTTTTTCCGATTGCTCGAACTTCGTCTTTGTATAGGTCTTTTATCGGTTCGATTATAAGTCCTTTTTCGATTAGACTTTGAATGCCGTCCACCCTGTTGTGGTGCGTCTTTATGGTTTTTGAATTTTTTGTTCCGCCGGATTCTATGATGTCGGGGTAGAGCGTTCCCTGAGCCAAAAGCCATTCCGATTCGTTAAGGTTTTGCTTTTTTAAAACTTCGTTTCTTACGGTGATAAAGTTTTCGCCTACAGCCATGCGTTTTTTCTGCGGGTCTGAAAGACCTTTTATTGCTTCAAGGAAACTTTCGGATGCGTCTTCAACGATAAAATTGTCAAATCCGAACTTTCTGTACAATTCCGCTACCGATTTTGACTCGTTTTTGCGCATAAAACCGTTGTCTATGTGAAGCCCAAGAACACGCTCCTTTCCCAAAGCCTTGTTCAGAAGGGCAAAAGTTACGGACGAATCCACTCCGCCGGAAAGGAAAAGCAGAACTTTTTTATCTTTTGCTTCGTTCCGAATGCCTTCAAGAATCATAAAAAGCACTGTGTCCTGATCCCAGTTTTTCTCCATTCCGGAAAATTTTGCAAAGTTTTCAAAAATCCTGTTTCCGCACGGAGTGTCTTTTACTTCACAATGAAACTGCAACGAAAAGCGCTTTTTTTGAATGTTCTGCAAAGCTGCATATCTGCAATCCTTTGTGTTTCCGATTGCCTCGAATCCGTTTCCGGGAACAAGAACCTCGTCCTGATGGCTCATCCATACCTGTTCCGATTGCGAAAGCCCTTCAAAAATCGGAGAAGAAATATTTTGCTCCTTTTTAAGTTCCGAAAATCCGAACTCGCCTACGGAAGCTTTTCCTACCTTTCCGCCATAGCATTTTGCCATAAGCTGGTGTCCGTAGCAAAGCCCAAGAATGGGTATCGGAAGGTCAAGGATTTTTTCGTTAAAGTCCGGAACGTTTTTTTCGTATACGGAACTTGGCCCCCCTGAAAGGATAATTCCTTTTGCGTCTTTCAGCGATTCCGTGCTGCAAGAAGGCATTGCGATTTCAGAATAATAGCCGAGCATACGGAATCTTTTTGCTATAAGGTGGGCGTACTGACTTCCAAAGTCCAGGACAACGATTTTTGAACGAGCCATATTTTCTTCCTGTTCCGCCGGATTGCGGGAAATATTTTTTTTGATTTTATCAGATTATGCCTTGAATTTCTACTTTTGCCGGAATCTTTGAAAGTCGGCTTTCCATTCGGCTTTCAAAGCGACGTTTTTCCGTATGCGGACGATATTGCGTCTATCGCTTTTTTCGCCGCTCTTGTGTTCCTTCCGATAAGGATTTCAAAATCTTTTTCGGGAATCCTTATGAGAGTGCAGTCGGTCTGTGCTGTAGTTTCAGAGATTCGTTTTGTTTTCATTATAAGTTCGGTTTCCCCGAACGAATCTCCTTTGAATCTGTTTACCGTGAACTCTTTTTGCTTTTCCATCACCGAACCTTGGAATACATAGAACGCACATTCCACAGCATCTCCTTCGCTGTAGATTTTTTCTCCTTTTTTATAATGCACAAGGTTTTCGTTTTCCATAAGGGCGTAAGGATTTATGAAAAGAAGCCGATGGATGGCCTCCAGTTTTGTCATGTTCGTGCGGTTGGGAAGAAGATATATCTCGCCTACCATAAGAAAATCCAGGTACTGCCATACATAGATAAGCTGCGCAAAAAACACAAATATGCTGAAGAAAAACCATACCTCAAACAGAAGAATCATAAGATTGCTTAGGATTCCGTATATTGTGCTGTAGTTTGCCTTGTTGATTGTGCGAGAGACGAACCATACGACCATGTAGAAAAATCCCACGCACATGACAGATGTCGCTATGCAGAGTTTTACGGGCGGTTTTGTTCCGCTTGCCACCCTGTAGCATACCAGCGTAAAAAGAAACAGTATAAAATAGAACGCTATGCTGACCACATTGTTCGAAAGCGAGCTGAAGATCAGCGGAAAGACTTCTTTGAACCGCATGAAAACGGGAAGTGTAAGAATCTGACTTGATATGAATGCTGCGAACAATACCACGGCGCATATCACGATAACAACAAGTTCGCCTGCGAATGTAAGCAGCTGGTTCAAGACGAGCCTTGCCGGTGCTACAGTATTAAAAATGCTTCTCATTGCTTGAATTATGGATGCGAAAAGTTTTCTTGCCATCCAGATTATGAAGAATGTAAGCACTATGTTCACACCGGAGACGGAAAATCCCGATGAAAGCCGTTCGATGTAACTTGAAATGTCGAACACATCGCCTATCACAAGCGAAAGAGATGATGAAATCCATGTAAGTATTCGAGGATATGCCGACATAAGACCTATGCAGCTTGTCAGAATCAGCATGATTATCGGGATGAAGCTGAAAATGAAGCCGAATGTGCAAGAGCCTGCCGCAAGTCCAAGATTGTTCTTGAAATAAAATATGACCGTCAAATATAGGGTCTGCGACAACTTTATTAACTTTGACTTGAGGCTTGTTTTCAAATCAGAAATCTGCCAATTTCGGGGCGCGCGGATACGGAATTACGTCCCTGATGTTTTCCATGCCCGTTACGTATCTTATCAGGCGTTCGAAGCCAAGCCCGAATCCCGAATGCGGAACAGAACCGAATCTTCGAAGGTCAAGATACCATTGATAATTCGTCATATCCATTTTCCGCTCTTCGCATGCTTTCAGAAGTTTCTCGTAGTTTTCTTCTCTTTCCGAACCGCCGATAAGTTCCCCGATTCCCGGAACAAGCACATCGACTGCTTTTACGGTTTTTCCGTCATCGTTCTGCTTCATGTAGAATGACTTTATTTCCTTTGGATAGTCGTAGACCATCACAGGACCTGCGAAAATCTTTTCGGTAAGATACCGTTCATGCTCTGTGGCAATGTCGCAGCCCCATGACGGCTTGAACTCAAACTTTGCTCCGTCCGCTTCCGCTTTTTCAAGCATTTTTACGGCATCCGTGTATGAAATCCGCACGAATTTTGCATCTCGCACTTTTGTAAGGTTTTCGATAAGACCGTTCTGAATTCGTTTGTCAAAGAATTCCAGGTCTTTGCGGCATTTTGTAAGCGCCCAATCAAGAAGATATTTTACGAATTCTTCCTGAATGTCCATGTCGTCGTTCAGGTCAAAGAACGCCATTTCAGGCTCAATCATCCAGAACTCGGAAAGATGACGCGGCGTGTTCGAGTTTTCGGCTCGGAACGTGGGGCCGAAAGTGTAGACGCGGCTGAGGGCGGTAGCAAGCGTTTCCGCTTCAAGCTGCCCGGAAACTGTAAGACTTGCCTTTTTCCCGAAAAAGTCCTTTGAATAGTCCACAATTTTGTGTGCATCCTCGATTTTCATTCCGCCTGCACCTGCTTTTACACCCATCTCTGCGATTTTTTCCATGGATAGGGTAGTGACTTGGAACATTTCGCCTGCGCCTTCCGCATCGGAACAGGTTATTTCAGGGGCATTGATGTAGACAAATCCCCGTTCCTGAAAAAACGAATGAACGGCAAATGCCATCTGGTTCCGGACTCTGTAAACCGCTCCGAAAGTGTTCGTTCTTGCCCTCAGGTGGGCGTTTGTCCTTAAATATTCCATTGACATCCTGTTTTTCTGCAAAGGATATGAGTCCGGATTACATTCCCCAAGGACAGTAAGTTTTTCAAGAGTAATTTCAACAGCCTGCCCTGATGCCGGGGAAGGAACAAGGAGCCCTTCCGCCCTGACGGATGCGCCAGTGCTTAATCTTTTAAGTTCATTTTCAATATTTTCTACATTTGCGCTTTGACAAGGCGCATTCCTGTCGAATGCAAGCTGAATGTTTTCAATAGAGCTTCCGTCGTTTACCTGAATGAAAACCAAATTCTTTGAGTCCCTGACGGTTCGAACCCAACCGCAGACAGTAACTCTTTTACCGTCTGCCTTTGTTGAAAGAAAATCTTTTATTAAAGTCGGTACCATAATAAAAGTATTTTAGTTATTTAACGGATGTTCTTCAATAAGGACTTATTCCGCCACTCCGAGAATGATGTCAACGAATGATAGAAATTGAGAGTGCAATGTGTTATATTCGTTCATGTTTGTAATTTTCCTGTGCGATAAGTTTTGTATCGAATCTGAATCTTACCCGGAATTACAGACTTTAATAACTACAATTCTTACCGCTTTTAGGAGCTTTGCAATGTATCTTTCAAAAATAAAAAAGAACTGTATGTTTCTTCGCATATCGGCACTCTGCATATTTTTAAGTCTGCCGTCCCTCATGTTTTCCGCACCTTTACCGGAACCTAAAGAGCTTTCTATTCTGCGCCGTGCCTATCCCGATATCAGGTTTAATTGTACCTACGATGAGCCGCACAAAGATTATAAAATCGAAGTTACGCGCAAAAACGGTTCCGCTCATCAGAAGGCAACACTTTATTGGGCTCGCGTCAAAATGCTTACGCTCCAAAAACTTCCTGAAAAAGACCTGTATTGGAACGTCATGTACCGCTATGCAAAAGACATTCCCGACCCCTCAACGTTTTCAGATGAAGACATACGTCGTCTGCGTAATTTTTCTTCGGCGGAAAACCGTTCAAGGCAAGCAGGCGTGTCGCTAGACTTTTTTAATATCGTATACGACAGTGAAACGCGCCGGTCAACGGAAGCCCACATAAAAAGCGTGAGCTTCCTTGGGAAAAACACAAATGCGCACGAATGGATATTTGAGCCGCTTTCCCGTGTCGAAAAGAAAATCCGTGAACTTGCAAAAACCGACAGCGGCGTAAAAGATTTTATCGATACGCTCTCGCGGGTGGACAGCTACAATTGGCGCGAAATCCGAGACCGCGCGTCGCGCTCGTTTCACAGTTACGGAATTGCAGTGGACGTTCTTCCGCGCGGCTGGGGGCAAAAGAATATTTATTGGGCATGGCGACGCGACATCGACCCCGACGGCTGGATGACCCTTCCTTTGGATAAGCGCTGGATGCCGCCTTTAAAAGTCATCCAGGCGTTTGAAAGCGAAGGCTTCATCTGGGGCGGAAAATGGCCAATTTGGGACAATATGCACTTTGAATACCGCCCGGAATTAATCGCATATACAAAAGAGATGCCGGAATAAGTTATTATCAGGGCGTGGTAAAGTTTTTCTCTAATAGAGAGAGGGAAACCCCCGGCAAAACAGGGGTTTCCCTCTCTCTATTAAACTCTCTCCCTCTTCCCCGTACTGCTTAGGGCTATGCCCTAAGAACCCGCATATGTCGTGGAGTTTTTGTCTTTCTAAAGCCTGCAAGTTGTTTCGTTATGGGAAA
>ERZ772957.902-NODE-902-length-21204-cov-8.074377_pt1 | contig 21204 bp, 17 predicted proteins | sample MGYA00580682_ERZ772957 | MGnify/ENA primary metagenome ERZ772957 (study PRJEB29015, sample SAMEA2737921) | human oral metagenome | biome: human oral; feature: human-associated habitat; material: dental | place: China | collected 2025 ...
TGAACATGGCGGGGGTGGAGGCGAGGACGCAGTCGATGCCATGTGCGCCCGTGTGGGTCAGCCCTGTGAGCACGCAGTCCTTGATGGCGAGCGCGGAGATGCGTGAGTCGTGTCCGACGGCGATCTGCAGCTCGGCAGGCTGTTTGCCCGTTTTCTCCGTGAGGAGGCGGACGAAGCCGGCGGCGATGCGATTCGCCGCCTCGGGGGTGAGGGTGACGGGCTCATTGGGCACACCGGGGACGGCGACGCCGCGGATGTCGCTGCCGTTCGCGAGCTTCTTGAAGTCCTCGTAGGTCAGTGGCATGGGAATTCCTCCTTTGTGTATGATTGTGTGTTTGCGGGGTGTGTGATGGTGTGTTTATGCATTATGTGTGAGTTATGCGTGAGTATCCCCACGCAAACGCCTCGTTTCACAAGTGATCGCGCACTTATCTTCACTTGTTCCACTAGGGGGTGCTTTGGGGATACTACTACGCCACGAACGCCCTAAAAGCCTCCCCCGTCGGTGCGGGGGAGGTGCCGCGACAGCGGCGGTGGGGGCGTAACTTCTTTATCAATAGATAGTGGACTGCACCGCGAGCGACATATCCTTACTCCGCGCCGAAGAACTCCTCCTCGACGGCGATGCAGAGGGTGTGGTAGATGGGGAGGTGGTACTCCTGGATCTTGTACGTCTCCTCCTCGGGGGCCTTGATGACGATGTCGGCGAAGCCCGCCGCGCATTTGCCGCCCGTTGCGCCCGTGAGGGCGATGGTGGTCATGCCGAGCGCCTTTGCCATGCGGAAGGCGTAGAGGACATTCTTCGAGCTGCCCGAGGTGGTGATGCCGAGGAGGACATCGCCTGTGCGTCCGAGTCCGAGTACCTGTTGGGCAAAGGTGAGGTCGGGTGCCTGATCGTTCGCGAAGGCGGAACTGATCGCAAGCTGGGACGGGAGGGAGATGGCGGGGAGAGCGCCCTGCAGATGCCGCATGAAGTAGTCCACGGTCATGGGGTCGGCGGCGTCGCACGCCTCGTGGAGTTTTGCGAGGATGTCCTCGTCGAGATGGCGCGGCAGGAGAAAGCCCTTCATCAGCTCACCGACGATGTGCTCGGCATCTGCTGCGGAGCCGCCGTTGCCGCAGACGATGAGCTTGCCGCCCGCGTGGTAGGAGGTGCAGAGCGCCTTGATGGCAGCGCGGATATCCGTGCCGCAGGGCTCGAGTGCGGGATAGCGTGCGATGAGCGTGTCAACGGCGGCGAGGGTAGATGATTTCATAGTTGTTGCTCCTTTGTGATTTCGTTACGGTTGATGCAGGGCTCACGCGAACAGATTGCTGCGCGCGGGGGCACTGCGGAAATGTACCGTGTATGTTGTATAAAGAAAACGCTGCTTCCTTTATGCTCCGTTCGCTTCTATTATGGACGAAAATGATGTCTTTTTCAAGGGAAAGGGGCGGGAAATGCGGCAGGTTGTCCAAGGTGGGAGATGTTGTGGGTGTGCTGGGGCATTCAGGATGTAAGGAATCACGGAGAGACAGGAATTACGCGGAGTTAGAGGGATTTTCCTGTATTCGGTCCTGCCTTTTGAGGTGTAAAATGCTCTATTTTGACCCTATTGATCTTAATTTATAGTCATTTATCCTTATTTTATGGAATTTATTTTTATTGTTTTATGGATCGACTGTTGTATTTTCACAGGGTGGAAAATCTTTCTGATGGGATTCTTGAGTAAGCGTATGGGCATAAGAGAAGGGACGCCGCACGAAGTCAAAACTTCGTGCAGCGTCCCACATTCTCTGTGTATTTCAGCGGCTGCGATAGCGGTTGGCGATGGCACGCGGGCTGTCGTCTGCATCTAGTGCCGAGGTCGGCGGTGTGATGTCCATCGGTGCGGCGTTCTGCGGTGCGCTGCCCTGCGGACGGATGTCCGTGATGGGCGGCTGCGGTGCGGCAGCGCGCGGCTGCGCTGCACTCCGGTAGACGTTTTCCTCCTCTTTGCGCGAGCGGAAGCGGTTCCAGAGCCAGCGCAGCACCATGAAGGCGGCGACGGCGATGGCGACGTTCACGAGGACGCCGAGGATATCGGCGAGGAGACCGCTGCCCATGCCGCCGAGGAGGCTCGCGAGGAGGCCGCCGAGCATCATGCCGCCCGCGAGGAGCCCGATATTGCGCAGGGTGTTGCCCCAGCCCGTGCCGCTTTTGGCGGTGTTTGCGGTGTTTGCCGCATTCGCCTTGCTGTTTGCGGCGGGGGCGTTCTTTTCAAGCTGGTTCGCGTTCTTCGAGGGGGCGTAGCTGTTGCCGTTCCCCGAGACGGATTTTCCGCTGCTGCTCTGCCCCTGCGATGCCTTCGGGGCTGCTTTTGGCGCTGCCTTCGGCGCGATGCGCGCGCCGCCCTTGGCGGCCTCTGCCTGTGCACCGAGCGTACTCTGCACGGCGTTCGGGACGATGATGGGTGCGGTAAAGGTCAGCGAGCCGACCATTGCCGCAGCGATGAGTTTCTTCAGGTTCATTCCATATTCTCCTTCATAATATCATTCGATACGGGGATAGCCCCGGTATTCGTAACCGAATTGAAAAACGCAAATTAATACCTTGATGAGCGGTGCTCCGCAGCAAACCCTTGCGTAACGAGGCGTTCTGCGAGGAGCACGCGAAGATGCCTTACTCCTGATAGGATTTGATGTCCTCGGGGAAGGCATAGATCTCGCCGACGGTGTCGAGCTCGCCCGAGAGGTAGCGGTCGATGTCGTCCACGTCGATGTAGAGCTTGCACTCGATGTCGAGGTAACCCTGTTCGCGCCCCTCGGAGAGGTCGCGGATCGCCATGAGCTTCTCACGCAGCTTCAGCAGATCGCTGCGTGTCGCGTGAACGTCGAGCCGCAGCTGGGGGACGCCGTATTCTTTGAGGACTTCGTCCATGGTCATACGCTGTGACATAGTATTTTCCTTTCTCTGCTTTGACTATTTGCCCTTTATCCTATCCGATGATGCTGAATTTTGACTGAATGCCGCATCTGTGCCATGTTCCCTCTGTTTGCGGAGGGTGTGGAGTGCAGTCTCGAGGGCACGCTTTTCGCAGCGGCAGGTTTCATAGTCGAGGTCGCCCAATGCGCGAAGCATCCGTGCGTCGAGGGTGCGGATGTCCGCCTCGATGCGCCGTATGGCGTCCGATGAATCCTGTGCCATGTACATCTCTCCTTTGATAAGTATTCTAACAGTTTTGGCAGAAACTGTCTACATTCGTATTATAGTTATGATATAATATGACTGTTATGAATGTTGTCGGGAATCGTGGATTCCCTCAAGGAGTTCCTCATGAAGAAGGACTTTTATGAAAATGTGCGTGAGCATGCCCTTGCATACGCGCATACACAGGATACATGGCGAACGCGGTTCATTCTTGCGCGTACGGCGGTGTTCCCGCTGATGCTGGCCGCCCTCCTTCACGGCTATGACTGCGGTTCGGTGGAGGAGCTGATGCTCGGCGGTTTTTTGCTCCTGCTCTTTGCCGTGCTCGTGCTGCGGCATCGGCGGCTCGAGCGGCGCCGCATCTTTACGCAGGCATATCTTGGCGTCGTGGGAGAGCATTTGGCGCGTTTTTGCGGAGAGTGGAAGAAGTCCCCGGTGGACGGCGGTGCCTACCTGCGGGAGAAGTGCCCGCCCGATCGGGATCTCCACATCTTCGGCGGCGCGTCGCTCTATCAGTATCTCTGTGCGGCGCATACGCGCATGGGGCGTGACCGTCTTGCCGCCGCGCTCTCGGCGACGCCGCAGGATCTCGCGCGGATACGGCGGCGGCAGGCGGCCGTGGCGGAGCTGCTCGCTCATCCGCTTCTTGCCTTGGAGCTGGAGGCGCGCGGCGCACTCCTGCCCGATGCGCATGATACGCGCGCCCTTGCCAAGGAGCTTGCGCAGCCGCTCAAGGGGTCACTGAAGCTCATTTCCTGCATTGGCATCGTCCTCGCCAATGCCTGTGTCTGGTCGTTCTTTTGGGCTGTTTTCTTTGACGGCAGCTGGCCGATTCCGATCGCGCTCTTTACGTTTAACCTCACGATGGCGATGGCATTTTTCCCGCGGACGCAGCGCGAACTGGCGCCGCTCGGCCGCATGGCGCGCGCGCTGCGTCTCTATGGGCGGATCTTTCGTGCGCTCGAGCGCGCTCCGCTGCGCAGTTCCGCGTTTCACGCGATTCTGGCACCGCTCTTTGCGCCCGTGCGCGCCACCATCGGGCTGGGCCGTCTGACGATTCTCGCTGACTGTGCGGCGATGCGGCGCAATTTCTTTTTCTTTATCCTTGCCAATGGGATTCTGCTCTGGGACTTTCACTGCATGGCATATTTCTCTCACTGGCGCAAGGGCTACGGTGCGGCGGCGGCCGGCTGGCTGAAGGTGTGGGCGGAGATGGAGGTGCTGCTCTCGCTTGCGCGCGTCGGGCATACGCGTGAGGTGCATACGTTCCCGCGCTTTGCGGAGGAGGGGGCGCCGCAGCTCATGGCGGAGGATGCGACGCTGCTGCTCCTGACGGAGGAGACGGCGACGCCGAATGACGCGCAGCTCACGGCAGGGACGCTCGTCATCACGGGGTCAAATATGTCCGGCAAGACGACGTATATGCGCTGTCTTGGCTCTAACGCTGTTCTTGCATACGCAGGCGCGCCGGTATGCGCGCGTTCCTTTACTCTCACCCCGATGGCGATCTATACATCGATTCAGATCAGCGACGATCTCGCGGGCGGGATCTCGACGTTCTATGCGGAGCTCCTGCGCATCAAGAAGATGATGGTCTACAGCAAGCGCGGCAAGCCCATGCTGATTCTGATCGATGAAATTTTCCGCGGGACGAACTCCGCCGACCGCATTGTCGGCGCGCGCGAGGCGATCCGCCGTCTGACGCTCCCGCACGCGATCACGGTGGTGACGACGCACGACTTTGAGCTCTGTGATCTTGGCCGCGAGGGCATTCCCGTGACGAATGCGCATTTTGAGGAGCACTACGAGGGAGATAAGATCCTCTTTGATTTCAAGATGCGCGCGGGGCGCTGCCATACGACGAACGCGCAGTATCTCCTGCGCATGGCGGGCATTATGGGAGAGGAGAGAGGATAGAATTCGCGGACACGGTGACAGCACGGAGGAAATCTGTTATAATGGGGGATACTTTCCTGCGATAAGAGAATGAAGGAATCGCTGATAAAATGAAGTCTGTCAGATTGGCGCAGATTTTTCGCCCGATTGAGGAGACAACCCGGACGCATAGCCAAAGCTATGTGGAGGATCGCGGGCAAAAAAGATGCGCTAAGACGGCGGTGCTGAATTTATCAGTGCTCCCTGAATGGCGGTGCGGGGCTCCCTCCGCTGAAAGGATACAGAATGAACGAGCAAGCTGCGCGATCTGCTGCAACGGCGGGGGTTATGACTGCTGCCGCCGTGGTCTATGCGCTCGCGGCAATCTATCTGCCCGTGCTGACGATGATGATGGGGATGCTCTGGCCGGTGTTTATCGCATTGGTGACCGTGCGCATCGGACTTCGCTGCGGTGTGCTTGCGGCGGCGGCATCACTTCTCCTCACCATGCTCTTTGCCACGCCTGTGGCGGGAGCCTCCTTTGTGCTCTCGTTTGCGCCGACGGGACTGGCGCTCGGCGTTCTGTTCCGCCGTGAGGGCGGCACACTGCGTGCTCTCGTGGGCGGGACAATTGCCTCGCTGATCGGGAAGGCGATGGCCGGAGGGCTCATTCTGCTCCTTTTCGGGATCAATCCCTTTGCGCTGGATCCTGCTGTGATGCAGCAGGCGATGGATGAGACCCTCGGCGTGTATCGCTCCCTCGGTATGACGGAGGCGCAGATTGACGAGACGCGTACAGCGGCGGGGCAGGTGCTGGAGCTCTTTCTCCTGATGCTGCCGGCCCTTTTTGTGGGGAGCGCATTGATTGAGGCAGGCGTCTGCTTTGCCGTCATGCGCAAGGTGCTCCGTCGTATGGGACTGCCTGCTGCTGCTTTTCCGCCTTTTGCACAATGGCGGCTGCCGATCTTTTTCCCCTATCTCTTTGCCTTCTCTCTCATCGGCATCTATTGGGGATCGACGCGTGAGCTCCTGCTGCTCTATCAAGCGGCGCTCAACGCCTACCTGATCGCATTCCTCGCAGGACTGGTGCAGGGAATTTCACTCCTGCATTTTCTCCTCCTGCGGTTCCATGTTTCGCCCTTTGTGCGTATCCTCATCTATGTGTTCGTTGTGGTCAACGGGATCATGACGCAGATCATCTCATGGACGGGGCTCTTTGATATGGTCTATGACTATCGCAGGCGCATGATGAATCGCAGATGACTCTTTGTTTATTGACGAAATATAGATAATGTATATACAACCAACATATAACATCCAAACAGAAACCTAGAAATCGAAAGAAGGTGATGCTATGCCGCGGAATTTATCCGCGTGGATCGATCTCACGATCCATTTGATTGTCATGCTTGCTCTTGCCCTTGTGACATTCTGCTACAATTCGTTTGTCGGAGCGGCGGCAATCTTGCTCTGGGCAGTGCTCGCAGCGTTCGCGTGGGAACGCTGCCGTGACAGAGAACGGCGATTTGAACGCTATTGTATGGGCGTTATACGCAATGTCAATGATGTCATGAACTATGCGGTAGATCGCCTTCCGCAGGCGATTCTCCTTGTGAATCAGGAGGGGCATCTGGAGTGGGCCAATCATCAGCTGGGGGACGCTCTTGGCTCACAGCCGGAACAGGGAACCTCCGTTGCGGATTTTTGGCCGCATTTCAATCTTGAGTCCATCTGGGGAACGGAGGGGGAGCACCGCTTCTCCCACGAGGGACATTCCTACCGTGTCTATCACCGCATGATCTCGACATCGTATCAGACCGAGCCGCTGATCGCACTCTATGTGGAGGATGAGACGGAGTATGCGGCGCTTGAGAAACGTTTCTACGGCAGCCGTACGGCACTTCTCTATATTCAGGTCGATAACTATGATGAGATCATGCAGGGGCAGACGGAGACCGAGAAGTCAATGCTCCTCCTCGCTGTGCGTGAGAAGATCGACGCATGGGTGAGCGGTCTCGGCGGCTTCCTGCGCAGCATCTCGGACGGCGAGTATGTGGCCCTCCTTGACCGCAGATCGCTGGATCATGCGATCGCGGAGAAGTTCGATATTCTCGATCAGGTGCGTAAGGTGATTAACTCCAAGGGGATGCCGGTGACTCTCTCCATCGGGCTTTCGCTCTCGTCCGACCAGACCCTTCATGAGGTTGGCGAGGAGGCGGAGGCAAAGCTTGACCTTGCCCTCGGGCGCGGCGGAGATCAGGTCGCTCTCGATATCGGCGGCAAGACGCAGTTTTTCGGCGGCAAGGCAAAGGCTGTGGAGAAGCATACGCGCGTCAAGGCACGCGTTGTGGCACACGCACTGCGTGATATCATGGACAACTCGGACGAGGTGTACATCATGGGACACCACAACGAAGACTATGATGCATTCGGTGCGGCGATGGGCGTAGCGTGCATGGCACGTGCCCTCGGCAAAAAGGTACACATTGTCCTCAGCGATATGAATGAGGGCATTGACCGTATCGTGGACATGGTGAAGAAAGATGAAGCGTACGAGGGGCTGTTTCTCCATCCCGGTGACGTTGCCGAAACACCGGCGCTCTCATCCCTTCTGGTTGTTGTGGATGCACACATCCCGCACATTCTTGCCGATCCCACGCTGCTTGAGCGTATCCCAAAGATTGTCGTTATTGACCATCACCGCCGCAGCGAGTATTTTGTCAAGAATCCGCTGCTCGTTTACATTGAGACGGCATCCAGTTCCGCGAGTGAGCTCGTGACGGAGCTGCTCATGTACTTTGGAGACAATGTCCGCCCAACGCGGCTCGATGCAACAGCACTCTACTCCGGCATTGTGGTGGATACAAAGAACTTCAACGTCAGCGCGGGCGTGCGCACCTTCGATGCGGCGGCGTATCTCCGCCGTGCGGGCGCTGATCCCGTACTCGTCCGCACGCTGTTCCAGAGTGACTACGAGACGACAGTGTCGCTCGCACGCGCGAAAGCGAATGCGGTCTACTATCCGGGGGGCCTGATCGTGGGCTGTATCCCCGATCTTCTGCCGAACGGGCAGATCATCGCGGCACAGGCGGCGGACGGGATGCTTCGTGTGGACGGTGTTCGCATGAGTATCTATGTATTCCCGCTTGCGAGAGATGTGGTGGGCATCAGTGCCCGCTCCTCCGGTGAGATGAATGTGCAGGTCATCATGGAGGCGTTCGGCGGCGGCGGTCATGCGAATGTCGCCGGCGCACAGGTCAAGGGCGTGCCGCTTGATGAGGTGCGCGCACAAGTTGTTGAACAGGCAAAAGCATATATAGAGGAGAGTGACCAACGTGAAAGTGATACTGCAGGCTGATGTAAAGAATATCGGAAAAAAAGGCGAGATCGTCGAGGTGGCGGACGGCTATGGCCGTAATTTCCTCCTGCCGCGTAAGCTGGCACTGGCTGCGAGCAGCTCGAATGTGAATGTGGCAAAAGCGCAGGCAGGAGCGAAGGCACGTAAAGATGCGATGGCGGTCGATGAGGCAAAGCTCATGGCGGCGCAGCTCGAGAAGGTCGAGGTGGAAATCCCTGTGCGCATCGGCGAGAACGGACGCCTCTTCGGTGCAGTGACCGGCAAAGATGTCGCAGAGGCACTGAAGAAGATGCACATCGACGTGGATCGGCGTAAGATCTCGATCAATGGAGAGGTGACGGGTGAAGGACTGTACGAAGCAGTTGTGAAGGTGCATCCAAACATCGCCACGACGATCAAGATTCATGTGCGCAAAGAATAATCGCTGCATGCTCTGCACAAACATTGATGAACGATACACTCATATTGATTGAATACAATACAGCGGGCTGATGAGCATGTCTCATCAGCCCTTCTCAAAAGGGAGAACTATGTCTTTTTTTAAGGATTTATTCGGTGGGCAGGATGCAGGGAAAGAACGTCCGACCCTCTCGAAGGAGGCACAGATCGATGCAGAGATTGCAGCGATCTTTCGGATGCTCGCCGACACGATGGGGACGGAACGGCTGGTGATTCAGGCGGGCAAGATGAACGCGATGGCACTCATGCGCTCGGAGAATCGCCGCGAACGTGTCCTTGCCCTTATGCGCATCCTCGAAGAAGACCCGCTGCTCTCTCCGCCGCCTTCGGAGGCGGAGCTGCCCGAGGTTCTGACTCGTATGACAGAACAGGTTGCGGGGATTCTTGCACGGCGTGATCTTGAGGATCGCATTGAGCGCAAGGTAAACGAGAAACTCGAAAAGGATCATGAGGAGTATGTGGACGACATCCGTCGGCAGGTGATCTCGGAGGAGAGTCCCGGCGCGGAGTCGCCGCATGACAAGAAGAAACGTGAGGCACTGGAGGCACTGGAAAAAGTGCATCTCACCCAGTCGGTGATGGAGCTTTTGCGCCCGAAGAAGTTTGATGAGATCGTCGGACAGGAGCGTGCGGTGCGTTCGCTTATGGCAAAACTCTCCTCGCCCTATCCGCAGCATCTCCTTCTCTATGGACCGCCTGGTGTCGGCAAGACGACGGCGGCACGGCTTGTCCTCGAGGCGGCAAAAAAGCGCGCCGTTTCTCCATTTGGCGCAGATGCCCCTTTTGTCGAGACAGATGGGACGACGCTTCGGTGGGATCCGCGCGACATGACGAATCCGCTCCTCGGCTCGGTGCATGACCCCATCTATCAGGGGGCGCAGAAAAGTCTTGCAGACAGCGGTGTTCCTGAGCCTAAACCGGGACTTGTGACGGATGCACACGGCGGCATCCTCTTCATCGACGAAATCGGCGAGATGGATGAGATGCTGCAGAACAAACTGCTCAAGGTGCTCGAGGATAAACGCGCTTACTTCGAGTCGGCGTACTACGACCCCGATGATAAGCGTGTTCCGCCCTATATTCAAAAACTCTTTGAGGAGGGGGCACCGGCAGACTTCGTGCTCATTGGAGCAACGACGCGTGAGCCGGATCATATCAATCCTGCCCTGCGCTCACGCTGCGCGGAGATCTATTTTGAGCCTTTGACGCCGGTACACATCCGTACCATTGTGGAGAATGCGGCGAAGCGGTTAAACGTGGAGCTCGCCCCGGGCGCAGCGGAATTGATCAGCACATATACGATCGAGGGGCGAAAGGCGATTAACATTCTTGCCGATGCCTACAGCCTTGCACTAAATCGACTGGACGATACAGAGATTGAGCATATTGTTTCACGTGAAACAATTACACCTTCCGATACAGGCGCGGCGGACATGCTCAAAAAGAGCTCGGCGGATGTTTCACGTGAAACATCCGCCGAGGAGGAAGAAGCCCTCCTCGGCATGGATGACCTGCCTTTGAATAAGCTGACCGAAACGACAAAGGCGAAAGACAGCGTTTCACGTGAAACAAATTCTCCGCGTCTGCTTGTCACCAAAGAGGATATTTATGAGGTCGTGCAGGTGAGCCGCCTCTATCCGTTTGGGAAGAAGAAGGCGTCCGATACTCCTGCGGTTGGCAGGGTGTTTGGACTGGGCGTCGCCGGATTCCTCGGCTCGATCATCGAGATAGAGGCGGTTGCTTTTCCTGCCGCAGAAAAAGGAAAGGGAACGGTGCGCTTCAATGAGACCGCGGGAAGTATGGCAAAGGACTCCGTGTTCAATGCAGCATCGGTCATGCGCCGCCTCACGGGGCGCGACCTGCACGACTATGATCTTCACGTCAACGTGATCGGCGGCGGGAATATCGATGGCCCCAGTGCGGGTACGGCCATTCTCACAGCGATTGTCAGTGCCGTGACAGGCGCCGCGGTACAGCAGAATGTGGCGGTGACAGGAGAGATTTCTCTTCAGGGGGAGATCCGTCCTGTCGGCGGTGTCTTTGAGAAAGCCTATGGAGCACGTCAGGCAGGAATTTCAACACTTATTATTCCGTGGGAGAACAAGAAGGATATCCCGGAGGATCATCTGGGACTGACAATACATCGGCTCAAGACCGCCGAAGAGGCATTTGCTGTGCTCTTTGCAGATGAGAAGTGGAAACAGAACAGCTGAGTGAGCAAAATATGGAAGGAGAACGACATGCCGGAAGGACGTGTGCCGCCGCAGAGTATCGAGGCGGAACTGTCGGTGCTTGGTGCGATGATGCTGAAGCCGCAGGCCGTATCACAGGCGGTGGAGCTGCTTCATGCCGATGATTTTTATCGGCAGGCACATCGGGCAGTATTTGAAGCAATGGAGGAATTGCTCCGCAACGGGGAACCTGTTGATATTGTTACCGTTACGGAGTCCTTGAAGAAATCGGGACTGCTTGACCAGGTGGGAGGGATTTCCTTCCTTGCGAACCTGACGAATACCGTGCCAAGCACGGCAAATCTTGCACATTATGCGAAGATCGTCAAAGAGAAGGCAGTCCTGCGTGCTCTGATTGACGCGAGTACGGAGATTGCCGGCGCAGCATATGAGGCGAGTGAAGATATCGCTGAACAGCTCGATGATGCCGAGCGCAAGATTCTTGCCATTGCAGGAGGACAGACAACGACGGCGTTCATCCCCGCAAAGGAGGTTGTCTTTGACGCAGTAGACCGCGTGAGCGAACTCGCAAAGGCGAAGGGCGGCATCACTGGGCTATCGACGGGACTTGCGACACTCGACAACGTAACACGCGGGCTTCAGCCCTCCGATCTCATCATTGTTGCAGCACGTCCTGCGATGGGGAAAACCGCATTCGTCCTCAACGTCGCTGCCCATGTTGCACTGCAGGGGGGGACAGTTGCTTTCTTCTCCCTGGAGATGCCGCGTGAGCAGCTGATGCACCGCATTTTCTGCGCCGAGGGACAGATCGATGCGACACGGCTTGCCCGCGGAGAACTCGACGATGAGGAGTGGAGCCGTCTGGTTAAGGTCGCTGACCGCATGATGAAGACGAATCTCTACTTTGATGACACGAGCAGTACAACGGTGCTTGACATCCGTACACGTGCACGCCGTCTCAAGGCAGAACACGGCCTTGACCTCGTCGCCATCGACTATCTCCAGCTCATTCAGGCGCCGGGGCGTGCGGAGAACCGCACACTCGCCGTGGCGGAGATGACGCGCTCTCTCAAGGTGCTTGCCCGCGAACTGGATGTCCCGATTGTTGTCCTTTCGCAGCTTTCACGTGCGACCGAGGGCCGCTCGGATAAACGGCCGATGCTCTCCGATCTGCGCGAGTCAGGTTCCATCGAGCAGGATGCGGATATCGTTATGTTCCTGTATCGTGAAGATTACTACAATCAGGACACAGAGAATGCCAATATCACAGAACTGAGCATTGCCAAGCACCGAAATGGAGCAACGGATACCGTGCGCATGTTCTTCCAGAAGGAATACACGCGTTTCCGCGACCTCGCACATGAGTAAATTGTTTCACGTGAAACATTTTCCTCATTCCCCTCAAAAAGAGGGGGATTTTTTTTGCCGTTTGTGCTATGATAAAAGCAGATGAAGGAACCACTGAGCCTATACGATTGGGCATACATGGAAATGATGGGCAGGGGAGGATGCGTTGTGTTAAAAAGCATTGCAGTTATGACAAGCGGAGGAGACAGTCCCGGAATGAATGCAGCGGCACGTGCCGTTGCACGCACAGCACTCTATGAAGGCGTCCATGTGTGGGGCATCAACGACGGCTATCAGGGGCTCCTGGATGAGGATATGTGGGAGCTCGAGTCCAAGGACGTCGGCGATATCATCCAGCGGGGCGGTACGTTCCTCGGAACGGCACGCTGCAAGGAGTGGACGACGCCTGAGGGGCGCCGCCGCGGCCATGAGAATCTGATCGAACGCGGCATCGAGGGACTCTGCGTGATCGGCGGTGACGGATCGCTGCGCGGCGCACAGCTGCTCGCGGAGGAGTTCGGCTTCCCTATCGTTGGTTTGCCGGGCACGATTGACAATGATGTCTGGGGCATGGACTACACGATCGGCTGCGATACAGCGGCGAATACGATTATCGACGCGATCAACAAGCTGCGTGACACAGCATCAGCGCACCGCCGCGTGATCGTGCTCGAGGTCATGGGACGCGGTTCGGGCTGGCTCGCTCTTGTCTCGGGCATTTCAGGCGGTGCGGAGTACATCCTTGTCCCCGAGGAGAAGTTCGACCTTGCAGAGATCGTCAGTGACCTCACCAATGCCTATGAGCACGGAAAGCGCTACATCCTCATCGTTGTCGCTGAGGGCGCAGCAAAGGGACAGGATGTCTGCGACTACATCGCACAGCATACGGACATCGAGACGCGTGTTTCTGTCCTTGGACATATCCAGCGCGGCGGATCGCCGACGGTTATCGACCGCGTACGCGCCAGCCAGCTCGGCGAGCAGGCTGCACTCGCCCTCATCTCGGGGCTTTCGGGTATCGTGTTCGGCTACCACAAGGGACATGTCGTCTCCGTCAACCTCTATGATGCAGTCAATAATAAGAAGACTCTTGATCCGGAGTACCTGCATCTCGCAAAGGTGCTGTTCTGAGTAATCTTTGAAACAGGTTCGTACATCCCCATGCCATAAAGAACGCAAAGAAAGGATGATCCCGTGGCAAAGATCATAGCGATTGCCAGTCAGAAGGGCGGTGTCGGAAAGACGACGACGGCGGTCAATCTCGCTGCGGCTGTTGCACGTGCCAAGCGGCGGGTTCTGCTCATCGATATCGACCCGCAGGGAAATGCGACCAGTGCCTTCGGCATCGACAAGACTGCGCTTGCTGCGACAACGTATCGTGTCCTGATCGATGGAAAACATATACGGGAAGTCATCATCGAATCGGATTACCTTGTGGATGTACTTCCTGCGAATGTCGAGCTCGCGGGCGCAGAGGTGGAGCTGGCCTCCTTGGAGCATCGTGAGATGCGCCTGCGCAATGCGATTGCCGAGGTGCTGACGGACTACGACTACATCTTTATCGACTGTCCGCCCTCGCTCGGCTTTTTGACGCTGAATGCACTGACGGCAGCACATGCTGTGCTCATCCCCATCCAGTGTGAGTTTTTCGCTCTTGAAGGAGTGGCGCAGCTGATGCAGACGATCCGCCTTGTGCAGGAGAGTGCAAATCCAAACCTCCGCGTGCAGGGGGTTGTTATGACCATGTACGATGGACGGACGCGCATCGCGGGACAGGTCGTGGAGGAGGTGCGCGGTGCCTTCGGCGACGCCCTCTACAAGACGCTGATCCCGCGCAACGTTCGCCTGTCGGAGGCACCCTCGTTCGGGCAGCCAATCACCTCGTATGATATCACATCACGCGGGGCAGAGATGTATATTGCACTCGCCAGGGAGGTGATGAAGCGTGAAGAAGGTTAAAACAGGCGGGCTTGGACGCGGACTCGGCGCATTTGGACTGGGGAAAAATGCAATGCCCCTCCCACCCGCGGCGGTATCGGAGAAATACAATGCGCCGCCTGCTGCAACATCCGCCGGCACACCTGCCGCACTTCCCATCGATGCCATTCAGCCGAATCGCTTTCAGCCGCGCTGTGAGTTTGATGAAGCGGCACTCGAAGAGCTGCGCGAGTCTATCGTTCGGCATGGGATCCTCCAGCCCCTTACCGTACGTGAGATCGGTGACGGCAAATATGAGCTGATTGCGGGAGAACGGCGCCTGCGTGCAGCAAAACTGGCGGGACTTACCTCCGTTCCTGCACTTTTTCGTGCGGCAAACGATGCGGAGATGGCGGAAATGGCCCTCATCGAGAACCTCCAGCGTGAGGATCTCAATCCAATCGAAGAGGCGCACGCCTTTCAGCGCCTTCTGACCGAGTTCGAGCTCTCGCAGGAGCAGCTGGCGCATTGTGTCGCGCGCAGCCGCTCGGCGATCGCGAACAGTGTCCGCCTCCTGCGCCTGGCGAAGGAGGTACAGGCGTTCATCGCAAACGGCGTCCTTACGATGGGACAGGCACGCCCGCTTCTCGCTCTTGAGACCGCTGCACTCCAACGCGAGGCGGCAGAATACATCCAAGAGCATGAGCTCTCTGCCCGCGGTGCGGAAGCTCTGGTAAAACGCCTCATCAAAGATCCGCATGCGCTCAAGAAGGCGGAGCGGCCGAAAACGGAGAAGAACCCCGATCTCTTTATGCGTGAGGCGGAGGATCGCCTGACACACAGTCTTGGGACAAAAGTCCGCATTCACACAAGCAGTAAGGAGGGGAAGGGGCGCCTTGAAATCAGCTATTTCTCGGCGGAAGATCTGGAGCGTCTGCTTGCTCTCCTGACAGCGTTGGATGGTGCGGAGAAGGAGGATAAGCGTGCGGCACTGCGTGCCGTCTCCACACAGAAATTCACTGTATAGGGTGCGCGGTGTGCCGTCTGCCGCTGCCTGCGGCACATCTGCCTCTGTCTCAGGGGACGGAGGGAAGAAGGGAAGAAGGGAAGAGAGAATTTGTTTCTAAATAGTCTTGTGAAATTTATCGAGGCTCATGATGCAGCGCTTCTGCTCATGTCCATGCTGCTGATCCTCGTACTGCTCATCTTGGTGATCTGCACCATGGTGCGGCTCTCGTCAATGAACAGCCGCTACCGCGCAATGATGCGCGGATCGACAAAGGACGACCTTGAGGGGATGCTGATCCAGCATGTGCGGAAGGTCGAGGAGGTTGAGGCTGTGAACGTGCGTATCCTCGAGGAGAACGAACTGATCCGTCAATTCATTCGTCAGACACTCGTGCGCGTTGCCTCCGTACGGTTCCGTGCCTTCGAGGACATGGGCGGCGATCTCAGCTATGCGGTTGCTCTGCTCGATGCAAACAACGACGGCGTCATTTTTTCCAGTATCTTTGCCCGTGAGGACTCACGCAGCTACATTAAGCCAATTAAGAACGGATCGTCGGAATATCCGCTGAGCGACGAGGAAAAGAGCGTATTGCAGGAAGCCATGGCGAAGCCGCTGCCGATTCGCTACTGAGGAAATATATTCTTGCAGAACCTGCTGTGTCACAGCAGGTTTTCATGTTCTTTGGCTAGGATAAGGATGTGACTGTGATAGGGGAAGAGGTACATACATTGAACGAAGAACAAGATGCGCGCTATAAACTCCAGCTGGTTGATCGTGTGACCGATACGACACGCACGGTGCGGCTCTCACGGAGAGGACTGCGCCTGCTTGCGGTGGGGGCAGGAGCCGTTGTCGGGATCGTTGCCGCCGCTTCCATTTTCTCCATCTACACCCTTACGCATTCCTATCTGCATGAGGCAGAAGCGGCACAGCTGCGCGAGGCGAACCGCATCCAGCAGGAGCAGATCCGCCAGATCGCGAAAAAGGCCTCCGCGCTTGGGCAGGAGGTTGATGCCATTCAGCGTACGGAGGACGGGCTGCGCGCACTCGTCGGCGCACCGCCGGCGGAGACGGACAGCGCGGTACAGGAAGGAGATGCCGCACCGGCACCGACGGGCGGCGCACCGCACGCACTCACGACGGATGAGGTCAGCGAGGCACTCACGATGCTAGAGGAACGCACCGCAGTGCGCCGCACCTCCATCGGACAGCTCGCCGCCATGATGCAGAAGGATGTGCCGGGGGCATCCTCCTTTCTGGGGGGCGATACACCCGTCACCACCCCGACAGGCTGGCCGACAAACGGCTTCATCAGCTCAGGGTATGGACTGCGCTGGAATGGCGCAGAGTTCCATCAGGGCATCGACATCGCCGCCGAGATGGGAACACCCATCGTCGCGACGGCGGACGGCGTCGTGACCATCGCGGGCTGGAACGCGGGCGGCTACGGCAACATGGTCGACATCGATCACGGGAGCGGCGTTTCGACACGCTACGGACATGCCTCGGCGGTCGTGGTGACCCCGGGACAGCGCGTGCGGCGCGGACAGATCATCGCCTATGTCGGCTCGACGGGGCACTCCACAGGACCGCATCTGCACTACGAGGTGCGCCTCAGCGGACAGCCCGTCAACCCGACCTCGTATTTGTAAGCAAAGGAGACACTATGAAATCCATCACCTGCCTGCTCGCCGCAGGAATCCTCCTCCTCCCCGTCAGCGGGACGGCCGCCGAGAAGGAGACGGAGATCCATGCCGTCATGGCGGCAGAGGAGTCTCATGGAGACGCTGCCGCGTCAGAACAGCGCACCGCATCTGCCGCAAAGGATGCGCAGGAGACAGTGGATACGGAAAAGACGACAGACAGGGCGCAGACCACGGCGGAGCCCGCGGCAAAGGACCGTGCGGCATCGGAACAGCGCACGCAGGAAGATGCCTTCGATGCGGAGATGGATGAGCTCGGCACAGAGAACCCTCCAGCAGAGCAGACACCGCAGACCAATGCCGCCTCGATGAGAGATGCGGAGGCAAAAACGAAGACGAAGACGGCAGAAGAAACGGCTGATGGGGAAGGGACGGCCGAAGCCGTTCTTGTCAAAGAACCTGCGAAGGAAAAGGAGCCAGCCGCCGCAGCGACGGATGGCGCAGGGCATTCTGCCGTGTCCGCAGAGCCTGCAAAGAAGGCAGATGCCGCGGATAAGAAAGCTGAGAAAAAGCATGCTGCTGCCGCTGCTGATGCAGCAAAGCGCGAGGCATACGGCAAAGAGACGGCGATCGAGCCCGTCACGCTGAAGGACGGCGACTGGGTCTTCATCGAGGGCGACGAGCGGCGCGGCTGGTTCTTTGACCGCAGTCACATGAAGCGCAACGCCGACGGCTCCGTCTCCTACTGGCAGCTCATCCTCTACAACAACCTCGGTCGGGCACAGTTCGCCGAGGCAATGAAGAGCGCGGACTACGAGCACCTCGGCTACACCATGCAGCGGCGCGTGCTCAGCCCGAAAAAGGACGCCATCAGCACCTACGAGATCCTCGCCTACGACGGGGATAACGCACTCATCACGGAGAGCAGCCGCGAGGGGCACCGCGCCGTGATCCGCGCAAACACCATGACAGAGAAAGAGCGCGACGCCGTACGGCAGGAACTGCGCCGAAAGAAATAACAGCGAGGGACGCATCTCCCCATGTGCATCATCACCGATGCCAGAGGGATGCGCCCCTTTTTGATCGAATTAAGGAATCGCTGATAAAACAGTCTCTCAGATTGGCGTAGATTTTTGTCCGATTGAGGCAACAAACCGAACGCATAGCAAGTGCCATGTGGAGGATTTGCTAACGACAAGCAGGCGGAAAAGATGCGTCAAGATGACTGTGCCGAATTTATCAGTGCTTCCTTAACTGCAGATACAGTATTTATCAACTACGAATAAATAAGCAATAACTATAATAAATCAATATAATTTCAGCATATCCTGAGAATAGTTTTCGTATATTGACAGGTTGTTTTCACTCTGTTAAACTGTTCTTAATGACATAGGTATAGAGGTACATTGTATCTCTCGGTTTCCGAGCAAAAACATCTAAGGGCGATGCCTATGATGCTGCGCCTGCGCTGCAGAGAGCGATCCCTGCAGTGCACAGGGGTTCGGCAGAAATGCCGGAGCCTCCCTTCCGAACGCGGTTTCCTGCAGAAAACTACGCTCCCTTGAAAAGGAAACGACAACATTGCCGCGCAAAGGCGAGGAGGGGATATTTTGGTGCAAAATATCCCATGGATTCGTCTGCTACGAGGGACTGTTTGTCGTGCCCTCGGGTGCGTCGGACGGCTCCTCCTTTATTATTTTGTACGGAGGGGTCCTGGCTTTCGCGGGATTGGTTTTATATATCTGATGTGTGGGAAGTATTGACGCAACGTTCTGTTGTCAATGTCCTGCCATACTGTGCGAGATGGTATCTGTGTGCCGATCGCAGCAGGATGGGGGGGGATTGGCATGGCGGCAGTCTTCCATGGAGACAGGAGGCATAATGTGAACAAAAGGGAGAGCTTGTGGGAGGCATATCTCGCAAAAGGCTTCAGCCGGCGGAATTTCCTCAAGGGCTGCGTGACCCTCACGTCGCTCATGGGGCTGAGCACGGACAACCTCACGAAGGTCGTCGAGGCCGCCGAGGCCAAGCCGCTGCCGGTTGTGATCTGGCTGCATGGGCATGAGTGCACGGGCTGTGATGAGTCATTCATCCGCTCGGGCGCACCGCTCGCATCGGATCTCGTGCTGAACGAGATTGCGCTCGAATACAGCCATCTCCTCTGCGCCGGCGAGGGTGAGGCCTTCGAGGCGCACCTTGAGGAGACAATCAAGAAGTATCATGGTGAGTACATCCTTGCCGTCGAGGGTGCGGTCCCCATCGGGGAGCACGCCTACACCTGCATGTCGGGCGGTCACTCCTTCGAGCACACGCTGAAGCACGTTGCGGAGGGGGCAAAGGCGGTCATCGCCTACGGCACGTGCGCGACGGCGGGCGGCATCCAGGCGGCTGCACCGAATCCGACGGAGTCCAGGGGGATCCGCTCCCTCATCGGTGCGAAGCCCTATATTGCTGTGCCCGGCTGTCCGCCGATTCCCGAGGTCATGACGGGCGTCATCATGCACGTCGCGCTCTTCGGCACACTGCCGCCGCTCGACGGCGAGGGACGTCCGCGTCAGTTCTACGGCAACCGCATCCACGACACCTGCTACCGCCGTCCGTTCTTCGACGCGGGCATGTTTGCCGAGCGCTTTGACGACGCGGGTGCAAAGGGGGGCTGGTGCCTCTACAAGCTCGGCTGCCGCGGCCCCGAGACGTACAACTCCTGCGGCAATCTGCGCTGGTATCAGGGGCTCTCGTACCCCATCCAGTCGGGCGCACCCTGTATTGGCTGCAGCAACGCGAACTTCTGGGATCAGGCGCCGTTCTCGAAGCGTCTGCCGGAGTACAATGGCATCGATGTCGACATGGTCGGCGCAGGCCTTGCCGTCGCAACGGCAGTCGGTGTTGCGGCGCACGCCGGAGCGAGCCTTGTACAGAAGAAATGCCATGAGAAGCAGCTCGAAAAAGAGGGAAAGCAGGTGCATGAATGAAACACGTCGTTGTAGACCCAATCACCCGTATTGAGGGACATCTGCGCGTTGAGCTGCAGGTGGACGAGGCATCGGGCAAGGTCACCGATGCCATCTCCTCCGGGACGGCATGGCGCGGCCTCGAGCTCGTCATGAACGACCGCGATCCGCGCGATGCATGGGCATACATTCAGCGCATCTGCGGCGTCTGCACATCCTCTCATGCGCTCGGCTGTCTGCGTGCCGTCGAGGATGCGCTCGGCATCACGATTCCGAAGAACGCGCACTACATCCGCAACATCATTGCGGCGTGTCTCGGGCATCAGGATCACATCATCCATTTCTACCACCTCCATGCGCTCGACTGGGTCAGCCCGCTCGAGGCACTGAAGGCGGATCCGGCGGCGACGGCGGCGCTCCAGAACACGGTGCTCCAGACCTATCGCCTCCCCTTCCGCGGGCCTGCGGCATTCGACACGGATGCCTACCCACATGACTTCCCGATCGCATCGCCGGACTACTACGCCGCGATCAAGGCAAAGGTGCAGAAGATCGTCGACAGCGGCCAGCTCGGCATCTTCTCCGCGCAGTGGTGGGATCATCCGGACTATCAGCTCCTCCCGCCCGAGGTGCATCTCATGGCGATCTCGCACTACCTCGAGATGCTCGACAAGCAGAAGGATCTCGTTGTCCCGCACGTCGTCTTCGGCGGCAAGAACCCGCATCCGCACTATTGCCTCGGCGGCATGCCCTGCTCCATCTCGATGGAGGACGGCAACGCACCGATCAATGCGGCGCGCCTCGCGATCGTCGACCGTTCGATCAATCAGGCACGCCACATGATGAACGACTACTATCTTCCCGACGTGCTCGCAGCGGGACATCTCTACGTCCAGAAGGGCTACACCTCGGGCGGCGGCCTCGCGAAAAAGCGCGTGCTCGGCTTCGGTATGTTCCCAGAGGAGCCGTTCTCGGGCGCGGCGAACGGCGATTTCTTCAAGAACCTCCTCGTGCGCTGCAACGGCGTCGTCGAGGACTTCGCTGAGGGCGTGATGAAGGCAAAGGTCTACGACTTCACAGAGAAGGATCTCACCGACACTGACGGGGTCGCAGAGAGCGTTGCGCACGCATGGTACGAGTACAAGGGCGGCGACGATCAGGCGCTCCATCCGTGGGATGGCGAGACGACCCCGCACTACACGGAGCCGAAGGAAGGCACGAAGACCGAGTGGAAGGCGCTCAACGAGCAGGGCAAGTACTCCTGGCTCAAGACGCCGAAATGGC
>ERZ772957.904-NODE-904-length-21195-cov-3.743992_pt1 | contig 21195 bp, 18 predicted proteins | sample MGYA00580682_ERZ772957 | MGnify/ENA primary metagenome ERZ772957 (study PRJEB29015, sample SAMEA2737921) | human oral metagenome | biome: human oral; feature: human-associated habitat; material: dental | place: China | collected 2025 ...
CAAGATGGTCATGATATTTTCCCGACTCAGGAGATCGACGCTGGCAAACGCAACCAATTCTTTCGTCATGCGCGCGCGATGACGACGCAAAATATCTGTGCGCCAACCGATCCCTAACGGACGCCGAAAAATGGCAGTCACCGCGAACCAGTCCGCCAAGCCGCCAATGGACGCCGCCAATAACCCATGGGATAAAAGACCGGCGACAAAACCGACGCCATTGGCATTCCAGAAAATCGCCAAGGCAGCGCCGAGGATCGAGACGGCCAAGAGCGCCGTCGCTTGATATGCGATCGCCATGACACTTCCATCCCTTTCCAAAAGAGACAGGGCACGACATACAACAATTTTCGTTTAGAAAACTGCCGTATCCCGAGCCCCCGTTGCTGTCGTTATCGAACGACGATATTGACCAATTTTTTCGGCACGGCAACCACTTTCACGATGGTCTTTCCTTCCGTGTACTTTTGCACCTTGGGTTGGCCTAAAGCGGCCTTTTCCATGGCCGCCGCATCGAGATCAGCGGCCACTAAGATACGATCTCGCACCTTGCCGTTAATTTGCAGGACAATCTCCACTTCCGCCTGTTGGGTCGCCGATTCCTCATACACCGGCCACCTCTGCGCGTGAATACTGCCCGCTTCGCCCAATCTCTGCCAAAGCTCCTCCGTGATGTGGGGGGCGAAGGGCGCTAACAGCTTCAGGAGCGTAAGCCCTACTTCCCTCACCAACCCAGCATTGACGGTTTCTGAATCAAGAACGGCATAATAGGCATTGACCAGCTCCATGATGGAACTGAGCGCCGTATTAAAGGTGAAACGCTCCTTCACGTCCTCCGTCACCTTGGCAATGGTGACATGAAGAATGCGACGCAGCTCTTTTTCCTCGTTTGTCAGCGCCGACGTATCATAGCCGTCAGCCCCCATCCGAATTTTCTCTTCCAACGAGAGCAGGATCCGCCAAACGCGATGCAAGAAGCGATAAGCGCCTTCCACCCCTTGATCGCTCCACTCTAAATCCCGCTCAGGAGGCGCGGCGAAAAGGATGAAGATCCGCGCCGTGTCCGCACCGTACTTGGCGATGATCTCCTCTGGGGAAACCACATTCCCTTTGGATTTACTCATCTTCGCCCCGTCTTTAATGACCATCCCTTGGGTCAGGAGATTCGTGAAGGGTTCATCAAACGTGACCAACCCTGCATCCCGAAGCACCTTCGTGAAAAAACGGGCGTAGAGGAGATGAAGAATGGCGTGTTCGATGCCGCCGATGTACTGGTCCACCGGCATCCAGTAGTCCACGTCGGCCCGCTCGAAGGGGCGCTCCACGTCGCCGGGGGAGCAGTAGCGGTCGAAGTACCAGGAGGAGCAGAAGAAGGTGTCCATGGTGTCGGCCTCACGCTTGGCGGGGCCGCCGCACCGGGGACAGGTCGTCGCCAGCCAGTCCGGCAGGTCCAGCAGCGGGGAGTGCCCCACCTCCTTGACCGTCACGTCCTCCGGCAGGCGCACGGGCAGCTGGTCCTCCGGCACGGGCACGTCGCCGCACTGCGGGCAGTGTACGAAGGGGATGGGCGTGCCCCAGTAGCGCTGGCGGGAGATCAGCCAGTCGCGCAGGCGGAAGGTGACGGTCCTCTTGCAGTAGCCGTTTTCCTCGCCCCACTCGATCATGGCGGGGATGGCCTCCTCGGTGGTCATGCCGTCGAAGTGGCCGGAGCCAGCGACGATCCCGTACTCCGTGAAGGCCTCCGTCATGGTGTCGCCGTCCAGGAGCGTGCCGTCCTTCGGCTGGACCACGGGAACGACGGGGATGCCGTACTTGCGGCAGAACTCGAAGTCACGCTGGTCCCCCGCCGGCACGCCCATGATGGCCCCCGTGCCGTAGTCCGTCAGGATGTAGTTGGCCAGCCAGATGGGAACGGGCTTGCCCGTGACGGGGTTGATGCCGCTGAAGGGCGTCTTGAAGCCCAGCTTCTCCGCGCTGGCGTCGGAGCGCTCGATGGAGCTCTGTGCCGCGGCCTTCTGAACGAACTCCCGCATGGCCTCGGCCTCGTCCTGGGGCATGTGCTCCATCATGCGCCGCACCAGCTCGTGCTCCGGGGCCAGGGCGATGAAGGTGACGCCGAACACCGTGTCGAAGCGCGTGGTGTAGACCTCGATGCCGCAGTCCAGCTCAGGGACCCGGAAGGTCAGATCGGCGCCCTCGGACCGACCGAGCCAGTTCGTTTGCATGATGCGCACCCGCTTGGGCCAGCCCTGCAGGTCCTTCTCGATGTCGTCCAGGAGCTCCTGAGCGTAGTCCGTGATCTTGATGAACCACTGCTTCAGGTTCTTCTTGGAGACGGGGTTGTGGCACCGCCAGCAGCGGCCGTCCTCCACCTGCTCGTTGGCCAGCACGGTGCCGCAGGTGTCGCACCAGTTGACGGGCGCCTCCTTGCGGAACACGAGGCCCTTCTTGTACATCTGAAGGAAGATCCACTGGTTCCAGCGGTAGTACTCGGGAAGGCACGTGATGGCCTCACGGTTCCAGTCGTAGCTGTAGCCCATGCGCTTCAACTGCTTCGTCATGTAGTCGATGTTGTTGAGCGTCCAGTCGTGGGGCTTCGTCTTGTACTTGATGGCGGCGTTCTCCGCAGGCATTCCGAAGGAGTCGAACCCCATGGTGTAGAGCACGTTCCGGCCCCTCTTGCGCAGAAAGCGCGCCAGCATGTCGCCCATGGAGTAGTTGCGGATGTGTCCCATGTGAAGCGCTCCGCTGGGGTAGGGGAACATCTCGAGGCAGAAGAACTTCTCCTTTGACGGGTCCGGCTTCGCCTCGAAGCAGCGGGTCTCGGTCCACTTCCTCTGCCACTTCGACTCTATCGCCTGAAAATCGTACGGCATTGCAGAATCCTCCCTCGGCCGCCTGAGCAGGCCTTAATTAAGTACAGACGATTATAGCCTTTCGAGGCGCTTGTGCAAGGGCCGCACCCTCTTGCCTTAATTGTATAGATACTATACAATAGGCATCATGAAGATCATCAACGAGGCCAACGAGAGCAAAGTCAGCTATCGCCTGCTGAACGTTATGCTGAAGCTGCAGGAAGCGCAGGAGCGGCTGCACCGTTACGGGACCGACACGCCCCTTTTTGCCGCGGAGATCCACATGATCAAATGTGTGAAGGAGAACCCGAACCGGCACATGACGGCCCTGGCGGAGGTGCTGGGGGTGACGCGGGGGGCTGTGTCCCAGATCGCGATGAAGCTGGAGGGGAAGGGGATGCTCGTCAAGGAGAGGGACGAGGGCAGCAACCTCCGCCGCATCCTGAGGGTGACGCCCGAGGGTGAGCGTGCCTACCTGTTCCACGAGCGCCTCCACGCGGAGTTCGACCGCTTGGTCGAGGGCCTTCTGGCGGACGCGTCCGAGGGGGAGAGGGACTTTTTGCGGGATTTCCTGGGAGCGCTGGACGTTGCTTTGGAAGGGGGCTCTCGGATGCGCGCCTCCTGAGGGGCCTTGAGTGGTCTTACCGAGGGGCGCAGCTTGTCTTTCTTGTATAGCGGGTATGCATTTGGGGAGCTTGAAACGGAGGAGGTTGGCACGATGACGAAGGATGCGCGGGATTTTCGTGGCAAGGGCAGGGCCTTCAGGGGCGTATTCGGAGGGGAGAGCTATCGGCGGCTCGCCGCGCTGTTCGGGTTCCAGGAGCGGTTTTATCGTCGGGCCGTGGGGGACCTGCGGCTTGGTGCGGGAGGCAGGGCGCTCGATCTGGGGTGTGGCCCCGGAGGCCTGAGCTATGCCCTGGCCGAGAGGAGCCCCGCCGACGCGTCGATCGTGGGGGCCGACATCTCGGACGACCAGCTGGAGTGTGCACGCCGGGGGGCCGGGGCCTTCGCCTGCAGAGTGGAGTTTCTTAGGGCGTCCATGGACGAGCTTCCCTTTCCCGACGGACACTTCGACCTGGTCATGACCTCGATGGCGCTGCACGAGACGCCCCCCGCGGTGCGGCGAGCCGCCATCGCGGAGACGGCGCGCCTGCTGAGGCTGGGCGGGACCTTCCTGCTGGTGGACTGGAGCCGGCCGCGGTTCGGCCTCTGGGGAATCGTCTGGTATCCCTTCTGCCGCTGGGGCGAAGGGAACCGGGACAACTGGAACAACGTCTACCCTGAGCTCTGCCGCGAGCGGGGCCTGAACTTGAAAGAGGACGACTACATCAACTCCATATCCCGGCGTCAGGTGTTCGTGAAGGAACGGTGAGGAGGGTGCCTTCACACGCTATGGTAAAATGCGGTATTTTTCAAGTTTTTTCATCCTCCCGTGGCGGCGTTCAGCCTGACCGACTAGACGGCGTTGTCATCGCTGGAGGGGATGTAGACACTGCTGTAGGTCCTATAGGCAAGGCATTGAGCTATCCGCTTCGCATCCCGGGCATGTGAAGAGGACTTGGGGGCCTCAGAGGCTCGCCCGAGGGATGTTTTTTTGCGTTTTTCCCTTCAATGTCGTATACTGTTAAAGAAGCGCTGATTTAATCAGCGCTTCTTTAACGTTTTCAATCCCTCGAGGAGTCCTCGAATCCCTGTAGCCGGAGTGTGATCTTTCGTGTCCGTCGTCGTCGATGCCCATTACGACCTTCTGATGGACGTCTCCCGCCTTCGCAGAAGAGGGGAGACCCGCGTCATAGAACGTTTCTATCTCGACGACCTGCGCGCCGCGGGGGTCAACGTGCTGATCTGCTCGCTCTTCGTCGCAAGCGAGTACATCCCTGAGATGGCGCTGCGCGAAGCCCTGAGGCAGATAGGCAACCTCCATGCCGAGATGCGGGAGTCCCCGGGCCTCTTTGAACTCTGTCGCACGGCCGGGGAGGCCCGGCGCGCCGTGGACGAGGGAAAGCTCGCTCTCTTCCTGTCGTTCGAGGGGGTCGACCCCCTGGGCAGCGATCTTCAGCTTCTCTCCGTCTTTCACGAGCTTGGCGTGCGCCTCGTGGGGCTTACCTGGAGCCGCCGAAACGCGGCGGCGGACGGCTGCCATTTTCGTCCCCTCGAGGAGGGAACGGTCGGCGGCCTGACGTCCTTCGGCGTCGCCCTTCTGAGGGAGGCCGACCGGCTGGGGATGATCGTGGACGTCAGCCATCTGAACGACGTCGGATTCCGCGATGTCCTGCGCTTCTTCAAGGGGCCCGTGATCGCCTCGCACTCCAACTGCCGCGCCCTCTGCGGCGTCGTCCGCAACCTGACGGACGAGCAGATAGCGGCCCTGGCCTCCCGGGGTGGCGCCATCGGGCTCAACAACACGGTCCATTTCGTGTACCCCGGTGAGGACGACAGGCCGGGGGCTCCCGAGGCCGTGGCCCCGAGGCTCCCGCCCATTCCGGCGGGGAGGCCGCGCTACGCGGGCTTGATCGACCATGCTCGGCATATCCTCGAGGTCGCCGGAGAGGATCATGTGGGGTTGGGCCTAGACCTCTGCGAATTTGCCCTCCCAGAGGAGGAGCGCGTCCACAGCGTGTTCCCCTCCTACAGGCACGTGGTGCCCTTCATCGAGGCAGTCCGCCGGGAGTTCTCGCCCGGAACAGCGGACAAGCTGCTGGGGGGCAACTGGATGCGCGTCCTCGAAGGGCTGCGGTGAGGTCTCGCTGGGTGCTTGGGGGGATCTTTGTCCTGTGGTGCGGCGCGCTCGTCCTGGCCCTGGATGCGCTGACGCCGCGGGTCTCGCTTTGTGACGATACGGGCAGGGTGCTTTGTTCCTTTCCCCTTTACCTCGGCGAGTCCTTCGAGACGGAGTACATTCACTCCGTCCAGCTGTGCCCGGTGGTCGACCGTTATTATGCGGATGGTCGAAGGCTGTGGCTTTGGGAGGAGCGAACTCAGTCCACCAACGCCGGGCTCCCCACGGAGGCCCCTCCGCGAGGGCGCTTCGTGCACAATCCGCCCTGGTACCGTTACATCGGGGGAGGGCGAGCCTTCGAGTCCATCGTCCTGAGGGTGGGGGACACGCGTTTTGGACGAAATACCCTGACCTTGCCCTCCGGTGAGGTACTGCCGCTTTTCGAGCTTTATCCGGGGCGCCGCCTGGTCCTTTGTGCGCAATGAATCGACGGAGCCGTCCCGGTTTTGAATAACTGGACCTCCGAGGAGGGAATGTACTTGGCAGAACAGATAGTGAACAACGCCCTCGGCGATATCGATGTGGAGGAGATAAAGAGGCGGTACGACAGCGAGTCCCGTTTCCGTTCCCCGTCAGGCTGGACGGGGAGGATTGTCTCCGTCATTGCGGTGATGATGTCCCTGTTCCATCTCTACACGTCGGCCTTCGGCCTGCTCAAGGAGATGTGGCAGCGGCCCATTCACCTTTGTTTTGTCCTCGTCCTGGTCTTCCTTCTGTACCCCGCGACATCTCGGAGCCCGAGGGACCGCATTCCCTGGTACGACTACCTCTGGGCGGCGGTAGGGGCCTTCGTGACGCTTTACATAGCCACTCAGTTCTACGGCCCCATGCTCGAGCGGGCCGGGATGCCGAACACCCTGGACCTGGCCGTCGGACTCCTGGGCATCGTCGTGGTCCTGGAGGCGACTCGGAGGGTCTCCAACCCCATCCTGCCCGTCATCGTGATCGTTTTCCTCGCCTACTGCTACTTCGGGCGCTATGCCCCGTCCCTGTTCCAGCACCGCGGGTACAACTTCTACCGCATCATCAACCACATGTACCTGGGGACCGAGGGGGTGTTCGGGACGCCCCTCGCCGTCTCCGCGACGTTCGTCTTCATGTTCATCCTGTTCGGCTCCATCGTGGAGCAGACGGGGCTCGGCAGGTACATCATCGACCTGTCCATGGCGCTGGCCGGCTGGTCGGCCGGCGGCCCGGCCAAGGTCGCCGTCGTCAGCTCGGGGATCATGGGGACGATCTCAGGCTCCTCGGTCGCTAACGTCTGCACCACTGGGATGTTCACCATCCCCCTGATGAAGAGCGTGGGGTATCAACCTCATTTCGCAGGAGCCGTGGAGGCCGTCGCCTCGACCGGAGGGCAGATCATGCCGCCCGTCATGGGGGCGGCGGCCTTCATCATGGCTCAGACCATGGGGATATCCTACGTCGAGGTGGCGTTGGCCGCGGTTGTCCCCGCACTTCTCTATTACATCGCGGTCATCGTCCAGGTGCACTACGAGGCCACGCGCCTGGGGCTCGAGGGGCTGTCCCAGGACCGCTTGCCGCGCCTGTGGACGCTCCTTTGGGAGCGCGGACACCTGCTGATCCCTTTGTTGCTCATCATTTGCCTTCTGGTTGTGGGGTACACCCCTTTGAAATCGGCTTTCGTGGGAATCCTCCTGACCGTCGCCGTTTCCTATCTCAGACGCGACACGTGGCTGACTCCGGCCAAGCTTTTGGCGGGGTTGGAGAACGGCGCTCGCAGCTCCTTGGGGGTGGCCTGTGCCTGTGCGACGGTGGGGCTGATCATCGGGACGGCGACTCTGACGGGATTGGGGCTGAAGCTGGCCCACGCCATCGTTACCCTGGCGGGCGGCAGCCTGCTGCTGACCCTGATCTTCACCATGATTGCCTCGATCTTTCTGGGCATGGGGCTTCCGACGACGGCCAACTTCATCGTGACGAGTACCATGGCGGCGCCGGCCCTGATCCAGCTGGGTGTTCCCCGCATGGCGGCTTATATGTTTGTGCTCTACTTCGGCATCGCGGCGGACCTCACGCCGCCCGTCGCCCTGGCGGCCTATGCGGGGGCGGGCATCGCCCGTGCGGATGCCTTCAAGACGGGGATGACGGCTACGAAGCTGGCCCTGGCGGGCTTCCTGGTCCCCTATATCTACGTGTTCAACCCCATGCTCGTCCTGGTGGACTTCGAGCTCCTGCCCTTCACCCTCGCCGTGACCACCGCGTTGATAGGCGTCTTTCTGTTGGGGATGTCGACGATAGGGTTCTTCAGGGCGCCGATCTCCCCGTATCTGCGCATCCTCGCCCTGGCCGGGGCCCTGGGGCTGATGATCCCAGGATGGAAATCGGACCTGGCGGGGTTCCTCGTGCTCGCTTTGCTCTGGGGGGTCCAGTCGCGGAAGGGGAGGCGTGCGCTCAGGGCGTCCTCGGCGTGATATCCGTGTGCCTTTAGCGAAATCGTCGGAGTATCCCCAAAGGCCTTCACCGAAAAGGGCGGCTCGTAGGCCTGTTCAAGCTCTTCTTGGGAAAACGGAGAAAAGAGCTGGAACTCATAAAAATAAACCCCGCTCATGAGCGGGGTTTCAGGCTGTCGAAGAAGTGCAACAACTATAGCAAGAAGGTTAAGAATAGGTTAAATAAGAATAGGTTAAAATTGCGGTAATGGACTGGTACAGCCGTTATGTGCTGTCATGGGAGTTGTCGAACACCTCGGACAGCGGATTCTGCGTGAAGGCGAACGAGCATGAGAATGTGCCCGAATTGTAGGAAGGGCTGAAGTGGTGATTTGGATTTTATAACGGGGAGCGTTCGCACACGGCTTTACCCGGAAGGATAACCCCGCGTACCATGCATGAAAAGCGCCTAATTTCTTGAACTTTGACCTAAACCTTATTCTCCTCTTTGGGGTCCTTGACATGGGGTCCACTATACCCGACGAAAAGGAGGTCGTGTTTAAAAAAACAGACCATACCCCTATCATGATCCCTTCACTTTTCCTGTCCTTTTTCTTGACTATGGTCCAAGATGAGGATCACGATACTCTTGACTAATTCCCGTTTAACGAGCTTTCAACTCCTATTTATGTCCGATCCTCCCTTTGCAGATCCCTTGTGTTGCTTTGATATACAATGTACGAAGGTGGTGTTATAATCATAAAAGTAAATACGAAGAAATTTTATCATATTTTGTATAGCGCCTCGTCCGTTGGGGGAAGCAGGGTGCAAATCCCGCGCGGTCCCGCCGCCGTAAAGCCGGAATGCCCGGCGGACGAGAGAGGTATCCTGTCCACGAGCGATGGAGACGGAGCGAGTGTTGGTATGTACCCTCGTCGTGTCTCTCGCGGCGAGTTTTTTTGTATCTGCGTGTTTTTGTAGGCTTCGCGCTTTTCTATGGGGTGGTGCGCCGTGGGGTGCGCCGGGTGTTGGAATCGGGACGAGATCATCGAGGAGGATGGGTATCATGAAGTACGGACGTATCGTATCGGCGGCACTTTTGGCAATGGGGCTCTCGACGGCGGCTTTCGCGCACGAGCTGGTGATGAAGCCGCAGAAGATGGATGTGGAAAAGGGCGGTACGCTTGCGGTCGAGATCCATTCGGGCCACAAGTTCATCGTCCCGGAGGAGGTGGAGAACGCCGAGCGTATCAAGGCGGGCGTCTTCAAGGACGGCAAGTTGGAGGAGGCCAAGCTGGAGCCGAACGAGAAAAATCTCTGCATCGACTTCACGGTGCCGGCGGCGGACGGTGGCTCCATGGTGATCCTCGCCAACAAGGACGGAGGCGTCTGGTGCACGACGAACGAGGGTGGCAAGTCCGGGACCCGCAAGGACCTGGAGGCCCAGGGACTGAAGGTCATGAAGGCCACTAAGAACGACAAGTTCGTCAAGGCCATCGTCAACGCCTCGAAGGACGACAAGAACTTCTCCGTGGAGACGGGGCAGCCCCTGGAGATCGTCCCGATGACGAACCCCGCGGACGCGAAGGTGGGCGAGTTTTTCGACGTCAAGATCCTGGTGGACGGAAAACCCTATTCCGGCCCCGTGTGGGCGACGTACGACGGCTTTGCGCCGTACGAGAACACCTACGCCTACGCCTCCGAGGCGGCCCAGGGCGTCGCCCATATCAAGATCACGGCGCCGGGGCTCTGGGGCGTGCGCGCCATGAAGACGGACCTGCCGGGCAAGGAGGGCGAGTACGACTCCCTCACGCGCAAGGCCTTCCTGATCTTTGAAGTGAAGTAAGAAGTGGAGTGAGATGGGAGTGAGTGAGATACCGAGTCGTCTCAGAATGGCTGTGCTCGGGCTGGCGGTCGCCGCCGGCCTGGGCCTTTTCGCGGGAACGGCGTCGGCCCACGGCGTGGGCTACCAGGAGTCCGACCTGCGGCCGGTCGCGCTGGATTTCTTCTACTCCACGGGGGAGCTGATGAGCTACCTCAAGGCCGAGGTCTTTTCCCCGTCCGACGAGAAGATCGCCTATCAGTCCGGTCGGACCGATGCGGGCGGGCGTTTTGCCTTCGTCCCAGACAAACCCGGAAAGTGGCGGGTCGTCGTCAACGACGACGACGGGCACAGGGCCGAGGCGGAGATCGACGTGACCCAGGAGTTCATGTCGGGAGGGGCGGCAGGCGGAATCGTCCAGGAGAAGAAGGCGGCCCCCGAGGGCCTGGATCTCTACCTCCGGGCCGGGCTGGGCGTCAGCCTGCTCTTCAACATCGCGGCGTTCGTCCTCCTGTTCCGCCGCAGAAGGACGGTGTAGGGTCCATGCATATCAGCGAGGGTATGCTCTCCTCTCAGATGCTGACCGCGGGATGGGCCATCGCCGGGGTCGGGACGGCCATCGGGCTAAAGAAGCTCGATGCTGACAAGATCGTGCGCGTCGCGTTCTTCTCGTCGGCGTTCTTCCTGGCCTCCCTGATCAACGTTCCGATCCCTCCGAGCTCGACCCACCTCTCCCTCATCGCTCCAATGGGGTTGGTCTTGGGGTGGTCGGCCTTCCCTGCCGTGATGGTCGCCCTGGTCCTCCAGGCACTGTTGTTCCAGTTCGGAGGGCTTGTCGTTCTGGGGGTGAACACGGTGGACGTCGCGGTCCCCGCGCTCGCCGCCTATCTGCTGTTCGCCGCCCCGATCCGCAGGAGCAGCGGGAAGGCGGCATTCGTGCTCGCTTTCCTGGCCGGTTTCCTGGCCGTCATGCTCTGCGCCCTGGGGGTGGAGATATTCCTGCGTGGAACGGACACCAACCTGTCGGTCATCGCCAACACCGTCTTCCTCGCCCATATCCCCTTCGCCCTGGTCGAGGGGGCCATCACCGCCTTCATGGTCGCCTATATGAAGCGCGCCGCCCCGGACCTCCTGATGGGCGTGGAGCGATAGCGGGGAATGCAGCTCGATACGAGCGGCCTTCGGGCCGAGGCCACGCCGACGGGGCTGGACCGCTTCGACCCGCGGGGGCGTGTGCTCTGCGCCTTCGTCCTGGCCTTCGTCCTGGCCTCCGTGCGGTCGTTTCCGGCTCTGTTCTGCGGCGTGCCGATCGTGCTGGTCCTGTTCTTCCTGGGCGAGCCCGGTCCGCTGGCGAGGGAGCTGTTGCACTTGAATGCTGTTGGGGCCTTCATAGCCCTGCTCCTGATGCTGACCTATCCCGGTGAGCGCTTCTGGGGGCCCTTCTCCGCGGCGGGGCTGAGGTTTGCCGCTCTCATTTTGCTCAAGCTGAACCTGATCTCGGTCCTGCTGAGCCGAATGATTCTCTCATTGGGCGTAGGGAGGGTGGATGGCGTCCTGGCCCGCCTGGGCGTCCCCGAGAAATTGCGGATCCTCCTGCTGCTCTCCACGCGCTGCATCTTCATCCTGGCGGAGCGGGCGGGGACGATGGTGCGGGCCGTGCAGCTTCGGGGACCCGACTTGAAGGGAATCCCGATGTGTCGGACCTTCGCCTGCATGCTCGGGACGACGCTGGTGCACGGTTCGGAGCGCTCGGAGCGGATGATGCTCGCGATCCGGTGCCGCGGGGGAATGGCGGGGTTCTGCCAGGGCCGGCCTCTGTGCTGGCGGGGGCGGGATATCCTGTTCTGCCTGCTGTTTGGCTTGGACGTCGCGGCCATTTTGTCGTTTTCCCTCGTCTGGAGGCCCTGAGAATGAGTCGGAACTCAAAGACCGGGGACGCGGTCCGCAGCGTGCCGTCCCCGGCAGGACCGGACGGAACGGCCGCTTCCGCAGCAGCGCCTCTGGAGGTCTGCGGCCTTTGCTACGCCTACCCCGACGGGCACCGTGCCCTGAACGGCGTCTCCTTCGCTCTGGGGAGGGGGGAGAAGCTCGCGCTGGTGGGCCCCAACGGATCGGGAAAGTCCACCCTCATGCTCCACTTGGCGGGCTGCATCGCCGCGCAGACGGGGACGGTGTCGTTGGAGGGCGTTCCCGTCGGGAAGGACCTGAAGCGCCTGCGCGAGGCCGTCGGCCTGATCTTTCAGGACCCCGACGACCAGCTCTTCATGCCGCAGGTCGTAGAGGACGTGGCCTTCGGGCCGGTGGCGCACGGGGTGCCCGTCGAGGAGGCCCAGGCGAGGGCCCTGGAGGTGCTGGAGTCCCTGAACGTCGGGCACCTGGCCGAGCGGCCGCCTCATCGCCTCTCGGGCGGGGAGAAGCGTATGGCGGCCCTGGCGGGAATCCTGGTCATGCGGCCGGAGATCGTGGTGTTGGACGAGCCCTCCGCGGCCCTGGACCCGAGGGCCCGCCTCCGGGTGATCGAGGTGCTTCGGGAGCTGGACAAGCCCCTCATCCTGGCGACCCACGACCTCGACATGGCCTTGGACGTGTGCAGCCGGGCCATCGTGCTGTACGACGGGCGCGTCGCCGCGGATGGGGACCTCGGGACGGTACTCGGGGACGAGGTGCTGCTTCGGCGAAACGGCCTCGAACTGCCCCTGCGCTGTTCCCGCTGAGCGGACCCCCGCAGTGTCGGGGAGATGACCGGATAACCATACGAAGCGCCCGTCCCTCGAATAAAGGGGCGGGCGTTTGACTTTTTTGACCTGTCCTTCTTGACCCTATCCTTCCTGCTCCTTGCCACGCCAAAATACCCGTAGCGGCGAGCCCGTGAAGTCCTCCAGGGCACGAAGCTCCTTTTTGACGTGGTTCTCGAAGGCCGTGTCCACGATGCCGGGGTCGTTGACGAAGAAGACGAAGGCAGGCGGCTCCACCCCGGACTGGAGACAGTAGTAGATCTTGAGGGATTTGCCCCTCTTGCTGGAGGGGAGGCGATCGAAGGCCAGGACGTCGCGCATCAGCCGGTTCAGGACATTGGTCGGGATGCGCCGCCGGCGGTTCTCGAACACGCTGACGGCGGCCTGGGCGATCTTGCCGACGCCCCGCCCGTTCAGGGCGGAGGTGAAGAGGATCGGCGCCCAGGTCAGGAAGGGCAGGTCCTCGCGTATCCGCTTCGTCATCGTGTCCCCCGGACGGTCCCGGGAGGAGACGAGGTCCCATTTGTTCAGGATCAGGATCAGGCCCTTGCCCTTCTCCACCGCGTGTGCAGCGGCCTTCTTGTCCATATCCGTGCAGGGGGCGGAGGCATCCATCAGCAGCAGCGCGACGTCGGAGCGGTCCACGGCAGCCAGGGTCCGCACGAAGGAGTAATATTCGAGGGCGCTGTCCATGCGGCCCCTCCGGCGCAGGCCCGCGGTGTCGACCAGCCGGAAATGCCGGCCATCCATGACGACGGAGGTATCGACGGGATCGCGCGTCGTCCCCGCCAAAGGGCTCACCAGCGAACGCTCGGCGCCCGCCAGGCGGTTCAGCAGGCTGGACTTACCCACGTTGGGCCTCCCCACGATGGCGAGGCGAATCTCGTCCTCGTCCCGGTGTTCCTCCTCATCCGGAAGCAGACCGGCAAGCAGGTCCAGCAGGTCCTCCAGGTTGCGCTTGTGGAGGGCGCTGACCCCCACCACGTGCTCGAACCCCAGGGAATAGGCGTCCGCGACGTGCACCTCGTGCTTGAGGTCGTCCATCTTGTTGACGGCCACCACGACGGGCTTTCGGCTGCGGCGCAGCAGGTGCGCCACGCTCTCGTCGGCCGCGGTGATCCCTACGTGCCCGTCGACGACCATCAGAAGCGCGTCGCACTCCGATATGGCCTCGTTGACATGGGCCTCGATCCCCGCGCTGAAGGCGCTTTCCTCGCCGAGGATACCCCCCGTGTCCACGGCGTAAAAGGATTTGCCGCGCCACTCCGTCTCACCGTAGATGCGGTCCCGGGTGACGCCGGGCGTGTCGTCGACGATGGCCTCCCGGCGTCCGATCAGACGATTGAACAGGGAGGACTTGCCGACGTTGGGACGGCCTATGATGGCGACTAGGGCCATGTCAGGCGTCCTGCATGTAGTCGCTCAGGTCCTTGCCCTTGAGGCCGGAGCCCAGGGCAAGGGCGAGGCGGATGCGGGCCTGGAGGGGCGAGAGGCCGCCCCCGCTGAGCAGCCCCATCTCCAGGAGGTGCGCGGCGCTGCCCTCGAAATCGGTATAGGTCTGGATGCATCCGGCGAGGCAACGGGAGGTCAGGACCACGGGGATGTCGGTCCGGAGGATTTTTCGGAGGAGCGGAACCCAGGAGGGCGGAACCTCCCCATTGCCGAACCCGGCGACAACGAGCCCCTCCACCTCCTCGATGCGCTTGTCCAGCAGGGCGTTCAGGATAACGTCCCCTCCGCCCAGCGAGGCGTCGACGATCTCGATGACGCGTGCGGGTACGGTCTCGACGTCCAGTACCTTGCTGCGCCTGGGGGACCTCAGGGGGATCAGGTCCCCCGATGGCTCGGAGAAGGTGCTCAGCGGGCCGCTGGGGAAGGAGAGAAAGCCGGAGCGGCTGTAGTTGGAGAAGTGGATGAAATCGGCGGCCGCGTAGAGCGCGTCCTGGACGCAGACGATGGCTCCCTGTCCCCAGCATGCCTCGGAGAGGGCCGCCTGGACGGATTGGGCGAGGTGCAGGGCTGTCTCGCTGCCGGGCACCCCTGCGTTGAAGATGGACGCCGTGAAGACGAGGGGCTGCGGAAAACTCCAAACGAGGTCCGCGAAGTAGGCCAGCTCCGTCAGGGCCTGCGTGCCGCAGGTCACGACGACGCCCTTAGCCCCCTCCTTGACCTGGGAGGCGGCCAGCTGGACGAGATCGCTGCACATCCGCAGCGTATAGTGCGAGAGCGGCTGAAAGCTCCACTCCTGCGGCGAAATCTCCTCGTGAAGCTCCTCCGGGAGAAATGTCTTCAGTTCCTCCCACTTCAGCGGAATTCTTTCCCTGGCGCTTCCCTCCCTGCGATGGGCGATCTGCCCCCCCGCCAGAATGAGCGCTATCTTGTCTCGATTTTGCATGATGCCTGTCTTTCCTCTCTGCCGGGCGGATGGCCCGGTTTCGTGCGGGGAAGGAGCGGGGTCAGTACCCCAGGCTCTCCCCCACCATGATGACGTGCGTCCTTCTTCCCATGGTCGGGCGCTCCAGGATCAGGAGTGCCCGGCAGATACGTGACGGAGAATCGCAATCGACGCAATGGCCCGTTCGGATACAGGGCGTGTCTCCGTTCAGCCGGAGGACGTTGGGGGGTGTTGCGGTCCGGGCGCGGTTTATGGCTTCCTCCAGCGAGCCCGCGACCTTGTTGACCCCGATGACGAAGATCAGGACGCTTCGCCCCCAGGCCATGGCGCTGACCCGATTACCGTTGCCGTCGATATTCACGATCATCCCGTCCCGGGTGACCGCGTTGGCGCTTGTGAGGAAGTAGTCAGCGCAGTACTCATCCATTAAAGTCTGCATCCGCTCCTCCGGGGTGAGGTTCGGGTTCCAGTGATGGCGGATCGTGCAGCCCCGCTCGGCGAGCTTTTCCATGGCCCCGATCTCCCGAATCGTCACCGTGCCCGGGATGCCGACGACGGCGCCCTTCGGGATCAGCTTCAGCACCTCCGCCAAAGCATCCTCCTTCGTAGGAGCAAAAACAGCCTCGTAGCCTTTCCTGCTCAATGCCCTGGTCACCGTACTCGCCAAGGCCTCGTGAGCTTCAAGCTTGGCAGCCTCGAACGGATTTTGCGTCGGCCTTGTCATTCGCCGTCTCCCCCTTGGTGTCGTTTGGACCCAGCCCCCCTCGGACCGGTATGCGCACTTAGTTTAATCAGTGTTTCCCCGCTTTGTTTTCCTACTTCCCACCAACGGATTTCCTCCTGCGCTTCGTCGCTGCGGCCTTCTCCTTTTGTTCCAGCCCCTGTTCCAGCTCGTTGATCTTCGCCTCGATGGTCACACTGTCGGGGATAAATTTTTGGGCGTCCTGCAGAAACTTCAAGGCCTCGGCATCATTTCCCCTGCCCTGGTGAACGCCCGCGACCCCCAGCCAGGGCCGTTCGTCATCGCTTTTGAGCGACAGAGCCTGATTGAAGTGGGACAGGGCGTCGTCATAGCGCTTCAGGTTCAGGGCCACGGTCCCTACCTCGAGGTGCTTCTCGTATTCCCGATCCGGCCCCTGTGCCGGAAGCGGCTGATCGACGACTAGACCCGCAACGCGTTTCATGGCATCGAGGGCCTCCTGAGAGGAGGGACGAAGCTCCAGAGCTCGGCGATAGGCGTTCAGGGCCTCAGCCGGTCTGTCCTGCTCCTCGAGCAGGCGTCCCAACACGAAGTGCGTGTCGTAACGGGTCGGGTCCAGGTTCGAGGACTGGATGAGGTGTTCTATCGCCTTGTCCGGGGCCTTCTTCAGGGCATAAAGGCGGCCGATCTCGTAGAGTGCCTGGGCCCGGCCAGGTTTTTCCTCCTCGGGAAGCTGGTTGAGATAAAGGCGCCACGCCGTCAGCGCCTGGTCCGACTGCCCGGCCCTCGCGGAGGCTCGTGCCAGCCCCAACAGGAACTCCCGGGAATCGGGGTAGCGATCGAACCCTCGCTGATAGGAGGCCATGGCCTCGTCATAGCGCTCCTCCTCGTAGAGGGTCTGTGCTTCTTGGGCAATGGCAGCCTGAGAGTTGTTCTGGATATAGCGGTACAGGGCGAAGATCGTCCCCAGCACCAGGATTACGACGGTACAGAGCACGGTGAGCCTCATCCGGCGCTGAGGGGCCTGCGCGAGACGCGCGGCCTCCACCGCCGCCCTCCTCATCTGGGTGACGCGGCGCAGGCGTTCGGCAATTTGGGTGTCACGGTCTGCTGACTTTGGAACAGCGTCCGTCTCCATCGTGGGAAGAGGCGGCTCCGAAGAAACGGTCCTCTCCTCAGGGGACCCCTGAGATGGGGCATGGGGTACAAGTTCCCCATTGACTTCCTCAGAGGGGGTATCTGTCTCGTGATTCGTCGGAGGGTTCGCTTCGTCCTTTTTTCCCTCTTGCTTCCGAAACGCGAGTTCCTCCCCTGTGGAGGACTCCTCCCGATCCTCTTGGGCTGGGGGAGATGCAGGTTTGTCCGGCCTGGGTCGAAAGACTTCCTCCGAGGGAGTAAGGGGAGGTTCGGCAGGTTCCAGGGAGGGGGAGGAGGAAGGAGATGATGAGAAAACAGGCCCTTTTTCCCGAAGGGCGGGAGGCAGGACTTCCTCCTGACGAAGTCCGGGAAGATTGTCGGAGTCAGCAGTCGGCTTACCCTCAGGTGCCGGCGAGTTTCCGCTGGTCCGGAGTTCCGTGGAGTCCTCGGGGGCAGACCTGAAGGACGCTTTGGAGGACGCTGCAAGACGAACGACTGGCAGGCCGGAGTATTTTCCGGACGCCTCCAGCTTCTTTATTTTCTCGGAGTTCCCTTTCAGCCATTCTTCCAGATCTTGTCTCAAAGCCTCTCACCTCGGTCCAAGTTTATCAACATATTTCAGAGTTGGCAACAATAGGAGAGGAGAGTCTTCCCCGCTCGCTTCGCTTGCAGGCCGATCCGTCTCGTGATGGCGGCGGCCTCGGCAAGCTTCTTCCTCAAAACAGGCAAGCTGGGATACCACCGGGGTCCTTCATGGATTAAATCAGCGTTTCCTTAAATCAGCACTTCCCTTATAGGAGTTCCTTTCCCTCATCGAACGCCGCGGAGATCGGATCGTCGTTCGGCTCTTGACGACCGGGCCTGGCGCCCCTATACTGCATTCAGGTCAGCGTAACAGCTATTGATACCTGGTGTTAAATTTAGTTTGTCGTCCTCCTTTGAGCCTCGTTATGGGCCTGTATTGGGAGGTTGAGGACCTGTTTGCAGATTTGGATCTGTTTGTCGGAGGAGCGGGGTATCCCGAAACGGGGGCGTCTGCCATCGAGACCGCGGAAAGCACAAAAACCGCTAAAAAACTTCGTCAGGAGCGTCTTGCCAGGGTCATCGAGGGCAACCCGATGGCCACGGACCGGGAGCTCGCGGCCACGCTGGGCGTGAGCGTCAGCACGGTGCGCCTGGACCGCGCTCTGATGGGGGTCCCGGAGTTGCGCGAGCGGGTGCGCTGCATGGCGCAGCAGGCGAACAGCAGGCTGCGTTCCCTGAGCCGGAGCGAGATCGTGGGGGAGCTGCTGGAGCTGGAGCCCGACCGCTGGGCGCTCTCCGTCCTGCGCACCACGCGGGAGATGGCCTTCCGGTCCACGGACATCGTCTGGGATCATTACATCTATGCCCAGGCCAGCTCGATAGCGGTCGCCACGGTGGAGGCGGAGGTCGTCATCGTGGATTCCATGCGGGGGGAGTACAAGGGGCACGCCCTTGTGGGCGATACCCTGATTGCCCGGGCCAAGATGGGGGTGGGCCGCGACGGGCGGCGCATCGTCAGCGTCCGCACCCGGGTGGGGGACAAGGAGATCTTCGTCGGGCGCTTCATCGTCGAGGTTCGGGACCGCTGAGAGGGAGGGGCGCCCGTGTCCCCTCTCTCGAATCCGTAAAAGACGCGAGGCGCCGCCGGATGTCCCGTTGTAAGTTTCCTTCGTTCCGTCCGTCCCCGGAATGCGGGGCGGACCCAAAGAGAAACAAAAAATCCTTCTGTAGGGGAATTGTGTCCATATAATGAAGAGAAAAATGACCGTAGCTCTGGATGCGATGGGGGGGGACAACGCCCCGCACGAGATCTGCAAGGGCGCGATAGACGCCTGCGGGGCCTTTTCCGACCTGGAGGTCGTGCTGACGGGGGACGAGGAGAGGATCCGCCCGCATCTTGAGGCCGCGCCCGCGGATGTACGGGCACGACTTGGGGTTGTCCACGCTCCCGAGATCATAGAGATGGACGAGCAGCCTGCCGTCGCCATCCGCAGGAAGCGGAGCTCCAGCCTGCGCGTCGCGATGGAGATGGTGCGTAGCGGAGAGGCTCAGGGCTGCGTCTCCGCCGGGAACACCGGCGCGATCGTCGCGGGTGGGGTGCTGGTGGTGGGGCGTCTGGCTGGCATCGACCGGCCGGCCCTGGGGGCGCCCCTGCCGACCGTCGAGCGCTGTACCTTCCTGCTGGACGTCGGGGCCAACGTGCGCTGTAAACCGGAGAACCTCTACCAGTTCGCCCTGATGGGCAGCGTCTACTCCAGGAAGATCCTGGGTGTGCAGAACCCCGAGGTGGCACTCCTCTCGAACGGCACGGAGGAGATCAAGGGCGACGAGTCCGTGGCCGGGGCGCGTGCCCTGATCGCGGGGAGCTCCCTCAACTTCAAGGGGTACGTCGAGGGCGACGACATCGCCTGGGGGCATGCGGACGTGGTGGTCTGCGACGGCTTCATGGGCAACGTGATCCTCAAGTTTGGTGAGGGGCTCATGTATGGGGCCAAGTCCATCATCGGCCAGGAGATGGGACGGCGCATCCTTCCGAAGCTCGGGATGCTCTTCATGGTCCCCATGGTCAAGGCGCTCTGGGCGCGCTTCAACTACGAAAGGTACGGGGGGACCCCTCTGTTGGGCGTCAAGGGCACGGTCATCAAGGCTCACGGCCGCTCGAGGGCCCCGGCCGTCCTGGGGGCGCTTTCGGCCGCCCGAAACTTCATTGCCGGGGACGGTGTGGAGCAGATCCGTGAGGAGCTGGGCAAGGAACTGCACTGATTTTCGCTAAAAGGGGCCTATCCCCTGGATCGAGGTGAAGGGATTTCATGATCGTAAACAACCGCGTATGCAAGTTGCTGGGGACGGAATATCCGCTTCTGCAGGGGGGCATGGCCTGGGTGGCCGATGCCGCTCTGGCGGCTGCCGTGAGCAATGCCGGCGGCATCGGAATCATCGCCGCGGCGGCGACCCCGCCGGAGATCCTGGATCGGGAGATCCTCAAGGCGAAGGGCCTGACGGACCGGCCCTTTGGGCTCAACATCATGCTGATGTCCCCGACGGCGCCGGACGCCCTGGAACTGGCGGTCAAGCACAGGCTTCCGATCGTCACGACCGGGGCGGGAAGCCCCGGAAAGGTGTTGGAACGTCTGAAGCCGCTGGGGACGATCGTCGTCCCGGTCGTCGCGTCGGTCTCGCAGGCGCGCCGCGTCGAGAAGCAGGGGGCGGACGCCGTCGTGGCGGAGGGCATGGAGGCCGGGGGGCACATCGGGGAGCTGACGACGATGGTCCTGGTGCCGCAGATCGCGGGGGCCGTCAAGATCCCCGTCATCGCCGCCGGCGGCATTGCGGACGGGCGCGGGGTCGCCGCCGCCTTCGCCTTGGGGGCCGAGGGTGTGCAGCTGGGAACGCGCTTCATCTGTTGCACGGAGTGCACCGTGCACCCAAACTTCAAACAGGCGGTCCTGGACGCCCGGGATCGGAGCACGTCGGTGACGGGGCAACGCACGGGGCATCCTGTCCGGTGCCTGCGCAACAAGCTGACTGCGGAGTTCGACAAGCTGGACGCGCGTCTGGCGCCTCCGGAGGAGATCGAGAAGCTCGGCACGGGGCGCCTGCGCAGCGCGGTCGTGGACGGCGACACCGACTGGGGGTCCCTGATGTCGGGGCAGTCCGCGGCGATGGTGAACGATATCCTGCCCGCACGCCGGATCGTCGAGCGGCTCTTCGGCGAGGCGCGGGATGTTCTGCAAAAAATCAGGGGATGCTGCGACGTCGAACCCGAATAGGGCGGGGCGCCGGCGAGGCTCCTTCGTCGGATTCGGCCCGCGGATTCAATTCTCGGAACCCGACGGGGCCCATGAGGGGCGACTAGCGATTGTGACATTTGGGAGGTACCGACTCATATGAAATACGCACTGTGTTTTCCCGGGCAGGGGGCTCAGGAGGTGGGGATGGGCAAGGCCCTCTACGAGGCCTTTCCCTCGGCCAGGGCTGCCTTTGACGAAGCCGACGACGCCCTGTCCCAGCATCTTGCACGGCTGATCTTCGAGGGGCCGGACGAGACCCTCAAGCTCACGGCCAACACGCAGCCCGCCATCATGACGACGAGCGTCGCTGCGCTCCGGGCCCTGGAGAACGAGCTGGACGTGAAGCTGTCCCCCGCCTGCGGGGCCGGGCACAGCCTGGGCGAGTACACGGCCCTGGTGGCCTCGGGCGTCCTGGCGTTCCGCGATGCGGTGGACCTCGTGAACAAGCGGGGCCGCTGGATGCAGGAGGCCGCACCGGAGGGCGTCGGGGCGATGGCCGCGGTCATGGGACTGGAGCCCGCCGACGTCGTCGCGGTGTGCCGGGAGGTCGCCCCGAACGAGGAG
>ERZ772957.906-NODE-906-length-21102-cov-34.100584_pt1 | contig 21102 bp, 20 predicted proteins | sample MGYA00580682_ERZ772957 | MGnify/ENA primary metagenome ERZ772957 (study PRJEB29015, sample SAMEA2737921) | human oral metagenome | biome: human oral; feature: human-associated habitat; material: dental | place: China | collected 2025 ...
GAGTGGAGATCAACCGCACCGTGCGCCGCTCGCAGTCGATCCTCGGCTCCTACGGTGCGCGCACCCGCCAGGACCTGCCAGCCGTCGTCGACCTGGCCGACAAGGGCGTCATCAACTACCGCGACGTCGTCTCGCGACGCCTGCCGCTTGAGGAGGCCGGTGCCGGCTACACCGCGCTGCGCAACCGCGAGATCCAGGGGCGCGCCGTCGTCGACATGGCGCTGTGAGCCCAGGCGGTGAAGTCCCGGTCGCCGGGGCTTCACCGTGACCTCCCGTCCTCGTGCCTCCTGCTCGGGCCCTGCTGCTTTAAGTGGGAGGCGCGATGCGTGTCCGAAATCGAGGCGGAGGACGCGTCGTGTCCAAATCGGTGACAAAGGAACCTGTGGCTCGATCAGGCTGCTGATGTGATGTCTCGGGACATGGGTGACGGTTCTGTGTCAGGACTTCGGTGACGTTTGGTGTGTCGGGACATGGGTGACAGTTAGGGTCTCTTGCGGCCGCGGCCTCCGCGTTGGTTGGTGGGGTCGGGTGGGTGGTGGGAGACGTAGGTGGTGCCTTGGGGCGGCCAGGTGTACTGGATCAGGACCTCGCCGTGGGTGTCGGCGAAGGTGATGGTGCTGGTGTCCCAGATCGCGATGACCGTGGAGGCGGCCAGGTGGCGGTTGACCAGGAACGCGATGCCACCGATGTGGACGGTGCCGTTGCGGGTGATGGTCAGCTCGCGCTGGCCGGTGGCACCGATGGGCTTGTGCCGATGCACCCGGCGCCGTGCGGTGGTGTGCTGCTGAGGGTCTGGGCCTCCTGGGGTGATGGGGGCGGTGTCGTGGTCCGGTCGGGGTGCCTGGGCCACCTCGGTGGCGTCCCATGCCTGCTGCGGGGTGATGCGCCCGGGCAGGCCCTGGTGGGGGGCGCTGGGTGTTGTACACGAGGTCGAAGCGGTCTACCTGCTCCTGAAGTTCGGCGATGGAGGCGGCCAGGGGCTGCTGGTCCAGGTAGCGGAACAGGGTCTGGTGGAAGCGCTCGTTCTTGCCCTGGGTGGTGGGGTGGTAGGGCTTGGAGGTGATGGGCTCGACCCCCAGAGAGCGCACGTGCTCCACCAGGCGTCCGGTACAGCCTCTTCGGCTGGGGTTAAGAGCGATGCCGTTGTCGGTCAGCAGACGCTGGGGCACACCCCGGGCGGCTACGCCTTTGTCGAAGACGTCGATGGCGGCCTGGCTGGTCTCGCTCGAGGCGACCAGGGAGGCCACCGCCAGGCGGGAGTGGTCGTCCTGGAGCTGGAAGATGACCACCTTGCGTCCTTGGGTGATGACGTACTCGGTGGCGCCTGTGCTGCCAGCAGGCGTTGGGGGCGGGGTAAACGAACCGTCTCCAGGTCGCCCGTGGTCTCTTGGACGGCTCGGAGCGAGCCACCCCCTGGTCGCGGAAGAGCCGGGCCAGCCACGCCGGTGAGGGTGCCTTCAGCCCCATGGAGGCCATCTTGTCGTGCACGCTGATCGGGCCGTGGTCCAGGCCTGAGCGCTCCAGGGCCGCCCGCACCTCCAGGGCCTGGGAGCGCACCGCCTCGGGCAGACGGGCCGGGCTGGAGCGTGGGCGACGCGACCGGGGCTCAAGCACCGCCGCCGGCCCCTCCAGGCGGGCTCGGCGCCGCAGGACGTAGAACGTCTTGCGTGAGATGGAGTGCTCAGCGCAGAACGTCGTCACCGCCCCACGAGGCGCGTCATCAGGCCACTGAGCGATCGCCAGACGGACACGAGGATCAACACAACGGTTCTTATCAGAGCTCACCACTCAATCTCAGACCACAAGTGTCACCCCCAGAACCCACCGAAGTGTCACCAATGTCCTGACACAGAACCGTCACCCAAGTCCAAAGACATAACAATAACCTGGAGACTAAACACGTGATTCGGCCCCATCGCCCGACCACCGAAAGTCGCCGTGAACTAGCGGCGCACTACGGTTGGGCAAGACGTTCGTCTCACTGACCACAACAATCGGCATGACTTCAAGATCTAGCGTCAAGATGTCAGGGAAAAACACTCATCAAGGAGATTCAGGCTGCATGGGACGCGATCGGGTCGAGAAGGCTATCACTCAGATCCTCGACTCCATCTGCGATGGAGTGTTCAAAGAGGAGTCTCCACTGCCTGCCGAGGCCGAACTGGCCCGGTTTCTGGACGTGTCACGGACAACGATGCGTGAAGCGATCAGGTCGTTGGCCGTTGGCGGAGTCCTTAAGGTCGTCCACGGAACGGGCACATATGTTCAGCCCTATCGCCTCTGGCACGACCCTCGCTTCATCACCCATGTCGCACTGCGGCGAAGCGATCATCATGACATCGAGCAAGAAGTGCTGGAGCTACGTCGGATCATCGAGGTCGAGGCCGCCCGACTCGCGGCCCAGCGGTGCACGCAGGAGCAGCTGGAGTCCTTGGCACAGTACAAGGCCGACTACGAGCAGGCCCATGCCGAGGATGACATCGATGGGGCCGTGGATGCGGACCTCGCCTTCCACGGGACAATCCTGGAGGCCACAGGCAACATCTATATCGCCTCATCCCTGAACTCTCTGACGGAGGCCCTGGTCGCAGCCCGCCAGCAGGCAGCCGCCGATCCCGCGTTTCGCAGTCTGGTCGTCGCCCAGCACATCGATGTCCTGGAGGCCCTCCAGGCCAAGGACCCTCAACGAGCCGCCGAGGCCATGCGCACGCACATGGCGCCGCGCCAGCAGCAGGAGGCGGAGAACTAAGGGGCCCCATCCGGCCTGAGGTGTTATCCTGCCAGCACACTCAGCGCCCCCTTTGCAGGGTTCGTGCTGCGCGCTTACGCCAATGGTGACGGTAAGGAGATTGTTGTGCCCACGTACGAGGAGCTTCTCGCTCCTTATCCACCGAGCCCGAGTTTCGCGGCCGACGACGTCCGGACCGCCATCAAAGCCCGCCAGCATCCCGATCCGGTCTTCATCGTGTTGGACGACGATCCGACCGGAACCCAGTCAGTCACTGACCTGCCCGTTCTCATGGCATGGGACGTCGAGGACTTCCAGTGGGCACTGGCCGAGCAGGCCCCTGCCATCTACGTCATGACGAACTCGCGCTCACTCGATCCGCACGAAGCGCGGCGCATCACCATCGAGGCTGTCACCAACGCTTTGTCCGCCGCCCAGGACCTCGATGTCACGCTCGCCTTCGCCACCCGCTCGGACTCGACTCTACGAGGCCATTTCCCGCTGGAACCTGACACGATCGCAGAGGTCCTGGCCTCCTCCGGGCAGGACGTGGACGGGGTGGTCCTTGTGCCGGCGTTCCCCGAAGCTGGTCGCATCACGGTAGGCGGCACTCACTACGCCCGCATCGGCGAGGACTATCTTCCGGTCAGCCAGACTGAGTTCGCACAAGACGCAACCTTCGGATACAAGACGTCGCGCCTGAGTGAGTGGGTGGAGGAGAAGACAAAGGCAGCGGTCGTCGCCAACACGGTCACCACACCCAGCCTCACCGATGTGAGAACCAACCCCGAAAAACTTGCCAGCGACCTGGCGTCTCTATCCGACCGTCAGGTGATCGCTCCGGACATCGCGTCGGAAGAGGACCTGCGCGCACTGAGTCTGGCTCTTATCCGAACCGAGGACCAAGGACAGCACTTCATCTACCGAGTGGGTCCGCCGTTCATGCGCGCACGCATCGGCCAAGAGCCTCGAACTCCGCTGACGTCGCAGGACGTCATGCGCACCCAAGACACCTCCGGAACACCGCAACGCCCCGCTGTGCCCGGCGGTCTGATCGTCGTCGGGTCTCATGTGGCTCTCACCACCAGCCAGCTCGACGATCTTCGCTCCCACGTGGAACTCGCTCGATTCGAGATCGACGTCGCCACGGTCATCGACCCGGACACTCGCGAGAAGCATATCCAAGCGGTCGTCAGCGAGGTGGTCGCCGCCCTACGGCAGGGCTCCGTCATCATCAACACCTCCCGCCGTCTTGTGGTAGGCGCGGGTGCCGATGAGTCCCTGGACATCTCTCGCCGCGTATCCGACGCCGTCGTTGAAACGGTCCACAGGATCGTGGAGCAGGTGGTGCCGCGTTTCGTCGTCGCCAAGGGGGGAATCACGTCGTCGGACGTGGCGGCCCGCGGCCTCGATATCCGCCACGCCCGCTGCATCGGTCCGATGCTGCCGGGTATCGTCTCCCTGTGGGCGGCTCAAGACGGCCTGGCGCAAGGCGTTCCCTATATCGTCTTCCCCGGCAACGTGGGCACGTCCACCTCGTTGACCGAGGTAGTTCGTACCCTTGAGAGATAGTTGCTACCGACGATGACGCTCCTGAACCAGCGCAAAGCAGACCCGGAACTGAACCGCTCGTTGCCGGAACAGGCCGAGTCAGCGGCGCGCCCCCGGAACCAGGGCTCCGTCATCCAGTCTGTCGACCGAGCTCTTGATGTCCTCGAAGAGCTGGCCAAGGACGGAACGAGTTCGTCACTCGCTCTGCTCGCTGAGCGTACGGGGCTGCCGGGCCCCACCGTCCACCGCATTCTGCGGACTCTGGCCTCTCGCGGCTATGTCATCAAGACGGCTCGAGGCGAGTACTCCGTCGGAGGTGCCTTCTTCGCTCTGACAACAACCGCCGGTCGATCTGTTGGATCCGCCCTTCAGGACATTCTCGACCGGCTTGGCCAGGCCACAGGCGAGTCGGTAGCGGTGGCGATGCTTGACGCCGACGAAGCTCTGTACATCGCACACCGCACGTCGACACAGTCCATGCGCCAGTTCACACAGGTTGGGAATCGAGTCTGCCTGCACGCAACCGGCGTGGGCAAGGTGCTTCTAGCCTCCATGGACTCCGAGCATCGAGCTTGCCTGCTTCACCATATGAAGCTTCCGGTCTTCACCTCGCACACTCTGGCAAGTCGAGGCGAGCTCCAAGCAGAGATCGAGCGAATCTCCTCACGCGGCTACGCCATCGACAACGAGGAGCAGGAGCTGGGCGTTCGTTGCATGGCCATGGGCATTCCGGGGAATAACCTCTTCGCCGCCTCAGTGTCGGGCCCTCCCTCGCGCATGAGCGGAGAGCACATGACCCACGTCATTCTTCCGGAGCTGATGAGCGCTGTTGATGAGATCGCTGCCACTCTGACCGTCACACATGCATAATGCGTCTGCGGCGTATCGGGTATGAAGCGTTGTCAGTCGAGACAGGCGGGCAGGCGGAGGTGTCAGCGGGATACCTTGTCAGCAAGGTAGAGACCGATCGCGGCTGACACGACCGTGGCCACAAGAGACAGCGCCATCGACACGAGGTTGCCGCCGAACACCGACGCCACGAAGGCGACCATCGAGAGGATGGCAACGAAGGCCAGCGCCACTGAGGCAACAGTCAGCGGCGCGAAACGGTCGAGGTACTTGGCGTAACGAGGGTAGGCCACCTGCCGGCGGGTGATCGCGTTGTCAAAAGTTGTCATGACGTCTTCCTTTCACGAAACAAGGTCTCAGCTCGTGCGGGCAGACTCGCCAGCAGGATGCTGAGGCGGTGCTCGCACAGCCTCGTGCGCCCCGAAGTCCCCGGGACGGTTCGAGTATAGGATCTCCACCCCCATCGGCCTCAGTGTCGATTCCTCAGGGGTCACCAGACGCTCCACCGCGGCCATACCGCGAGAACACGGCATTTCAGGCCACCGAACCAGCCTTGGAGGAAGACGGGAACCGCTAGGGTGAGATCCAAAGACACGAGACCTCACTGCACACAACTCCACCTGTTTGCGCAGGTCAGAGCCACTTCAAAGATCAGATGTCTGACCTCTGAGGAGAGTATTGTGCTTCACATATGACCTGACCTACACTTACGTTGTATGAAACATACATTCCATCATGCGAAATTTGCTGATGCGGATGTCGCCACACCTGGAGGATCAATGAGGATTCTTACGGTCAACGTCAACACAACCGAGTCGATGACACACAGCATCGCCGAGGCAGCCCGCGCGGTCGTCGGCGCAGACACCGAAATCATCGGGGTCACCCCGACCTTCGGCGCTCCCTCCGTTGAGGGAAACATGGAGTCCTACCTGGCGGCCACCGCCGTCATGGACGCAGTCACCCATTACGACGGGGAGTTCGACGCCGTCGTTCTGGCCGGTTTCGGAGAGCACGGCAAAGAAGGCCTGATGGAGCTCCTCAGTGTTCCGGTCGTCGACATGACTGAGGCAGCAGCCCACGTCGCGATGCTCCTGGGAAGCAGGTTCTCGGTCATCACCACGCTCGATCGCGCCGTCCCGCTTATCGAGGACCGTCTTTTGACCTTCGGCCTCGACAGACGGTGCGCAGCCGTCCGCTCCACTGGACTCGGCGTTCTCGACCTTGAGGACGCCGACGTCGCCAAGCAGGCCATCACCGAGCAGGCGCGGCTTGCGGTGGAGGAGGAGCGAGCCGAGGCAATCGTGCTGGGATGCGGAGGCATGGCCGGACTGGATAGAGAGCTGAGCGAGCTCCTGGGAGTCCCGGTCGTCGAAGGAGTAGCGGCAGGCGCAATGCTCGCCGAAGGCCTTGTGCGCCTGGGACTAACCACTTCCAAGATCCGAACCTACGCACCACCACGCCCCAAGTCACTCACCGGCTGGCCCCTGCGGCCCTGATACCACTCAATCCCACTCCAGCCCCCACTTCCGTCCACTCGCAAGTGGCGCCACGACGCGCCCGAAAGGAACCTACCATGCAGACGAATAATCGAGGTGTCGTGATCGCCGTCGGCGGGAACGCCCTCATCAAGGAGAAGAGCAGGATCTCCACCAACGACCAGTCGGAGGCGATCCGGGAAACCTGTACCTACATCGCCGATATCGTCGAGCAGGGATACAACCCAGTCATCACTCACGGCAATGGACCACAGGTTGGATTCCTTCTACGCCGAGCCGAACTGGCTCTTGGTGAGCTTCCCACCATCCCCCTGGACATACTTGGTGCGGACACGCAGGGAGCCACGGGCTATCTTTTCGCCCGCAATCTGCGCAACGTGCTCGCCGAGCGCGGCGTCGAGCGCGATGTCGCGGCTATCGTCACCCAATCCGTCGTAGATCCCACCGACCCAGCCTTCGACTCGCCAACCAAGCCCATCGGCTCCTTCATGGACGAGCAGGAAGCAGAAAAGCACCAGACGGAGGATGGGTGGGTCGTCAAGGAGGACGCTGGACGCGGTTTCCGTCGCGTTGTCGCCTCTCCGCAACCCGTCGAGATCATTGAGCTCGAGATCATCAAGTCGCTCATCAACTCGGGCGTCATGGTAATCGCCGCTGGTGGAGGAGGCATTCCCGTCACTCGCGAGAACGGGAACATCAATGGCCGCGAGGCGGTCATCGACAAGGACCTGGCGTCATCGCTCCTGGCCAACAGCCTCAAGATCGAGGACTTCATTATCTGCACGGCCGTGGACCAGGTCTACCTGGATTTCAACTCTCCGAACCGAAAAGGAATCAGCACCATGACCGCCGAGGAGGCTACTGGCTATCTGGAGGCGGGACAGTTCGGAAGCGGCTCCATGGCACCCAAGATCGAGGCGGCCGTCAGGTTCCTCAAGAATGGAGGCCGGCGCGTCATCATCACATCCCTGGACTGCCTCGCCGATGCCCTTGACGGCAAGGCAGGAACCACCATCACCAACTGAGCACCGGGAGCAGACATACAGTTAATGACAGAAAGGCACCACCGACATGAGTACGCAAGTTTCAACAGCATCTCAGGAACAGTCCAAGGTCGACGTGGACGCACACCTCATCAATGATGACCTGGCGCCGGCAAAAGAACGCAACTGGTCCTTCTTCTCTCTATTTGCCATGTGGATGTCCGACATCCACTCCATCGGTGGGTACACATTCGCGGCCGGACTATTCACCCTCGGTTTGGGCGCAGCACACGTCTTCGCCGGCCTGTCCGTAGGTATTGTCATTGTTTTCTTCATCATGAACCTGGTCGGTTTTGCTGGCCAAAAGACTGGACTTTGCTACCCCGTTCTGGCCCGAATTTCTTTCGGGACTATTGGCTCCAACGTTCCTGCTCTCACTCGAGGTTTCGTAGCCATCTGCTGGTACGGAATTCAGACTTGGTTAGCATCGCGGGCCGTCATCGTCCTGGCCGCTGACATATGGCCGCACATCACAGACTACGGTCGACAGCGATTCCTCGGCGAGAGCCTGCTCGGCTGGGCGGCCTTCCTGCTCATGTGGGCACTGCAGTTGCTACTTCTACGTAACGGCATGGAGACCATCCGAAAGTTCCAAGATTTCGCCGGACCCGCAGTGTGGATCGTCATGCTTATTCTCACGATCTACGTCCTGAAGGAAGCAGGATGGCACATCTCGCTGTCAATGCCCTCTAAACCTGCCGAGTGGGGGCCGGTGCACGCCTTCCTGGCGGCAATTTCGCTCACCGTCACATATTTTGCGACTCTCCTACTCAACTTCTGCGATTTCTCTCGGTTCTCACCGTCACGCAAGGCAGTCTGGATGGCCAACCTGTGGGGTCTTCCGGTCAACTTCATTGCATTCTCAGTCGTGTCCGTGCTTGTCACCGCAGGCTCTAAGCAGATCTACGGCGAATATATTTACGATCCGGTTGAGCTCGTAGGGAAGATCGACTCTCCGGTGGCCTCCATCTTGGGTGCACTCACCTTTACTGTCGCCACCCTGGGAATCAATGTGGTAGCCAATTTCGTCTCGCCCGCGTACGACCTCGCCAACGCCTGGCCGTCGAAAATCACCTTCGTCCGAGGAGGAATCATCTCGGCCGTCATCGCCCTGCTCATCACTCCGTGGAACCTTTACAATAACCCCATTATCGTCAACATCTTCCTGGCCGCTTTGGGCGCGGTTCTGGGGCCGTTATTCGGAATCATCATCGCCGACTACTACCTCTTGCGTAAGCAGAAGGTCCAGGTTTCCGAGCTGTTCAAGGCCAACGGCATGCACTCGTTCAAGAACGGCTGGAACATGCGGGCTGTCACCACTTTTGTCGTCACATCCATCCCCTCGATCATCGTGGCCGTCGTTCCACTGTCCTGGTGCAAGTTCCTCAGCCCCTTCTCATGGTTCATCGGCGCAGCACTGTCACTCGTCGTGCACTACTACGTCTCCCGGAACGATCCATACGTCGTCAGAGCCGTTGAGGCCGCTTCCAAGGCGGATCTCGATGCCGATCTTGCCGCAGTGGCTCGATAGCTCGCGGCAGCGCGCCCCGAAATCCCCTCATCACTGACACTCAATGCATCTCATCAAGGAGGATAGAAGATGTCTACCACGGTCGCGAACCTAGTGATCCACGCAGAAAAGACCGTCTTTCCTGACGGAGTTCGCCCCGCGACAATCGCCATCAAAGGAGAAAGAATCGTCGCCGTCGAGCCCTTTGGCGCACCGGTGAACGCAGACAAGGAGTTCACCGTTCCTCAAGGGCAGGTGCTCATGCCCGGGTTACTGGACTCCCACGTCCACGTCAACGAGCCGGGGCGGACCCAGTGGGAAGGCTACGAAAGCGCCACCCGCGCGGCATTGGCCGGGGGAATCACAACGATTCTCGACATGCCCCTCAACTCCGACCCGCCAACAGTGGACGTGGACAAGCTCGAGCTCAAGCGCACTGCCACAGCCGGAAAGCTCTCCGTCGACGTCGGCTTCTGGGGAGGCGCAGTTCCCGGCAACAAGGAGGACCTCGCCGCTCTGTGGGAGAAAGGAGTCTTCGGCTTCAAGTGCTTCACGGCCCACTCCGGCATCGATGAGTACGGTTGTTTGCCTTACGGGGAGATCGAAGAGGACCTGGAGGAGATCTCCCGCCTGGGGGCTGTCATGATCGTGCATGCCGAGGACCCCGAAATCCTTGCCGGTGCCCCTCAGAAGTTCGGTCCGCGTTACGCAGACTACCTCGCTTCGCGTCCACCGGAGGCTGAGAACGCCGCGATCGAGCGCGTCCTCGAGGCCGCTCGCAAGACCGGGGCCCGGGTCCACATCTTGCACCTGTCCAGTGCTCAAGCCCTGGAGTCGATTCAGCGAGCCAAGGAGGAGGGCCTGCACGTCACCGTGGAGACGTGCCCCCACTACCTCACCTTCGCCGCTGAGCAGATCCCTGATGGCGCCACCGAGTACAAGTGCGCTCCCCCTTTGCGCGAGGAGGCCAACCGGCGTGCTCTGTGGGAGGGCCTGAAGAGCGGCATCATCGATCACATCGCCTCAGACCACTCCCCGTGCACGGTGGACCTCAAGCGCAAGGAGAGCGGCGACTTCGGCCAGGCATGGGGAGGCGTCTCCTCGGTGCAGCTGGGGCTTCCGGCCGTGTGGACGGCGGGACAGGAGTTCGGTGTCGAGCTGAGCGACATCGCCCGCTGGTTCGCCGCCAACCCGGCTCGCACTTTCAACGTCAACCGCAAGGGCTCGATCTGTGCGGGTAACGATGCCGATTTTACCGTCTTCGACCCGGAGGAGACCTTCAACGTCGACGTCGAGTCCCTTGAGCACAAGAACAAGATCTCTCCCTACCACGGGCGGACCCTGCGAGGCGTCGTCCACACGACCATCCTGCGCGGTCGCACCGTGGATCGCGATTCCATGCATGGTCACATGATCGTCCGTGCATGAACGGTCAGATTCTCACCGCTCCATTGTCCTCAAGCACATCACTCACCACATCACCACTCACCCCAACAACACGACTAGGAGTCACCCATGTCTAAGTACATGCGTTCCATGAAGGGCCTCATCGACGCCGTCGACCACGTAGGCAAGAACTTCATCTCGATCAACGACATGTCCAACGAGCAGCTGCTGAACCTCTTCGAGCTGGGTAAAGAGCTCGAGCTGTTCAACCGCAGCAAGGTCGACCTCTTCGACGACCGCATGCTCGCTCTCATGTTCTTCCAGCCCTCCACACGTACACGCATGAGCTTTCAGACGGCCATGGAGCGCATGGGTGGCAACGTCATTGTCGAAGCCAATCCCAAGGTGACCTCCTCCGTCGCCAAGGAGGAGTCCATCGAGGACACCATGCGCTGCGTCTCGCAGTACGCCAACATCATCGTCCTGCGCCACTACGACGAGGAGGAGGCCCGCCGAGGTGCCGAGTCCGCGGAGTGTCCGGTCATCAACGGTGGGTGGGGGCACTGGGAGCACCCGACCCAGGCGCTCCTCGACCTCTACACTTTGTGGCGCCGTTTTGGTCGGATCGAGGGGCTCAACGTGGCCGTGGTCTCCCCCGACATGGTGGAGGCCCGCACCGGACACTCCATGGCCTACGGGCTGGCCCGTCTAGGGGCGAACGTCACCATTGCCTCCGACTCCGACCGACGTACGCCGACCAACATCATCAATCGGATCCAGGACGACCTAGGCGCCAAAGTGAGCGAGGAGTTCGACTTCGAACAGGACTCCTTCAACGATTTCGTGCGCGGCCAGGATCTCATCTACCTTCCGGGTTGCTCCGCCCCTGCCGGGGCCAAGGCGGAAGAGTTCAAGACTCTCATGGACCGCTACTTCGTCCGCTACGAGACTCTCAAGGAGGAGGCAGAAAAGGGCCACAAGGTCTACGTGACCCACACACTGCCACGCCGTAAGGGCGAGATGGATCTGCGCATCGACAACACAGAGCACCAGTTGCATTTCCGCGCAATTCTGCAGTCAGTGTCGATTCGAATGGCCCTGCTCGCTTCCATTTTGGGCCTGTGAGCAGTCCGTTGTCTGCTGGGGGGCGGACTCCTCCCGCCCCCAGCAGATGACAATCCACCAGCAAACAGCGGGGACCTTGCGATGACGTCGAAAGTAATCCCGCATTACGAAAGGAGGATGATGGTGGACACACAAGAACTCGAGAAGCTGCAAGGCATTGCTCGGCAGTGCCGCCGGGACATCGTAAAAATGGTGCACCACGCAGGTAGCGGCCACCCGGCAGGATCACTGTCAGCAATTGACATCCTGGTAGTTCTCTACTTCCGTCACATGAATGTCCGCACAGAAGATCCCCAGTGGCGAGAACGAGACATGTTCTTCCTCTCCAAAGGCCACTGCACACCCGCCTACTACTCGGTCCTGGCGGCTCGCGGCTACTTCGACCATGACGAGCTCATGACCTTCCGGGACCTGGGCACTCGACTGCAGGGGCACCCCTCCAACACGCACCTTGAGTGCGTTGACTCCTCGTCCGGTTCTCTCGGTCAAGGACTGTCGCTGGCCAATGGGGCAGCGCTGGCGGCGAAGTACGACCTGTTGGACTCTCGTTACTACGTCATGCTCGGCGATGGTGAGATCCAGGAGGGCCAGGTGTGGGAGGCTGCGATGACGTCCTCCGACCACGACCTGGACAACGTGTGCGCCATGCTCGATGCCAACAGCATTCAGCTTGACGGCCCCGTTGACTCCGTGAAATCTCTCGGCGACATAGACGCAAAATGGCGTGCTTTCGGATGGCACGTCATCGATATCGACGGACACAACATGCAAGAGGTGGACGAGGCCTTCACTCAGGCCAAGTCCACGATCGGACGCCCAACTCTGATCATCGCACGCACAGTCAAGGGCAAGGGCGTCTCATTCATGGAGAACACCTCGAAATATCACGGCCTCGCCCCTACCGACGAAGAACTCGAACTGGCATTGGAGGAACTTCGATGACCACGATGAAAGAACCGCGCGACGGATACGCGCAAGCCCTGCTGGAACTGGGAGCCAAGCATGACGATGTATTCGTCCTCGATGGGGACTGTGCAACGCCCAACTACACGATCCGGTTCCGCAACGCCTACCCGGAGAGGTTCGTCAATATCGGTATCGCCGAGTGCGACATCATCGGCACCGCAGCAGGCCTGTCCCTCCTGGGAAAGGTTCCCTTTGCCAACGCCTACGCGAATTTCCTGACGGGTCGGGGCTACGACCAGATTCGCGTGTCGGTCGCATACTCCCAGCGAAACGTCAAGATCGCCGGGCACAACGCCGGCACCACCGCCGCTCAGGAGGGGGCCACCCACTTGCCCCTGGAAGACGTCGGCCTCATGCGTGCCATCCCTGACATGACAGTGATCGTGCCCGCTGACGCCACCGAGATGCACAAGGCCACCTTGGCGGCTTACGAGTTCAACGGCCCGGTGTATCTGCGTGTCGGCAAGCTCCCGGTTCCGGAGCTCACCGGAGAGGAAACGCCTTTCACCATTGGAAAGGCAGTCACCATGCAAGAGGGATCCGATGTGACCCTCGTATCCACGGGCTGCATCCTCTCCGAGGTACTCAAGGCCGCCGAGATTCTTAAGACGGACGGCGTGAAGGCCGAGGTGCTCAACGTCCACACCGTCAAGCCCATCGACGCCGAAGCGATCGTCACCTCCGCCACCAAGACAGGCGCAGTGGTCAGCGCCGAAGAGCACTCCATCCTCAACGGCCTGGGATCAGCTGTCGCCGAGGTTCTGGGAGAGAACCTTCCTGTTCCGCTGGAGCGCATCGGTACCCGCGACATTTTCGGACTTTCGGGAACCATGGACGAGTTGTTCGACTACTTCGGACTGCGTGCCGAGAACATCGCTGACGCTGCGCGCCGAGCGATCTCTCGCAAGGCCTAGAAAGAACAAACGCGAACGCTTTCGCCATCCGACATCAGACTGGAAAGGAAAATAGAATGAAATCATCGCTACACGACTACATGAAGGTCGGACTCATACACTTTATGGCCTACCCCTTCGCTGCCAGCGGCGACGGTGATATTGCCAGAACGATTGAGGAAATCGCGGTCGACGACTTCTTCGACGCCATCGAGATCACACGCATCAATGATGTCGAGCAGCGCAAGATCGCCAAGTCGATCATCGACACTGCCGGGATGACCGTCGGCTTCGGCGCGCAGCCCTACATCCTCAAGGGAAAGCTCAACCTCAACTCCACTGATGAGCAGGAACGCGCCAAGGCCGTGGAGGTCCTCAAGGAAGCCGTCGATCAGGCCTACGAGATGGGCGCACGCAAGTTCGGCTTCCTCTCCGGACCGAAGCCGGCAACGGGGCAGGATGAGGCTCTGGCGCTGCTGGCGGACTCGATCACCCAGATCGGCCGCTATGCCGCGTCCAAGGGCGATCTGACCCTGTCACTGGAGACCTTCGACGACTCGACCGACAAATGCGCCCTCATCGGCACCAATCGGCTGGCGGTGGAGCTCTCGCGAGAGGTTCGCAAGACCATTCCGGACTTCGGTCTGATGGTCGACCTGTCCCATCTCCCCATGCAGGGCGAGACGATTCACGAGGCTCTGTCCGTCACCGAGGAGCACATCAACCACGCACATATCGGTAGCTGCGTCATCCGCGATCCCTCCGATCCGGCTTACGGCGACCTCCACCCGGCGTTCTCCCACCCCAAGGGCGAGTGCGGTGTACCGGAGGTACGGGAGTTTCTCCGGGGCCTGCTGGAGATCGGCTACCTGAGCGAGGACGCCCCGGAGCGGCCGGTGGTCTCCTTCGAGGTTCAGCCACTCGGGGGACAGACAACCGGGCCGGTGGTCGCCAACGCCAAGCGAGTTCTGCGCGAAGCCTGGCGCACCCTGTAGCCGCCACCCTCATCAGTCCTCTCATTCTTCCGGAACGGCGCAGTCGCACCGGATCGACACCACGGAAACACCCAACATCACACCATTCAAGGAGTACTCACCATGACCATGCTCGAGATCACGGCCGGCGGTTTCACCTTCAAGGCCCGCTACGAGGAGGACAGCGCCCCCAAGACGGTGGCAGCCTTCAAGAAGCACCTTTTGGGACTGACGTCCAAGATCATTCACGTTCGCTGGTCCGGACAGGCCGGATGGATCCCCTTCGGGGATCTCGACCTGGGCCTGGAGCCGGAGAACGGCACCTGCTATCCCCACCCCGGAGAGATCGTCATCTACCCCGGCGGGGTGTCCGAGACTGAGCTGCTGATCGGCTACGGGTACGTGAACTTCGCCTCCAAGGCGGGCCAGCTGGCCGGGAACCACTTCGCCACCATCGTCGAGGGCAATGAGCACCTTGCCGAGCTCGGGGAGAAATTCCTCTGGGAAGGCGCCCAGGAGATCAGCTTCCGGGAAGTCTGACAGCCACAGCCGGACAGAGGAAGAACAACTAGGCAACGACGACCGGGAGGAAGACATGACCGCGCACGACGATATTCAAACCATACGAACCGTGGGCTTCATCGGTTTGGGTTCGATGGGCCTGCCCATGGCGCTGAACCTGCTCAAAGCGGGTTTCGTCGTGCGCGGCCACTCCCGGAGCGCCGAGAGAACCCGTCTCTTCACGGAAGCCGGCGGGATCGACGCACCGGATCTCGGCAGCATCCTTGAGAAGGCCGACGCCGTCATCACCATGGTGCCCGACGGCGACGTCGTCGAAGAGCTCATGGAGGCGCCTGACGGGATCGCGGCCCGAGCACCGCGCGGCTGCCTCATGCTCGACATGAGCACGATCGCCCCCGACCAGGCAAGGGGTCTGGCCGCACGGTGCCGGGATCTGGGAATCGACTTCCTCGACGCACCCGTCTCAGGAGGCACCAAAGGGGCGCGCGACGGTAGCCTCACCATCATGGTCGGGGGCGAAGAGGCGACCTTCGCCAAGGCCCAGCCGCTCCTGTCCGCCATGGGCACAACCATCACCCACATGGGGCAGGAGGGCTCGGGCCAGGTCACAAAGGCCGCCAACCAGCTCATTGTGGGAGGCGCCCTGGCCGTCCTGTCCGAGGCCATCATCCTGCTTGAACACAACGGCGTGAACCCCGTCCACGCACTCGGGGCGCTTTCGCAGGGCCTGGCCGGCTCCAGGATCTTGGACCTGAAGGGCGAGGCGTCCGTTTCTCGGAGCTTCAGCCCCACTTTCACCATCAGGCTGCACAGCAAAGACATGGGGATCGTCCAGTCGACCGCACGTTCTTCCGGCTGCTGCCTGCCTACAGCCAGTTCCGTAGCCCAGCTCTTCACCGCGGCAGAGGCCAACGGGTGGACGGACCTCGATCACTCCGCCCTACTCAAGGTCATCGAGCTGCTCAGCGGCACACCCAGTAACGATCAGAGAGAAGAACAGTCATGACACACATGCGTGCAGTCGACGCAATCGTCCAGATCCTGGAGAAGGAGGGCGCCACCCAGGCCTTCGGGGTCCCCGGTGCCGCTATCAATCCTTTGTACTCCGCCATGAAGGAGCACGGTGGAATACGGCATGTCCTGGCGCGGCATGTTGAGGCCGCCTCCCATATGGCGGAGGGCTACACGCGCACAGTGCCGGGAAACATCGGAGTATGCATCGGTACCTCCGGTCCGGGAGGGACCGACATGGTCACAGGCCTGTACTCGGCCTGGGCCGACTCCATTCCCATCCTGTGCATCACGGGCCAGGCCAAGGTGGCCATGCTTCACAAGGAGGAGTTCCAGGGGGTCGATATCGCCTCGATCGCGGAGCCGGTCACCAAGATGGCCACGACGGTCCTGGAAGCAGCACAGATTCCGGGCACCTTCGCCAAGGCCTTCCAGCTCATGCGGACGGGACGTCGGGGCCCAGTTCTTATCGACCTCCCTATGGACGTGCAGATGGCCACCATCGATTTCGATATTGATGCCTACGAGCCGCTTCCTGTGCCGGTCCCGAGGATGTCGTCGTACCAGGCCGACACCATTCTGGACATGCTCGACGCCGCAGAGCACCCGGTGCTGATCGCCGGTGGTGGCATCATGAACGCCGATGCCTCCCGAGAGCTGGTCAGTCTCGCCGAGTTCTTAGGGATTCCGGTGATCTCGACGCTGATGGGATGGGGCTCGATCCCTGACGACCACCCCCTCGCCCAGGGAATGGCTGGAATCCAGACCTCCCACCGCTATGCCAACGCAACCTTCCTGGAGGCAGATCTGGTCATCGGCATCGGCAACCGCTGGGCCGCCCGCCACACCGGGGACCTCGCCTCCTACCGGGGCGAGCGCCGTTTCGTGCACATCGACGTCGAGCCCACTCAGATCGGCAGGGTCTTCCCCGCTGACTTCTCCTCGGTGTCCGACGCCAAAGCGGCCCTGGAGGTGCTTCTCGAGACTGCCCGCGAACGTTACGGGCGTCCGGTCGAGAGGTATCGGCAATGGGTCGAGGAGTGCAACGAGCGTAAGCGGACGATGCTGCGCCGTACCCACTTCGACCAGGCGCCGTTGAAGCCCCAGCGCGTCTACGAGGAGATGTGCCGCGCCTTCGGGCCCGAGACCCGCTACGTCACCACTATCGGACTGTCCCAGATCGCCGCGGCGCAGATGCTGCATGTCTATCGTCCGCACCACTGGATCAATGCGGGTCAGGCGGGTCCCCTGGGGTGGACGATCCCCGCCGCTATCGGTGCGGCTGTTGCCGATCCGCAGACACCCGTGGTGGCGCTGTCCGGTGACTATGACTTCCAGTTCCTCATCGAGGAGCTGGCTGTGGCCGCGCACTTCCGTATTCCGTACGTTCACGTCGTCGTCAACAACGCCTATCTCGGACTCATCCGCCAGTCCCAGAGGGCCTTCGACATGGATTACCAGGTCCAGCTGTCCTTCAAGAATCTCAACGCACCTGAGACCGACGGCTACGGGGTCGACCATATCGGCGTCGCCGAGTCGCTCGGCTGCAAGGCGATACGGGCACGAACACCTGAGGAACTGTCGGAAGCCCTGCGCACAGCGCGTCAGACAGCACAGACGTTCGGTGTTCCCGTCATTGTTGAAGCCATCCTCGAGCGCGTCACGAATATCTCCATGGGAGCTGCCGTTGACGCCGTCACTGAGTTCGAGGAGCTCGCCGAGAACCCGGCTCTCGACGCCCCTATGGCCGTGGCCCTGCAACAGGAGAGTAAGTAGACACTTACATATGAAATCGACAATCGCAATTCAAGTTTTAAGACGACTGACTACTCAAGGAGAGTATTGTGAAAGCGCTCGAAGCGGACTACGACGATCTCCGGGAGGGTGATCCTCAGGGGCGGCTGTTCAATGACGATCTCGCCCCCGCCCGCGCTAGTGACCGCCAGTGGAACAGTTACGCCCTGTTCTCACTGTGGATGAATGACGCCCACAACGCCTCGAACTACACCTTCGCAGCAGGACTGTTCATCGGCACCGGCGCCATTATGGGCATGACCCCCTTATCGATCGTCATCGGAGTGTTCATCGCAACATTCATCATCTTCATCGCCTGCTGCATCTCTGGACTGATGGGATATGAGACCGGAGCCCCGTACCCTGTTATCTCCCGGGTCACCTGGGGTGTGTGGGGGGCAAATTTCCCAGCCCTGGTCCGGGGAATCGTCGCCATCGCGTGGTACGGGATCCAGACGTATCTGGCATCTATCTCACTGGAATTGCTGTTGATGCGGATCTTCCCTTCCATGCAGCACTGGACCGGTTCCTTTGTAGGACTACGCCTGTCCGGGTGGGTGGCCTTCCTTCTCCTGTCGGGGATCCAGCTAATCATCGTCTGGCGAGGCATGGAGGCGGTACGTCACTTCCAGGGTGCTGCCGGACCGATCATCTGGGTCATCATGATCGGCCTGGGTGTCTGGATGCTCTCTCAGGCGGGTTGGGACTTCAGGTGGACAGTCAACGCGGATAATGTCACGCCCCCTATCGGCACGCAGTTCTACCAGATCTTCGTGACGGTGGGACTGACAATCGGGACGCTGGCAACCCTTATGCTCAACTTCTCCGACTTCGCCCGCTACGCACCGAGTCGTCGCTCCGTAGTCATGGGAAATATTCTGGGCCTGCCCCTGAATTGGACTGCTTTCGCTCTGACCTCGGTCTTGTGCTCTGCCGCTGCCATCAAGGTTTACGGCGAGGCTTTCCATGATCCGGGCGACCTGCTGTCACGCATTGACAACGACGTCGTCTTCTACGTGGTCTCGATCGCCTTCATCGTGGCTACGGTTGGGGTGAATATTGTGGCGAACTTCGTCTCGGCAGCTTTCGATCTGTCCAACCTCAACCCTAGAAGAATTTCTTTCAGGGTAGGCGGAATCGTGTCCGTGATTGCATCGATCGTCGTGACTCCTTGGAACCTCTATGGGAGCCCAACAGCGATCAACTACTTCCTCGGTTCTCTCGGGGCGCTTCTCGGCCCCTTCTTCGGAATTCTCACACTTGACTATTTCTACTACAAGCGGTCACGAGTGGATCTTCGGGATCTGTACTCCCCCAATCCGGAAGGACGCTACTTCTACCGAGGAGGCCTCAATACCGACGCTCTGCTTGGATTCATTCCGGCGGCCATCGTCGCTCTGTGCATCGCCCTGGTTCCTGCTTTCAGCAAGGTGTCTCCTTTCTCCTGGTTCATCGCCGCACCATTAGGAGCCCTGTGCTACTGGATTGTGGAGACGCTGCGGGGCAACAAGCCCCTGCCCACCGGCTCCGGCGACTGACGCACTTCTTGAACCACAGACCGGTATCGACAACGCCGCCCTGCTGACGAGAGGGAGGAGGTGAGCCAATGCTGCTGACAACGGTGGCGCTTCTGGCTCCCCTCCTCCTGATCGGCGCTCTCGGCGTCGTGTCAGCGAGAAGCAGACATTTTCGCCAGGCATTGAACCCACTCAACGAGTTCGTCTTCCGCATCACCCTTCCCTGCTACCTGTTCACCGTGATCGTCAAGGCTCCACGTCCTACCGGAGATGTACCTTGGCTCGTGCTGCTGCCTGGACCACTCCTGGCCGGCGCGAGCTTTGTCGTCATCGGGCTCATCCTGCTGCGACGATGGCCCCGCGGGACCATGAGGCACCAGCAGATCGGCGTGGTGGCGCTCTGCGCGACCTGGGGCAACGTCGCCTACCTTGGAGTGCCGATCGCCACCGGCCTAGCAGGCCCCGAGGCTGGACTACCTGCCGGAATCATGCAGCTTCTGCACAATCTGCTCTTCCTCGTGGGGTACCCCGCGCTGCGTCGCCTCATCGGTCTCGGTGCTCACATGGACCAGAGCCCCCAGACAGGGATATCGAAGGGCCGGCCGTCACCGCGACATCGCATCATCAGCGTGCTCACGGCCTCTTTCAACCCGGCCACCCTCGGTGTCGGAACCGGTGTGATCACTCAGATCATGTCCATTCCCGTGCCGGACGTCATCCTGACGACGACCACGCTGTTGGCGGGCGCGACCGTTCCTTGCGCGTTGTTCGTCGCTGGCCTGGCAGTCCCCGGAGCCCTTCACGCAGTCAGGCGGCGAACAGTACCCCTGTTCACCGTTCTTACGGCGGCCGGCATCAAGACGCTGCTTCTCCCCGCGATCGGGGCCCTTGTCCTACGGCTTGTCGCCTTCACCGACTCATCCACGGGATCCGTATGGATTCTCAGTGCTCTCATTGTGCTGGCAGTACCCTCCGCCTCAGCCGCACTCAACCTCGCCATCACCTACGACCATGAACCCGATGCAGCCGCCTCGATCATCATCAGCACCATGCTGATGTTTCCTCTGACGCTCCCCATCATGCTGACCCTGAGCACGATGTGAGCCTGCTGGGACGGCAAGGAGTGACGCTGTGTCACACATTGTCACGCATCAGTCCACCGTGCAGGGCACAGCACTTCACCTCGCATGCTTCTCCCCGTGAGTCAGTCGCGCATCGCAGAGATTCTGGACGGCCTGCGCTCCTGAGTTGGCGAACTACTGGATGTTTCTCGGATACTGCTTGTTTCGTGTTTCAGGACGCCTTTGTTAAGCCCAGGAACTCACGCTCGAACTCGCTCAGGATGCGATACCTCAGGGCCGAGTGGGAGCGGTCATGACCGGCTCCGCAGCCGACGGAACCCTGCGGTTCTCACTCGGCTCCCGACGTCTCCGCAGCACCCATGTCCGCTGCATGGACACCCACCCTCACCAAGAAGATCTCCACCTCAAAGATGACCATGGCGCCATCGCGGAGGATCACTGGCACCTGCGCCCTTCACCTCCTTGTTCCAAAGGCCCACGAAGGCAGGCTCCCTGCTCCCGTCTCAGACCGCCAGGTCCTCCATCTCCTCGAGCTCCTTGCCCTTGGTCTCGGGCACCCGGAAGAAGACGAAGAGGAGGGACAGCAGCGCGAAGACGGCGTAGAAGCCGTAGGCGAAGGTCAGGCTGATGCTGGAGAAGGTCGGGAAGGTGG
>ERZ772957.908-NODE-908-length-21060-cov-8.718448_pt1 | contig 21060 bp, 18 predicted proteins | sample MGYA00580682_ERZ772957 | MGnify/ENA primary metagenome ERZ772957 (study PRJEB29015, sample SAMEA2737921) | human oral metagenome | biome: human oral; feature: human-associated habitat; material: dental | place: China | collected 2025 ...
GGCATCGGGGCCGGTGGTGGCATGGGGATCGACCGGGTGGGGGCGGGTATCGATACCTGCAGCGGGGTCGGACCGGTCGCGGTGGGGCGGTGGGGCGGTATCGGTGGCGGCGGTGGCGGGGCGGCCGGTTTCTGCTGCTCCCGGGAGGTGTTGCTCCGTTGCCGCGAGGCCTCGGGGAGGGTGTCCCGCTTGTCCAGGTAGGAAATGATCACGTCCATCCTGAGGGTCAGGCCGTCAATGGCCCTGACCACGTCGCGCAGGCTCGGTTCCTCGGGTTGTTTCGGGCCGGTGCCCTCCGGCTGTTCGCTCATCTCCATCGTGGAGCCTTTCCGGACGTTCTTCGCGGAGATTCCAGATTAGAGGGAACCGGGTGCGCTGGGGGAGGGATCGGGAAAACTCCCGGGCGGCCTGCGGCGGGCTCTTGGGCCGCGGCGGTTCCCGTGGCTCTCCGGCGCATCCCTCCCCCGGGATGGCAGCGTTGACATTTCTCTCTGGAAAAGTCGTGACAAACTCTCGATCCTCGCCTACAATCTCCGATGTTAACGCTAACTTCGGGCACTCGGACGAGACGCAGCAGCCCCACCGTTCCGGAGACCGACCGATTACGACAAGGGAGTTCGTATGAAGTACCGCCGTGCAGCAGCCGCGCTGCTGTGTGCCACCCTGGCCCTCGGGCTCGGGGCCTGCTCAGGAGGCTCCAAGGACAAGAGCGCCCAGGCGAGCAAGATGTACACCTGGGTGTCCAACGAATCCGACCGCGCCCAGTGGGACACCTTCGTCAAGGGCGTCCAGGAAACCGACCCCAACTTCAAGCTCGACATCGAGGGGCCCAGCTTCCAGGACTACTGGACCAAGATCAAGACCCGCATGTCGTCGGCCGACGCGCCCTGCATCGTCACGACGCAAGCTGCCCGCGCCCAGGAACTCGGTGAACTCCTCACCCCACTCGACGACCTCGCCAAGGAGGCCGGCCTCGACCTGACCAAGTACAACCAGGCCATGATGCAGGGCATGACGGTCGACGGGAAGGTCCGCGCCATCCCCTACGACGCCGAACCGATGGTGCTGTTCTACAACAAGACCATGTTCGCCCAGGCCGGGCTGAAGGAACCGGGCACCGACTACACCTACGAGCAGTTCCTCTCCGACGCCAAGGCGCTGACCAAGGACGGCGTGCAGGGCTTCGCCGTCGCCCCCGACATCAGCTACCCCTACCTGCCGTTCGCCTTCGCCAACGGCAACGTGCCCGTCAAGGACGGCAAGCTGAACATCACCGACCCGGGTTTCGTCGCTGACATCCAGCAGACCTTCGACCTGGTCGGCAAGGAGAACGTCGCCGCCGCCCCCAACCCCGCCGACACCACCGACGTGCCCATGCAGGGCTTCCAGGCCAAGAAGGTGGCCATGGTGATCGAGGGCCCGTGGTTCTACTCGACGATCCGCGAGGGAATGGAGAACGAGGTCGGGGTGGCCGTCATCCCCTCGAAGAGCGGCAAACCCGTCGGCATGATCCAGGGCTCCGGTTTCGGCATCTCCGCGAAATGCGCTGACAAGAAGGCCGCCTTCCAGAACATCATGAAGATGACCACCCCCGAGGTCGTGGCCTACGTCGGCAAGAACCGCGGCACCGTCCCCTCCATCGACTCCGCGCTGTCGGGTTGGGCCGAGGGCAAACCCGCCCAGGACGCCGAGGTCATGAAGACGCTCCTCGCGGACGGGCAGCCGCTGGTGACCACTTCCACCTGGAACCAGGTGGTGACCCAGTTCACCCAGTACTCCCCGGAGGGTGCCCGCGGCACCCGCACCGCCGAGGACATCCTGGGAACCATCGAGAAGTCGGTGAACTGATCCCATGACGACGACGGCCAAGCCGTCGCCCCGAAGCAAGGTGAGGAAGGCCCGCAAACCCGGCGTCAACCAGCGGTTGCTGGCCTTCTTCCACCTCGCTCCGGGCATGAGCGGCTTCCTGATCTTCATCGTGATCCCGCTGATCGCCTCCATCGCGATCAGCCTCCACAACTGGCCCCTCTATGGGGACCCCAAGTTCGTCGGCGCGGAGAACTACGCGCGACTGCTCTCCGGGGAGGACCCGGCGTTCTACACGGTGCTGGGCAACACCCTGGTGTTCGCGATCGGCTACACCGCCGTGAACCTCGTGGTCTCGACGGGCATCGCGGTCTGGCTGCACTCACTGCCCGACTGGGCCCCGTTCTTCCGGGTGCTGTTCTTCATCCCCGTCGTCACCCCCATGGTGGCCAACGCCCTCATCTGGCGGGTCATGCTCGACGACCAGGGTGTGATCAATGGGATGCTGGCGGCCATCGGCATCACGGGCCCCTCCTGGCTGGGCCACCCGACCTGGGCGATGGTCTCGCTGATCATGATGTCGCTGTGGCAGGCGGTCGGCTACAACATCGTCGTGCTGGCCGCGGGCCTGAACAACATCAACCCCGCGATCATGGAGGCCTCCAAGATCGACGGCACCACCGCGTGGAGCCGGTTCTGGCGGGTCACCTTCCCGATGCTCTCGCCGTCGCTGTTCTTCGCCTCCGTGATGACGGTGATCGGGGCCTTCAAGGTGTTCACCCAGCCGTTCATGCTGACCAAGGGCGGGCCGGGTGAATCCACCAACACCCTGGTGCTGTACCTGTACCGCAGCGCCTTCTCCTACGACAAGCTCGGCCTGGCGTCCTCGCTGGCGTGGGTGCTGTTCGTGCTGGTGATGCTGGTCACGGCGCTGCAGTTCGTCGGCCAGAAGAAGTGGGTGAACTATGACTCCTGAGAAGAACCGCCCCCGCCGCTGGGGGAAGATCGTCTCGAAGACGCTGCTGGTGGTCGTGGCCGTGGCGTTCGTCTCGCCCTTCGTGTGGATGCTTTTCTCCGCACTGAAACCGAGCAACCAGGTGCTGTCCACCGGGGCCGCCCTGCTCGGCGACGCGGTGCGCTGGGACAACTTCGCGGAGGCCTTCAGCTCCATCCCGTTCGGGCAGATCTTGGTCAACACCTTCGCCTACGCGCTCGTCGGGACCCTCATCACCGTGGTGGTCTCCGTGCTGAACGCCTACGCCTTCGCGCGCCTGGAGTTCCCCGGGCGCTCCGCCCTGTTCTCGGTGTTCATCGCCACCCTGGTGCTGCCCATCGAGGTGCTCGTCATTCCCCTGTTCCTGGGGGCCGACGCCTTCGGGCTCGTCGACTCCTACCCGGCGATCGTCCTGCCCTTCGCCTTCGGGGCCTTCGGCACCTTCATGCTGCGGCAGTTCCTGCTGTCGCTTCCCGGCGACTACGAGGAGGCCGCCCGGATCGACGGCGCGGGCCAGGTGAAGATCCTGTTCCACGTGATCATCCCGCTGCTGCGCGGCCCCATCGCGGTGGTGGCGGCGTTCGCCTTCATCGACTACTGGAACGCCTTCCTGTGGCCGCTGATCATCATCAACAGCACGGACAAGGCCCCGCTGCAGCTCGGCCTGTCCATGTTCACGGGTGAACGCGGCACGGACTGGGGGCCGCTGATGGCGGCGTCCACGATAGCGGTGCTCGCCAGCCTCGTGATCGTGGTGGCGATGCAGAAACAACTGGCGAAGGGACTCAACATAGGAGGATTCGGTGGCCGCTGACCTGGAGGCACGATTCGAACGCGACGCCGAACGCTGGAAGGCGCTCGCGCGCCCCACCCCGGAGTGGTTCCGGCGCGCCAAGCTCGGATTCTTCATCCACTGGGGGCCGTACTCGGTGCCCGCGTGGGGGGAGCCCGTCGCGGAACTCGGCGAGATCCCGCCGACCGAATGGTTCCGGCACAACCCCTACGCCGAGTGGTATCACAACACCATCCGGTTGGAGGGCAGCCCCGCGCAGCGGCACCACGCCGAGGTGCACGGCGGCTGCGACTACGACGACTTCCTCGACGCCTGGCGGGCCGAGAGGTTCGACGCCGACGCGGCCGTCGCCGAACTGGTGGCGGCCGGGGGAGCTTACGTGATGGTCACCACGAAACACCACGACGGCGTGTGCCTGTGGGATGCGCCCGGCACCGGGGACCGCAACACCGTGCGCCGCGGACCCGGGCGCGACCTGGTGGGGGAGTGGGCCGATGCCGCGCGGCGTGCCGGGATGCGTTTCGGCGCCTACTACTCGGGTGGCCTGGACTGGCACGCCGCACCGACGGAGCCGATCGGGCTGCGCGACGACTGGGACCTGACCGAACGTCCCCTCGACCAGGGCTACGCGTCCTATGCCGCCGGGCACCTGCGGGACCTCATCGCCCGCTACAACCCCGATGTGCTGTGGAACGACATCAACTGGCCGGACGCCGGCAAGGACTTCGGGCCCGACGGCGTCGGCACCGTTTTCGAGGAGTACTACGCCGCCAATCCGGAGGGCCTGGTCAACGACCGCTGGCAGGTGCCCCACCAGGACTACGCCACCAGCGAGTACAAACACCTCCAGCAGTGCGAGAACGCCGCGGTGTGGGAGCACTGCCGCGGGGTGGGGCTGTCCTTCGGATACAACTCCGTCGAGGGTCCCGAACACGCCATGACCCCGCTGGAGCTGATGAAACACCTCGTCGACATCGTGTGGCGGGGCGGCCGGATGCTGCTGGGCGTGGGTCCGAAGGCCGACGGGACGCTACCCGGATGGCAGTCGGAGATCCTCCGCGGCATCGGGTGCTGGATGCGGGTCGCGGGCAGGTGGCTGCCCGACCTCGTCGCCGATGGCGAACTGGAGGTCGAGGGCGCCTGGACGCGGCTGGGTCGCGCCGGGGACTCCCGCCTGCTGTTCATCGACGCCGATGTCCCCGTCGTCATCCCGGCAGGGAGGCTACTGACCCCGGAGTGGGCATCCCTCGAGGACGGGACCCTGACCTGTGCCGAGGACCGCCCAGGCCCGGCGGTCGTGGAACTGACCTGAACCGGGGCCGGGGCACACCCGGCTCCGCCCCGTCGGAAACGCCTGCCTTCCGGTCGTGCGCCTGCCTTCCGGTCGTACGCCTGCGCTACAGCGCAAGCAGACGACCGGAAGACAAGCGAACCGGGGGCGCGGGGTCGTCGGCCGGTGTGATGCAACGCTCCCGTGACCAACGTCCGAGCGCTGCTGGACCATCGGAGGACTCGTTACCTCAAACCCCACTCCGCCAACAGCGAGCGAGTCACCGCTGTAATTTTCTGCTTCGAGCATGCACCGGATGTCCCGGCCATTAATCCCACGCAGACCAGTACAGCTGCTCTATGGAGAGTGCGGCCGGAAGGTTCGTCGGCGCTGAAGCTGAGGCCGTTGAGTACATGAGCCGAGTCTGCGAAACCGATCACTGCCGACGGTGTACCACTCTGTATCGTAGGTCTTGTGTCGACACGTTCGGTAGCGAACTCATGGGCGTCAAGTCCCGCGCGACGGCGCAACATGCAGGCGAATCGCTCGCGGGACACCAAACCCGAGCTCGACGTCCGCCGCGCGCTCCACAGGCTTGGCCTCCGGTACCGAGTAGCCATCGCACCTGAACCGGGTCTTCGCCGACGAGCAGACATTGTCTTCACCCGGGCGCGAGTAGCGGTGTTCATCGACGGCTGCTTCTGGCACGGGTGCCCGGAGCACGGCCGGTCGGCCTTCAACCACAACGCCGAGTATTGGTCCGCGAAAATCGCAGCCAATGTGGCACGCGATGCCGACACGAACTCGAGGCTCGAACAAGCCGGCTGGCACGTTTTGCGCTACTGGGAACACGAGGACGTCAAAGACATTGTTGCCGGGATCCGGCAGACGGTCTTGGCTCTCCGGTCTTAGTCCTAAGCAAACGTTGAAAAGTACCCCAGCGCCGGATCGGTGAATGTCCCGACTACCAGCCCGCGGTCGAGGAAACGATTGAATTCTTCGCAGCTGGTCTCCGGCAGCAGCGCGCAGCCATGACAGGCAGCCAGGTTGCAGGAGTCCGGCCCTTGCCCCTTCTCGCCCGCGTCCATGCAGACGGGGTCCGTAGAGCACCAACGAGCATCGGAAATGGCAGACGCGAACACTGAACGTAGGTTGTCAGGCCGGGCCATGCGTACAAGGCCTCCCATCGTGCCCTCGGAGTCGCCTGCGGCAGTGTAGATGAGGAGTCCTGCCATCTCACGTCCGGCAGCGGTCGAGACGTAAAGCCGCTCGCGGAGCGAAGCGGAACTGTATCCGCAGGCGAATACCAGCTCATTGATAAGTAGGTGCCCCAGTGTGTGCAGCAGCACGAAGCGCGGGGTGAGCGTACGGTCTTGGATGCCACGCTGGGAGGCGACCCGTTCGTAGTGGCTGGTGATTCTCTGAGCTCGCGCTTGGACCTCTGCGCGGCCTTCCCAAGCTGCCAGCCGCGCCGGATTGAGCTCGAAATAGATACCCTCACCCTTCACGACGTATGCTGGTAGCCAATCTCGACCGGACGGCAGCGGTTCCCGGCGCAGCAAGGCCTTGCCTGCGCTGAGCTTCAGCACATCGTCCCGGACTCGGGTGAAGCCTCGCAGTGCTCTGGTCTCGCGGAGCACATCGACCGAGCGTACTCGCTCCAAGTGGGATTTGAGATCAAGGTGGATGCCGGGGTTGGTTACAGTCAGATAGTCGTCTTCCGGGGTTTCACGGATGTGTTGGAACTCCGGATAGCGCCATTCGTCGTTTTCGGTGAGAAGTTCAGCATCAGGATCCTCACCCGAGCCCGGTTTTTCTTCCCTGCCGCTGAGGAGGTCATGGTAGCCCGCGATAAGCTCGTCGTCTGAAATTGGGCCGAAGAGCTCCGGGGGCGTGTTCTTGAGAAGCTGGTTACGCAGCATCCCAGCTTCGAGCTCCGCGCCGAGGATGCTGTGCAACGTGCGCATCGTGCTGCTGACCGCTGGGTTGCGCATCAGGTCGTGCATTTCGGCACTGACCGCACCCTCTTTCCAGGGCAGGTAGATCGAGGACTCGACCTTTGGGAAGTAGACATTGCCTGCAGAGCGTAGGGCGCCGCGTATAGGTTGTCCGCAGGCTCCTTCGAGTTCGGCAAGCCAAGGGCGGGCGCCGGTGCAGAGGTAGGGGTCGTCGGGTGAGGACAGCTGGTCGCTGAGGTTGGTGTGTTCCTCTCCGTTCACAAGGCGCGCCTCAGTAATGCCACGGAGGGTTCGTTCTTGCTGACAGCCGTCGCACACGACTCGCTGGCCTTCGAGGCCATCGCCACCAACGGATTTCAGGCGCAACGTTCCCCTGCAGGAAGGCTGGTGGGTGCGGTGGACCCACTTGTCGAAGGGGAAATCGTCGAGGTGCCCGGCAGAGCAGATGGCGATGAATGGCACCTGCGACATGCGGGGCTTGTATTTCCAGCTGGCGTGTTTCTTGTCCTCGCAGAACACGGACTGCCGCATGGTAAGCGTAGATAGTTCAAGGCGCTTACAAAACATGCAGAAACACCAACGTGGGAAACGCAGCACAGGCACGGTGAGTTTGACGTTGCGGTTGTCATTGCCCTGCCCTTGGTAACGGTAGTCCGGCGGCAGCCGGAATTCCGAGACCTGCAAGCGGGCTTCCAGCCGCCAGTCGTGTTCCTGGTACTCCTCCAAGGCGAGACTGCCGGTTTCATCAGGCTCGTACCAGTGATCCAGCCCCGCTGTGATCACCGATGTGCCATTGACGAGGACGCTCATCGCGCCTACGCCGAATGGGGCGACGAGCTGGGCCCGTCTCATTGCTCCGGTGCTCATAGTTAATCCTCCACATCAGCATCGGCTTGGACGTAAGCAAGCGAGATCTCCAGTCTGCACTCGGCATCGACGTTCCGCATGCTCGTTGGTACGTCCCAGATCGTGGCTTTGCTATCGAGGTCGGGCAGCGTCCCCGCGAAGCGCATCAGACCCTGCTTGGGGTCACCCCACGGGGCGGGATTCGCTTCCCAGCTGGTGCGTTCCCAGCCTTCCCATTGCCGGGCGCGTTTGTAGGCCATCCGTTCCAGCGCCCTCACTTCGCCGGGGTCAGTGATGAGAGCACGTTCACGTAACAACTTGATCGCTTTGTCGTACTCGGCTGAGGGGAACGGGTACGGCGGGAGATCTTCCGGAGCGGTCTGCCGGACGTAAGCCACGATGGCGGCGTGCAGTGCTCGCCGGAGTACGGGGCTGGCGAATGGTGTCACCGAGGTGGGTTCGACTTGAGCGTAGAGCTGCTGGTGATAGGTCAGGAATCGCTCGTAGTGGCTCCGGTCACGGGGTTTCGCCGCACCGTAGATGGTGATCACCAGACCGGGGCTGACGTCGGCGCGACGGCCAACACGACCGGATACCTGGATGTACTGCGCAGTGGTTTTGGGTTGCCCGACGATGGTCATCAAGCCGAGGCGGTCGATGTCAACCCCGACTTCAATGATGTTTGAGGCAAGGCAGATATCGATGGCCTCTTGGCGCTTCTGCCCAGGGGTGTAGCGGATTTGAAGCTGCTCGATTGCCTTCGGGATCTCATCAGAGCGACGCCGGGAGGTGAGTTCCATTGTGTGGCTTGGCCACCGGGGATTGATGCCGTCGCGGCGCACTAGTCCGGTCAGGTAGTCAGGAACGTCGGACTGCAGCAGCGAGACCGTGTTGCCGAGCTCGCGCAGGGAATTGAGGAAGTTCAGGTTCGTCCAGTAACCGTCGCGGTCCGCCTCAGGCACTTTGGTCACTGCCTGCAGGGTCGCTGCGGCCACCCGGGTCTGGATGGTCTGCATCGAGCCGAGCGAGGCACTCATGACCCCGATGTAGCGGCGCCCAGGCTCGAACGATCCATCAGCCAGCCGGGCAGGTTCAGCGAAGAAGGAGTGACCCTCCTCCAAGCCGTGTGGTGGGAACAGTGCGACATCTTCCCGGCCGAATAGCCCCTTGATCTGGTCCTCGTACCGGCGGATAGTGGCCGTGGATGCGATGATCTTCGGCGGGATCGCTTTCTCGCCTCGTCGGTCGGTACACAACTCATCAATGATAGACTCGTACAAACCGGCCATCGAACCGAGCGGTCCGGAGATGAGGTGCAGCTCGTCTTGGATGATCAGGCCGGGTGGCGAAACAACACGTTCACCCTGCTCGTCGAAGCCGAACAGTTTCCGGGCTTGAGGACGCCAAGTCATCATGGCGAACTTGTCAACGGTGCCGATCACGATCGAGGGACGCACCTCGTAGATGTCCTCGTCAACCACATGTACCGGCAAACCTGCGCGTCGCGAGTAACGGCATTGTGAATCTATGCAGTACAGCACGACCCGGCCGCCGACTTTCTCATAGCCGAGGGTATCCTGCTTGCTCTTATTACTCTTGCCCCTGGGTTTGGGGCCCATCTCGGCCCCACACCACGGACAACGCAGTAAAAGGAAAAGATTCTGTTGCTGAGGGTTGCTTTGGAGCCTTTTGAGTCCCTCGACGGCCTGTTTCCATGTGTTTGGAGTCGACGATCCTCCGAGCCAGATCCCGATGCTGAAAGGTGAGGTTCCCAGCGCATCGGGGTGATCGGCACGGATGGCTTCCAGCACACAGACGAGCGAGGCGGCACGTAGGAACTGCTGGGCAGTCAGGAGTCTCAGTGTGTAGCGCATCAGGGTGTCGGTGCCGGCGTCATCGGGGTTGCGCAGGCGGCGAGCCAGCAGGCTGATCGCACAAGCCCCTAGGTATGCTTCGGTCTTACCGCCACCAGTTGGGAAGAAGATGAGGTCGACCAGCGAGCGGGTCTTCCGGGAAGGGTAAACCAATTCGGGCAGACTGGCGAGGATGAAGGCAATCTGGAATGGCCGCCACGTGCCCCTGCCCTGCGGGATGACCGGTACCGGATGGGGATCTTTGACGCGCAGTACGCCATCCTTGCGGCGTTCGACTTCACGCAGCGGGAAGTTGGAGCGCACCTGCTGGTAGACCATGGCCTCGTTGGCCCATCGGAACGCTTGTTGGGCTGTCCGATCCGAGCAGACCAGATGCCACCCCATTTTCATGCGGGCGAGGGCAGTCTCGGCCAATGCCATATGCCGCCGAGCAGCTTTACGGAAACGTTCAGGCAGGTCGTTGATCTCAGCCTTCCGTGCGTCGATCCACTTCCCGTAAAGGCGCAGTACGGTCTCAACTTGTGCCCGCCCTCCGGCCGTTCCGTCGGCCAGTTCCTTCATGCTGACCGTGACCGCCTGGCGCTGCCCTTCCTGATCAAGGAGGTAGTTACCGTCGTCGTCAGTCAGATAGATGTTCGGGGTCAGGCTGACGACTTCGTAGCCCGGCAAAGCCACGGCACGCACCTGCGATACCGTGGCGTCTGCGCCGCCTTCCCACTCGGCGGCACAGCCATGCCCGATGGCGTAGGTGCGTTTGTTGCGGTACAGCAGGTCGATTGATTGCTCTTCGTCGTCACGGTCGGGCCGCTCGACCTCTGGGTAGGGTTCGATGATCAGGCCGTCTGCGGCACTGACGGTGAAACCCATCTGGAACAAGGCGCTGCTCGGCCCGGTGCCCATCACTTGATTCACTACCGCTACCGTCACCAACCGCAGTTCTGGGTCCTCGACTCCAGGCACTGGACGGCTGAAAACCTGAGTCGTCGGCGCAATCCCTGGTGGGTCGCCTTCGGACGCAGTGCCGACGATCTTCAGCCGGTTGGTCTCCGAGAGAAGGACGCTGCCGGGAACCGATCCGGTGAGTGTGAAGGGGCGGCGACGCCACCAGTCGACGGGCTTCGAAAAACCGGGGATATGAACACTGATCTTCTCGTAGTAAGCGCCGGTCACCATTATGGTGAGTGAGCAGTTGGTTGGGATGCGGCTTTGGAAAGAGATCGCCATCGCCGAGGGTTTGAAACTGTTGGCATCAGTCAGGTCGAAGTCGTCTGAGTCAGCCTCGTCCTGTCGCAGCGAGCCTTGGATTTCGATAGGCGGACCGCCGGGATCCTCCTCGTTACGGGCGACACCGGGGACTCCGGTGAGGGCGACAACCTCGTTGTCTGACTCCCCGATAGCCGTGCCACCGTTTGAGCCGCCACCGTGAAGAACACCGATGCCGTAGCGTGTGAGAGGTGATCCGATGGTCAGAATCTCCTGCATCGTGGTACTGTCATAAAACTGTCCCCGGCTTTCCTCAACCGTCGTAAAGACGATCGTGCCGCTCGAGCAGTCGACCGGTTTTCCCGCGGGTTGCTCCGGGCCGAGAGGGCCGAACAGTTCACGCCGGAGTTCGGCTTCGACGATGGCTCGGGCTTCGAGTCCGCTCATGTGGTGCCTCCCGCGGTATGACGGAATGTGCTGGTTTTAATGAGTGCGGCGAGACGATTGGTGGTGCGGGTGAGCCCGGCGTAGAACAACGAGTTGAACTTCCCGGACGTCATGGTTTCGTTGAGGCCGGTTACTACGACGGAGAGGTTTCGAGTCCCTAACATGGCGTGACCGGCTTTCTCTTCCGGCGGGGTGTCGTCAGGGCAGTAGGTAGGGAATATTCGAGCCATTGGCCACCCGGATCCTCGTAGGGAACTCGCGCATCGTGCCGGGAGATGATCTGCGTAAAGGGCGAAACGGCCAAGACCCGGGTCGCTAGAATGCCCCGGAGCCCTTCGGCACGGACATCCAAGCTGATGTGCCCGGTGTTTTCCAACTCCGTAAGGTCGGCAGCAGAAACAGCTGCCTCGAGTTGCCTCCCAATCTCCGCGCTCGCTTGGTAGAGCATCTTGCGGAACAGGGACGCGTGGCCAAAGGTCGGCTGGGTCGTGATGCCCAGCCACTTGAGAAGTAATTCGAAATCTCGATCGCTCTTGGGCCGGACCAGGTTCGGGTCGGTCCAAGCCTTTGCCCGGTCCGCGGTTTTGATGCCTGCACCGCGCAGGTCCTTTACGACCTGCCGGTAGCCATGCTGTTGGAGGCGTTGGGCCAGGAGCTGCTTCCACTTTTCCTGTGTGTTGGCGACTGCTTTGGCTCGCGGCCCCAGCCCGGCAAGTGCTGCTTGGTGCAGCGCACCCCGCTCAGTTGTGCCCTGCCGGAGGAGAAGATAGGTGCTTTCACGGACGGCGGCCACATCCGTGTACGTGACTCGTTCACCGGCCGGCTGCCACGGATCGAGGGAGCGGATGCGCTCACCGTCGTCGAGCCACATCGCCAGATTGCCGCTAAGCAGGATCTTGCGGGCCCTCACCTCTTCGCTTGTCGGCTCTCGGTCCTCGGGATTCTGCTTGCCCCAGACCGGCTGGGGAAGGTAGGCATCCTCCTCATCCTCAACCTCGGCAAACACGCCCGGCTCTGGCTCGGGCGCATCACCCATCGTGAATACCCGTGCATGGATGCGGATCGCGCCCTCAGCATGCGAAGCAATGGCAGAGCACGGGATGTTCTGGTCACCAAACCACGCGGGTAGCACGAAGCTGACCTCCTCGGTCACCGGGGCGGTAGTCAGGGAAGCCCGGTAGAAGCGGGGCGGTCCGACGACGTATGCCTGTTCGCGGCTTTGGTGATCCCTCTCAAGCTCTCCAGCGGTCATGACAGTAATGCCGTGTTTCCCGAGCCACGGCGCGAGACCGAGTTGGGCAGGTTTGCTGGCGGCGATGACAACGCAGGTGTCTGCCCCAGCTTCGAGGCACGTTTGCAGGAGCGCCATGCCTACGACCGATTCCCTGTCTCGGCTGGCAAGGGCTGTGGCTGATGCCGCAATCTCGGCCAACAGGTTTTGGTCAGCGAGTGCTCCTCGAAGGCGGTGAGTTTGCCGGGTTACTTCAGCGGCCAGCTTTTCGAGGCCTGGGTTGAGGACCACGGGCTGTGGTTGAGTAATGAGGTGCCAGCGTAGTGCCTTGGCCACCCCGGCCAAGTTGTCCCACGGTCCTGGTCCGTCTGCGCGGACTGCAGCGATCAGGTTACGCACGGCCAAGTTGAAACGAGCACCCGCACGATCCCCGACAGCGATGAGCTCGACGCCATTTTGGACGAGGCCGGCGGAAGTGGCATAGCGCTGGTTCAGCGCGTCAATGCGGTTCATAGCGCCACCGTGAACGCAAGGGCTTCGACGCCCTGCGGTGGACGCCAGTCGAGATCATCCGAGAGCGACAGTGGCTCGCCGCGCGTGTTTCTGCGTTGGGTCACAAGCTCGGCTGCTGTCTCATCCGCCACTGAGCGATCGAGCACGCAAATCGCAACTGGTGTTTCGATCTCCCCGAGATAACTGATTGCGCCGTTGCCATCCAGGATCACGGCGTTCAGGTCCTTCGGCAGTGGCAGCTGATCGGCCAGCCGCGCTGAGGAGAACAGGCGCGTGAACCACGTCGCCACCTTGTCCGTCTTCGGTTTGAGCAGTGACCTGATGGAGCTCGGCCGATGTGTGTCGTTTTCCTTGGCCAGATAGGTGTTGAGGTCCTGCTCCAGCCACTTCAAGGTACCGATGACCGCTAGATCTGCGGCAGGAAGCGCAAGCCGGGCATCCCAAGTGAGATCTAGGTGGGCCATGTGCTCGATGCTTCCCGGTTCTGGACGAAGTTCCTTCTCCGGGGTATCCAGCTCTGCCAGGGCAGCGAGTGCTCGTATGCCATCGACCTGCCATGTCGATCCCGCAAACTGCACCTGGGGCGGATCCGTGGCTTAGTTGAGGGACGAGAAGGTTTCCGTGATCACGTGGCGGCTGTTGACAGCACGAAGCGGCTGCCCCGGTTTTATACCCCTTAACGTGAACAGAGGGTCAGGCAGCATCGGCGCCTTACTCGCGAGCACCCATCCGCAACCAATCAGAGTTGCCGCGAAGTCGCGTTTCGGTACGGATAGGGCGATGACCAACTGCCGATCACCGGCTTTTCGATGATGATGCGCGGCTCGAGACCCCAAGGCCACCATCGGGCCGATCCAATCCTTGGCGCGACCGCGCTGGCCGGGGGACTCCGAGAGCGCAAGCCGAGCCCGCCCACGGGTAGGAGAAACCATGGCAGGCGCCTCCTTCCCTATGTCTAGGCACAGCCTGTTATCTGCAGAGCTGAGAATAGCGAGTGCCTCCGACAAAAAAGGAGGTGGCCTGTCGCGACTGATCGCCGGGCGGGGGGCGTGCGGGGTGCCGGGGCACTCATCGGTTCTCACGCGCTTGGCGCCTCATGTGGGGCCGGAGGCCGGCCCGGCGGCCGCATGGCGTTCTTGATTGCAGCAGCAAGCGACTGGGCCAACGGGGGTGGGACTGCGTTGGAGACCTGCTCGACCTGGGACGAGAAGGTTCCTTCTAGAACGAAATCCTTCGGGAATCCCTGAAGGAGCATCGCTTCGTAGACACTCAGACGGCGGCGTCCCTCGGGATGCACATGAATCTCTCGATGGCCGTAGGCGACGGTAGGACTCGGCTTGTCCCACTCCAGCCGACGGAAACTGCGACCTGCGCGGTCCACGCCACCGGGCTGGGAGAAGCGCTTTGACACCGGGCGCATCGTCCAGTGGTTCTCGTGGTGAGGTATGGCCGACTTTTCAAGATCACGAGCGAAGAACGCTGGATCGGGAAGGTCTCCGATCACCGAGCGAACCGTGAGGTTACTCGCCTCCACTTTCTTTGGATTGAATTTCTGAGCTACTTCCTCGTTCCGGAAGCCAGAGATGATGACACGATTCCGGGTCTGGGCAACTCCGTAGTCGAGAGCCGAATACTCGCTCACATCGGAGATGAGGCCGATCTCCCTGAACTTGGAGAGGATGCCGCGGAACGTCACCGAATGCTTGGTGTCACGAATGCCCAAGACGTTCTCAAAAAGAACGAATTCAACGCAGTATCTGCCCTTAATGGCCTCAACGATCTGAAGGTAGAGCATGGGTAGCCGGTTGCGCGGGTCATTTGCGGCCGACCCTGTGTTCGCGCGGGAGAACCCTTGGCACGGAGGCCCGCCAATCACTCCGATAGACTCGCCGGGCTCCAATAGGTCCTCTAGGTACGCAAGAACGCCATCAGGTCCCAGATCCTCCAAATCGGCGGCAACAGACGTGGTTTCTTTGAAATTCCGCTGGTGAGTCTGGACGGCGGCGGGCGACAAATCGACCGCGAAAGCCAGCGGAAATCCGGCCCGCTTGAAGCCGAGGTCCAAGCCCCCGGCCCCTGAGAAAAGACTGACGATCTTGGGTAAGACATTTGCAGTCTCCGTGCCTGTACCAGCGATACGCGCATCCCGGACGAGGGAACTCAATGTCTCCTGCTCCTCAGGAGACACGACACGGTTTCTCACGAGTCAACTCTAGCGTCCCGATACATGCCCGGGCCAAGGCGGGCAGAATGACGTCCAGATCGAGCTGGCCCTGTCTGGGGCGATCGCGGATATCGGCCTGGATGGTCTCGAAAGTGGTGGCCTTCGTGGAAGGCCGCAGCCCGGGTGAGGCGTTTGCCCGCGTTGTTCGTGCGGTCGTAGATCTCGCGCAGCACACTGTCGATGAGCGCCACCGCATCAGGTGTTCCCCACCGCAGACCACGTTGGAAGTGCGGTATCCGCACCTTCCCCTCGCGTATCAGGGAGACGAGCTGTGCCAGCGGGAACGTCCGGGCGCTGGGTTCGGCGAGCAGATCGGGGTGCGGGTCCGTGGCCGAGGTCATGTCCTCCCCTTCGTGAGGTGTCCTCCCAATTCTGTCACGCCCCACCTCCTCGGATTCGGTCCGCCGGATTGACAGCCGGGGCACAGCGTCGACTGGGTCGCGACTCAGGGCCGACGGGCTTCATGGAATCCCCAGACAGGAGCAGGAGGATTCATGAAAGGGATTTCTCGTCGCGGCGTGTTCGCGGCGGTGGGACTGGGTGCGTTCGGGGCGGTGATCCTAAGCGGATGCGGCTCATTCGGGGAGACGTCGGCGGGTGTTTCCAGCGGAAAGGCGGGAAAGGTGACCGACGGTTACCTCGACCCGGACTCGCTTCATTCGGTGGAGATCACCGTCGACCAGAACGCCTATCAGGAAATGATCGCCGCCTACACCTCGAACCAGACCAAGAACTGGATCGAGGCGACGGTCACCGTCGACGGGGTCGCGCACGAGAAGGCCGGCCTGAAGCTGAAGGGAAACTCTTCCCTGCAGGGGATATCCGCCGACAGCGAACCGCAGAAACTCCCGTGGCTGGTGCGATTCGACAAGTTCGTCGACGGCGCGAACCACGACGGCATGACCCGCATGGTGATCCGTGCCAGCTCGTCGACCTCCGCCCTGAACGAGGCGGTGGCCCTCGACCTGCTCGCCAAAACCGGGCTGGCCAGCGAGAAGGCCGCCCACATCAGCCTCAGCGTCAACGGCTCCGACCCGGTGCTGCGGCTGACCTGCCAGGACCTCGACGAATCCTGGGTGGCGCAGAACTTCGACGTCGCGGGGCTGCTGTACAAGGCGGAATCCACCGGCGACTACACCTACCGCGGCACCGACGAGTCGGCATACAAGGACGTCTTCGACCAGGAAACCGGGAAGGCGAACCTCACCCCGCTGATCGGGTTCCTGCAGTTCATCAACGAATCCAGCGACGCCGATTTCCAGTCGGGACTGGCGCAGCGGGTCGACGTCGACAAGATGGTCACCTATTTGGCCTTCGAGGACGTCATCGACAACTTCGACGACATCACCGGACCCGGAAACAACTCCTTCCTGTGGTGGGCGGAGCAGACAAACCAGATGACCGTGGTCGCCTGGGACCACAACTGCGCCTTCGGACTCAAGCCCAGAACCGGGCAGCAGGGGCAGGGCGGTGGGCAACCTCCAGGCGGGGGTGGCCAGGGACAGCCACCGGGTGACGGGGGTGCGCCGCCGAATGGTCAGGCGCCAACCGGCCAGCCACCGGGTGGTGGCGGGGGGCAGCAGCCCGGTGGTGGCGGGAACCAGACGAAGGCGAACGCCCTGGTGGACCGGTTCAACTCGCTCATGGACGGCGAGACCAAGGTGTCGGCGGAACGCGACCGCCTCAAGCAGGAGCTCTACACCTCCGGTGTGGCCCAGACCATTCTCGACGCCCGCGCCAAGGTCCTCACCGACCAGGCCGGCTCCCTGATCGAGCAGTCCGCGGTGGAGGCCGACAAACAAACGATCGCGGCCTACTTCACCAAATAGAAGCCGCCATCCGTCGCCGTCGCCCGGGGTTCGCTTGTCTTGTGGTCGCGTGCTTGCGCTGTAGCGCTGGCGTTCGACAGGAAGGCTGGCGTTTCCGTCGATAGGGCTGGCGTTGGCCCGGAGGGCTGGCGTTCGACGGTAGGGCCAGCGAACCGCGGGGCGACGGGATGTCTGCGCCGCAACTCAGGGGTGGCTCGGTGAACCGCTGGCGGGGATGGGTTGGGCGGCATCTAGACTTTGAGCATGACGATCCAAGTCGTGGACCAAGAACGTTTGCGCGAATTGTGTGAACGCTACGGGATCGCGAGCCTTGAAGTTTTCGGCTCCGTGGCGCGTGGGGATGCTGGCCCTGATAGCGACATTGATCTCCTGTTTTCTCTGAAACCTGGTGTGCGTTTGGGGTGGGAAATCGAGGATCTTACGGAGGGACTGTCCGAAATTCTCGGGCGGAGAGTAGACCTCGTCTCCCGTCGAGCCATTCATCGTCGGATGCGTGACCATGTGCTGGCCGAAGCGGAGCCTTTCTATGCGGCGTGATCTTGCCATTCTTGACGAGATGATCGATGCGGCAGAGCAAGCGCATGCGATAGCCATTGATGCTGATCCTGCGACATTGTCGCGGGACCGGATGCGTAGAGATGCGCTCCTGTGGAATCTGACCGTGTTGGGAGAGGGCGCGGGCCAGATCTCCGAGGAACTCACTCGGGCCCACCCAGGTTTGCCCTGGAGGAAACCAACGGCTCTGCGCAACCGGACAGTGCATGGGTATTGGAGCATCGACCTCGAAATAATTCACACCACCGCCGTAGAAGATCTGCCAGGTCTCGCCTCTCAGCTACGGACAATCCGTACTGCTCTTGAGGCCCGAATGGACACGCCCTAGACGTTTCACGAACGGAACACGCGAGGGGCTGCCATCAAAACTTCTTGGCGTGTCTTGGTTGAAGATGATGATCCGGGCGCTCAACAGCTGGACCCTCATCCGTGCTCTACTTGGGGTGAGGCCATCTGACGCGAAGGGAGACAACCGTGCCCACGGGAACCGTGATCCGGGAGATGCGGGAGGCGGAGTACCCGTTGCTCGAGGACTTCCTGTACGAGGCGATCTTCATCCCTGAGGACTTCGACGGCGAGATCCCGCGCTCGATCATTCGTGAACCCGAGCTCGCCGCGTTCATCGAGGGTTTCGGCACCCTCCCCGACGATCACTGCCTGGTGGCGGAGATCGAGACGACGGTGGTCGGGGCGGCGTGGGCGCGCATCGTCAGGACGTACGGCCACGTCGACGACGCCACCCCACTGCTGTCGATCTCGCTGCTGCCCGAGCACCGGGGCCGGGGCATCGGCACGGCCCTGATGGACCGGCTGCTCGACCAGCTGCGAACTCTCGGTCACCGGCGGGCATCCTTGTCCGTGCAGAAGGCGAACCCCGCGCTGCGCCTGTACCGGCGCGCCGGTTTCGTCGATCATCGCGAGGAGGGCGACGAACTCATCATGACCAAGGACCTGACCGGCTGAGGGGCCTGGAGTAATTGAAGAAGGCCGGTGACCACAGGCAACTGACCCCCGGGACTTTCTCGGGCCTGGCATTCGCCATACTCGCAATTGATCTGATTGCTGTCGGGAATGGATTGGTGGATGTATTTTTCTTGACGCCATTCGGTCTCGAAGCGATTGCCGCGATGGGTCTCGGCGACTCGGTGGTTCTTCTCTTCTTCGCCTTTTTCGCCGGAGTGGTGGATGTTTACGCATCACGACTGGCGCGCGCGGAAGGAAAAGGGCGCATCGCCCACGCCATGGTGCGGCTGCTGACGAGCGCTGTCCGGGTCGTGGCCGGCTGGTCCGCGCTGGCATGTGCGGTAGTTCTCCTGCTCCCTCTCGGTTTCTCCATCATGGGAGCTGACGCGACCTTGCGTGTTTACGCGGAGCACTATGCGGCGGCCAGGTTGTTTGGGCTGGCCTTGTCATTGGCGCTGAGTCTTGCGTCGGTTTCTCTTCGTGTTTTCGGCTACAAGAAGCTGTCCGTTTGGCTCGTCGTGATCATGTTCATGGCGAACGCGGGGCTGAACTGGGTGTTCCTCCACGGCTCTGCCCATGTACTCTTTGCGACCCCGGTCCTGGCAGTTGGCGTTGCGACGATCGTTGCACAGGCGTTCGCCGGGTTGATTGGTTGGTCAGTGCTGGCGCGGCATCTGAGGAGAACACGGACTGCCGAGGAGAAGGAAACCGGTGTAGGTGCAGAGCCGTCGGAATTCGACTACGGCGCATCGATGTTCAGAACCAGCTCCGGTGTCGGTATGCGTCAGATGAACAACTACGTCGCTGCCGTTCTGCCCTTCCTGATGATCTCGAGTCTCGATGTCGGCGTGGTGGCGGCAACCACTGTTGCCACGAAGCTGTGGACCCTCTATTGCCGTGTTCCCCAGGCAGCACTGGGCGCGGCAGGCATCTTCCTCGGCTACGCCCGAGGGGAGTCCACGGACAGGGCACACAGCTCGGCGCGGAGGATCTTCTATCCGTATGTTGTCGCTCCCAGCATTCTGGCCGGAGTCGTGATCCTGGTGTTCGCCCCGTGGCTCAGCCGGTTGTTCGGGGGCGAAGAGGTGCGGACGGACACGGTGTTTCTTCTGTTCGTGGCCTTCATGCTTGGAGTGCCTTTCTACCTCGCGGAGCAGTACTCCGCCGAGATCCTCACCCTTGAACAGGAGGGGACGGTGATGGCCAGCATGTCGACAGCCGTCACATGCGTAGTTGCTGTTCCAATCGCTGTCGCAGGCGTTCTGGTCTGGCAGTCGGCGTTCATTTCTCTCCTCAGTGCAGCTGCTGCATCCGCGGTTTTGGCCTTTGGGTTCACGCGTCGCACGATGAGCATGGGTTATCACTACGGAGCATTGAGGGAGACGACCAGGTGAGCTGTACATACATGCGACTGACCGGACTCAACGGGTCGGCGGCCAAGAACCTTCCGAAGGACTTTCCCTACGACGCGTTCCCAGACGCGGCGCGACGATGCTGCCTGACGGGGGCGACCATTCCCGGTGCGAATGAGCAGGGGCCGAGTCCGTCGATCGCGGTTCCGCGTCTCCTCGAACGGCTCGGACTGCTCGCGGGCGATCCGGGGGATGGCCGTGGGGTCGGGCTGTAGCCTGACATTTGGGGAACGAGCCGAGGGAGAGGCGTCCCCGCGTAGGTCATCCGGACCATCGAAACCTGAGAACGGGTCGCAGGAAACCGCGCGGACTTGGGCTGTTGCCCGGGCCGCGCAATGGGGTGAGGATGGTCGCATGGATCTCTTCTCACCCTGTGACCTCGGCCCGCACCGGTTGCGCAACCGGCTCGTCATGGCGCCGATGACCCGGCTCCGCTGCGGCCGGGACGGCGTCCCCGGCGACATGGTCGCCGAGTACTACGCGCAGCGCGCATCGATGGGGCTGATCGTGACGGAGGGCGCGTTCCCCGACCTGGCGGCGCGCACCTGGCTGGGGCAACCGGGCATCGAGACGGCCGGGCAGGCGGCGGGGTGGCGGAAGGTGGCCGACGCGGTGCACGCGCGCGGCGGCACCATCGTCATGCAGATCATGCACGCCGGAAGGCTCAGCCACCCGACGATCAACGGAACCGGCCGGGTGGTCTCGGCCAGCGACACGACGGCCCCCGGATACACGCACAACTCCTCGGGTCGCGTCGACTACATCCAGGCCGAACCCCTCACCGGACCCGAGATTGAACGGATCATCGAGTCCTGGGCGCGGGCGGCGCGCAACGCCATCGACGCCGGAATGGACGGTGTCCAGATCCACGGCGCCAACGGCTACCTGATCCACCAGTTCCTCGCCTTCAACACCAACATGCGCGACGACGAATGGGGCGGCGACCCGCATCGGAGGGCGCGCCTGGCCGTCGAGGTGACGCGGGCCGTCGCCGCCGAGATCGGTGGGCAGCGCACCTCCATCCGGTTGTCGCCGGAGCACAACATCCAGGGCATCGAGGAAACCGACCCCGCCGACGTCGAGGCCACCTACCAACACCTCGCCCGGGAAATCGCCCCGCTGGGGTTGGGTTTCGTCGACAT
>ERZ772957.909-NODE-909-length-21040-cov-6.692495_pt1 | contig 21040 bp, 20 predicted proteins | sample MGYA00580682_ERZ772957 | MGnify/ENA primary metagenome ERZ772957 (study PRJEB29015, sample SAMEA2737921) | human oral metagenome | biome: human oral; feature: human-associated habitat; material: dental | place: China | collected 2025 ...
TAGAATGACAAAAAATTATAGTTTCAATCCACGCGCCCCATGCGGGGCGCGACTCTGGATTTTCATTTTATTCCTCCTCAATCATGTGGTTTCAATCCACGCGCCCCATGCGGGGCGCGACTGGATCGTATTATGCAGGAGGATAATACATGAGTGTTTCAATCCACGCGCCCCATGCGGGGCGCGACCCAAAGCCGTCTTTGGCATCAGCAGCGTTGTGGCGTTTCAATCCACGCGCCCCATGCGGGGCGCGACCGCCGACCATACGGCAGGCGCGCTCAGCATTGATGTTTCAATCCACGCGCCCCATGCGGGGCGCGACGAGGAGGGATGCCGCCCGCTGGCCGCAATATGCGTTTCAATCCACGCGCCCCATGCGGGGCGCGACTCCGCGCCGCCTCACCACCTGTAAGATCAGAAATGTTTCAATCCACGCGCCCCATGCGGGGCGCGACAATGAAGGTTGTTATCAAATACAGTAACGGATATGTTTCAATCCACGCGCCCCATGCGGGGCGCGACAATCCCTACAGACGCAAGGCTTTGCAGGTTTTTGTTTCAATCCACGCGCCCCATGCGGGGCGCGACGCCCTTCCCACGCTTCGGGATATTCCCGCCGAATGTTTCAATCCACGCGCCCCATGCGGGGCGCGACGACGAGGACTTGCAGCGCACCATCATTGACATGGTTTCAATCCACGCGCCCCATGCGGGGCGCGACAATCCACACGCCCCATGTGTGCATGAAGGTATAGTTTCAATCCACGCGCCCCATGCGGGGCGCGACGTTACGGTGATGTATAACGTCGCAGAGTGGTGAGGTTTCAATCCACGCGCCCCATGCGGGGCGCGACATGAGCTGGACGAGGACGGCAACATCATGCCGAAGGTTTCAATCCACGCGCCCCATGCGGGGCGCGACTTGCCATCATTATTGTCCTTGCCGTATGCAATCCGTTTCAATCCACGCGCCCCATGCGGGGCGCGACTCTGCATTGTGTAGGGCTTAATTCCTGCACTATGTTTCAATCCACGCGCCCCATGCGGGGCGCGACAAAACGCTATGTTTTGCGTTTTTGCTATATATGGTTTCAATCCACGCGCCCCATGCGGGGCGCGACGCATATCGTGTTCTCAATGTCAACACATTTTTTGTTTCAATCCACACGCCCCATGCGGGGCGCGACAGGGCAGCAAGACCACCTATGCAGACTGGTGCAAGTTTCAATCCACGCGCCCCATGCGGGGCGCGACCAAGGATGACAGAAAATCATCCCACTGGATATCGTTTCAATCCACGCGCCCCATGCGGGGCGCGACTACGATTGGGTTAGATACACTTGCTGTCTTAACAGTTTCAATCCACGCGCCCCATGCGGGGCGCGACAACTTCTATCTTGTCCCCGATAGCTACATTAGCGTTTCAATCCACGCGCCCCATGCGGGGCGCGACATCTCATGATAGCTATACTTGCGATCTCCAAGGGTTTCAATCCACGCGCCCCATGCGGGGCGCGACGGACGATATCTAAGAAGATTTTAATGTTTCACGTGTTTCAATCCACGCGCCCCATGCGGGGCGCGACTGTGGGAGCGTGAGACGATGCACAGGGCTAGAGTGTTTCAATCCACGCGCCCCATGCGGGGCGCGACCAGCTTGATTGTCTTCTCACCGCTCCAAAACTCCGTTTCAATCCACGCGCCCCATGCGGGGCGCGACCCTGCATGGGTATCCCTCCTTTCCATGCGTAGAGTTTCAATCCACGCGCCCCATGCGGGGCGCGACACGCGGTCGCGCTCCTCGTCCGTCTTAGCAAGGCGTTTCAATCCACGCGCCCCATGCGGGGCGCGACCCGAATCTCAGGACGTGCGGGAACAGCTCGATAGGTTTCAATCCACGCGCCCCATGCGGGGCGCGACACACATGATTTTCTATGTGTCAACAGTTTTTATGTTTCAATCCACGCGCCCCATGCGGGGCGCGACCCCTGTTGCCAAAGCCGATGCCGATCTCAAGATAAGTTTCAATCCACGCGCCCCATGCGGGGCGCGACATTCGTCAATGAGATGCGGGTCTGCTCCCTTCTGGTTTCAATCCACGCGCCCCATGCGGGGCGCGACGGCGATAATCCCAGATTGACGTTCGCTCTGCAAAGTTTCAATCCACGCGCCCCATGCGGGGCGCGACTCATGGCAACTTTCACTTTGTCCACTTCACCGTGTTTCAATCCACGCGCCCCATGCGGGGCGCGACCCGTGGTCGTTTCGGGATTGGCATAGTCCATCATGTTTCAATCCACGCGCCCCATGCGGGGCGCGACTCAAGGGAACATCCCCCTTTGTATACAACTCATCGTTTCAATCCACGCGCCCCATGCGGGGCGCGACAGTATCACATCCCCGTGTGCTTCTACGATGCGCAGTTTCAATCCACGCGCCCCATGCGGGGCGCGACTCCTCCCCGCCGTGCTATACTGAGCATGGACGGGTTTCAATCCACGCGCCCCATGCGGGGCGCGACCTATCTCATATTCGTTTTCAATGGTAGTGCAATAGTTTCAATCCACGCGCCCCATGCGGGGCGCGACAGGTACTCTGATACCTACCGCCTAGAGCGTTAAGTTTCAATCCACGCGCCCCATGCGGGGCGCGACAATGCAATAGGCAATTTGAGATTTTTCCAATGAGTTTCAATCCACGCGCCCCATGCGGGGCGCGACATTGACTGGTTCTGTTGTACGCTCCCATTCCTTGTTTCAATCCACGCGCCCCATGCGGGGCGCGACGAGGAAGCACAAATGTATAGCAAAGAGTATCTTGTTTCAATCCACGCGCCCCATGCGGGGCGCGACTCGAGCAGGAACTGCAGGGCGTCGTCTACGCGCTGTTTCAATCCACGCGCCCCATGCGGGGCGCGACTCACGGATTCCTCCATCCCGCGCTGAATGATATGTTTCAATCCACGCGCCCCATGCGGGGCGCGACATGCCCCGTTGACTTGTTTCTTCGACGAGAAAGCGTTTCAATCCACGCGCCCCATGCGGGGCGCGACCGTGGTTACGTGTCGCGCAAGGGTACGGGGTATCAGGTTTCAATCCACGCGCCCCATGCGGGGCGCGACCACTTGGGGTGAGCTATGGACAGTACAGTGCAATGTTTCAATCCACGCGCCCCATGCGGGGCGCGACTGCTGTAGCCGTTCTCATTCGTCTCACGCACGAGTTTCAATCCACGCGCCCCATGCGGGGCGCGACGGGATAATGCTCTTGATGTCCGTATCCGCAAGCTGTTTCAATCCACGCGCCCCATGCGGGGCGCGACGCAGTCGCTCGCATTCGGTCGGCGTGAGGCGGCGTTTCAATCCACGCGCCCCATGCGGGGCGCGACATCTGAGAGAGTGAGTTCCCCGAGTGTCACAGAGTTTCAATCCACGCGCCCCATGCGGGGCGCGACAGGGCTACCCTGTCTCCATTGCGTATTTTGAGAGTTTCAATCCACGCGCCCCATGCGGGGCGCGACCTTGCACAGATACCGCGTCTTGCTCATCGTTACGTTTCAATCCACGCGCCCCATGCGGGGCGCGACTGCGGCATGCTATCGCCGCCGATATGCGCGGAGAGGTTTCAATCCACGCGCCCCATGCGGGGCGCGACACCCCCACCGCGGGCAATGGGATATTGAGGGGATGTTTCAATCCACGCGCCCCATGCGGGGCGCGACCACGGCAGAGGGACTTTGTGCTCTGACAGCAATTGTTTCAATCCACGCGCCCCATGCGGGGCGCGACTTCTTTCCGGCATACCGCTCCTCGAGGTGGTGTGGTTTCAATCCACGCGCCCCATGCGGGGCGCGACAAAGCCGTTGGAGTAAGTGCGGCTGATCTCTTTGTTTCAATCCACGCGCCCCATGCGGGGCGCGACGATCCGCACGGTTGATTATGTGCTTGCCTCGTTGTTTCAATCCACGCGCCCCATGCGGGGCGCGACAGACGGGGCAAATCTTCGCCTGATTCCTGCAATCGTTTCAATCCACGCGCCCCATGCGGGGCGCGACACGAATCCAGCCGAGCAAGAACCTCATCCGAACAGTTTCAATCCACGCGCCCCATGCGGGGCGCGACCGGTGACAGCGGTGAATCGCCTGGATGAAGTCGTTGTTTCAATCCACGCGCCCCATGCGGGGCGCGACGGCAAACGAGGTTACGACTTCCCTCTTTTGCCACATATTTATGGGTGTTACTCGCCACAAATATGATTTTCTCGGCATTCTGCCCCACGCCCCTCCTCCGGCATGGTTCGCATACCTATATTTTTTCGCTACATTTTCTGTTCACTTCACCTTCGCACTCCAGAAGAATGCTCAGATGATGATGGCAGATTCCAAATCATAGGATTCTTTCGTGCCATAATGCTTGACCTTCGGTCCTTTATCCTTGCCAAGATAGTAAACGCGAAGGCTGTCTTCCTGCAGGTCGATGATATCCAACAATGCAAGTTCCAGCTGTTTGCACTGCGTGGGATCGACCTTGCACTCGAAGACGGAGTTTTGCACACGCTGTCCATAGGCTCTGCACTTTCGTGCAACCTGCCGCAGGCGTCTGCGTCCGTCTATATCGCCTGTCTTAATATCATAGGTGATTAAAACGTACATTGCAATCCCCTATTTCCACAAAAAGGGCGGATAGGCATCGAGATCACCGCGCAGATATCGTGCCAGAAGCAATGCCTGCACATGCGGGACAAGACCCCACTTGATCTTTTCCTCCAAGAACGGATGCGTCACCATTCCCTCTTTATGTGCGTGCCATGCTTCAATGATTTTCTTGCGCCCATCATCGGTCAAATACACAGCGCCGCCCTCTTCCAAGCGAAAGTCTTTGCCATTGATCTTCTTTGTGTTGACCATGGAAAACGCTGTACGGTCTGCCATCGGCCTCAGTTCCTCCATGAGATCAAGCGCGAGCGACTGTCTGCCAGGGCGGTCACGGTGGAGAAAGCCGACATAGGAGTCCAGTCCAACCCCCTCGACCGCAGCCCCCACATCGTTCATGAGAAGCGCATAGAGAAAGGACAGGAGACAATTCATATTGTCGAGCGGAGGTCTGCGGTTACGCTCCGTGAAGAAAAAATCTTCTTTCTGTTTGAGGATCATATCATCAAACGCGGAGAAATAGCTGACGGCAGCTTTGCCCTCGACGCCGCGCAATGCTTCCAAATCGGAGGTCTGCATAACCTCACGGCAAGAGTTTTGAAGGAATGCACTGACGTTCTGAAACTTCTCCTCATCAATACGCATGGCATAATCTCTGCGCATTCGCTCTATGGTCCAGCGCGCATTGTAGATTTTTCCGAGGATGAAACTCCGCGCTAGGATAAGGCTTGCCTCCTCGTCATCTGCACGGCGATATTGCTCTCTGCGCAGCAGGACATTGCCGTTCGTTCTACCAATGACACGCGCTTGAAACCGTCCCTCGGGGGTCATGAATGTCAGCGCGATGTTATCCTCCGCACATTTCCGCATGAGTGCAGGGCTTGCCCCCGTATAGCCGAAGGTGGTGATCTGCTCGAAGTTATGCAACGGAAAACGCGCAAGTTCCCGATCCTCTCGAAGAACGACGACATTGCCGCCATCCAGTGCCAGATACGCCTCATCCTGATTGACAAAGAGTGTATTCAAAAGAGGCTTCATCCCTCTGCAAGCCTCCTTTCAAGATACTGCTGTGCCGATCCAAGTCTTTTCAGCTTCGGCATGCAGACATTGTTCAGAGAGCAGTTTGTACAGCCTTTGCGGCGTTTGACCATAGGCGTATGCCCGCGCCGGATATATTGCCGCATTTCCTGTACGAGGAGAGGAATCCGCTCTTTCAGCTCATCCGAGAACGTCACCTTGACCCGTCGGCGGATCTCCCCATAGTAAAGATAGCCAAAGGGAATATCCGCAGCCAACATATCCTCCAGGCAAAGTGCCTGCAAAGTCAGTTGGAGAACGTCTTCATCCCCCTCCTTCGGCTTTCCCCGCTTGTACTCAACCGGAATAACAGAGTATCGCCCATCGTAGGATGGAATCTGTATCCCTGCAGGATCGGCGTGGAACTCGACTACATCGCAAGCGCCGCTGATTCCCAGTCGGGCGGATGCCACGCGCATACCGCGCACGATGATCTTCTTCCCACGCTTCTCCTTGATATTCTCGTCGTGCGCCTTTTCGTGGAGGGCATTGCCTTCCACGGTGAGGACGTTTTCCTGCCAATGCTGTTCCAGATGAATCAGCGCCCACTGCCGCGGACAGAACGCGTAGTGCTGGATCTCCGAGAGCATGAGGTACTCTCCCTCAGCATAGCTCATATCAGTCGACCAGACTTCCCTCAACGTATTTTTCAATGCGAACGTCACCGATTTCATAGAGCGGTGCATCGTCAAATACATAGTCATCAATTCGTGACGGCGCATCTACACCATCCTTTTTCTGTGCTGACACGGAGCGATGCACCTTCGCACTTGATGCCGCCCCTGTCTTATTCGCATGCTCGATCCAGTAGAAACGGCTCATCTCCATACTGCCCTCAGGACGCGCGGAGGAGGCATCATTCTCAAAGATGGTGAGCAGCGCCTCTTTGACCTTTGCTGCATCCTCGTCACTGAATCCCGTCTTTTCGGCAAGTTGGACATTGATGCTGCCCTGAAATTTGTATACGCCGAAGTCCACGCGATACTTCATGCCCATCGTGTCCGAGCCTTTCTTATCGCCTGGCTCATTGTTGACGCTCTTCGTGATCTGAACGCCCGTGATAGTGACAGGATCGAGGCTGACGGCAGTATGGATTGTGACAGGCCCACGCACACCGACGGATACGCCATCAGTATCTGTTGATTCAGATTCCTCTTCTTTGTTTTTTCTCTTATCCTGCTTTTTTAACGCAAAAACCTGACCAAAAGTTCGAACATCTATCCATGCTCTGCATACTTCTCTTTCAAATTCTAGCCGCATTTCTCTTTTGTTTTCCACACCTTGACCTTTTCCTTTGCCCTTATTCATCTGCGCCAATATCAATCCAACTTTTGGATGTTTTTCTACACGAGAACGAATACTATCACAGCCATCGTCAGAACGTTCATCTGCCTGGATAAGAATTCTCTCTCCTGCATCCTGCAGTCGATTCCGTATTTTACGCTTAATGCATACATCGGACATTTCCCCATAGCCATCGTAGTCTGTACGAGGCTGATTCCCATTCAACGGATCTCCATTCGGATTCGAGTGATCCACAATGATAAATCCAATAAAATCAATTTTCTTTTCCAAAGCAGCCATCATTTATTCTCCTCTCTCATTGCATCCTTCTTATTCTCTTTTCTGAACACATGCCGTTGGCAGGATAATCCCAAAAGGAATTCAACCTCTAACGGTGCATTCGAGCAAAAGTCCCCATCATCAAACATAGAGATAATTTCATCGATAAGCGCTATTTCTTTTCCTCCATACTTTTCCCGTTTTGCCTGATAAGGAAGAAGCTTTTTTTGTATGGTTTCCCATGTCGAAACCGGCCGCGAGGAAAAGATATTCATATAACGCATTGCGTTGGTGATACGACTCCCCTTTTCCTCTGCAGTGAATGTTTCACGCTCCATCTGATCGGCAACAGCCAACAGCCTACCAAACAGATATGACCGATTGGTCTTTCTCTCATTCAATGCCACAGTATATACCTCCTTTTTGCGATTCAACCGATTGCAAATAATAGAACAGGCAGGTTCTAAAATCAGATGCTCCCATTTTTCCAACGGATCACATATTGCCCTTTTTACCACTCGGCTAAACGCCATTCGCTCAATATCTGCAGGCAATGGAACGCCTTGGACAATAGAGAAGAATATTCTATGAAGTTCCATCTTCAGCTGCTTATCACTGACGTTATCACCACGATATGCATAAACCAGCTTTCGTGGACTAGGAACTCCAAAGTAGGGTGGATACCAACCTGGATTTTTCTTGTCCCTTGTATCTTGATTTCGCTGATACCACTGACCAGCTGTATGCCATTTTTCGATTCGTTCGATAAAGTCCTCGCCCGCCATCTCGCTGTAATAGCAGATAGAAAGCCGCCCCTTATCAGTCACTGCGTCTAGGATTATGACATTAACCTGACTCGTCTTTGCACGCCGAAAATCATGCCGATAGCCATCCAACGCTTTATGCAGATTCTGAGCCCACATTTTCAGAGTATCCGGCTGCGCCGCCTCCATAGGTCTGCGCTTGTGTATCAATCCCTCCGTATCATCAAAGACGGAAGGAATCGACACGGAGTTTCTGCCCCATGCAAGGAACACACGCCCATCAACGTTTTTTCCTTGATTCTCAACAAGCCATCGCAAGGCATTCATCGATTTTTGAACGGTTTCTTCTCCAATTGAAAGACATTCCTTTCCTAAAACAAACCGTCCACGAAAAGTAAAATTGTCTTCATCATTGGAAGAAATAAGCCTTGTCCCATCTCCATGCGTTCGAATTCCTCTGGTATCAGGTTTCTCAACAGTTACCATCATCTTGCCTGATCCATAACAAAGAGACTTGGATGCATTCTCATAGAATAAACTACTATATATTTTTTTATAGGAGTCTTGTACCTCTTTGTCTCGCCAAGGATCAATACGCCCCTCTATGCTAAATCGAACAACCGATGATAACTTTGATTTTATTTTTTTCTCTGTCGCAATCTTCCTTTCAATTAAATCATGAATTAAGTCATGCTGACTGATATATGCATAAACTGCTCGCACAATCAATGGAGAATCTTCTTGCTTCACCCACTTTGTGAGAAGCTCTTTATAGGCCTCATAAGACTCCTTATCTTTCTTTGATGGATTTTCAATAAATTTCTGGTAGTCTCTAGACACATACGACAGGTTATCAAACAACGGATGCGGCACTGCTTTTGATGTTCTTGGGTATGGCGTACAAGGCATAGGGGTTGCCCGTTCTTCCTTAGGAAGTTCAAATGCATCAATAAATTCTCCGTTTTCTCTCAATACTACTTCGAGCCATGCATCATGTATGCTATACCCTATCGGAGATAAAGCAACCTTCACCCCATCAACATTATCTCCGCCGACAAAGCGCTCGTTCTCATCATAGGTCTGAACCAGCTGTTCCATCCAGCTCATAATCTCCCCCCTTCCAATTCCTCCCATTCATCTGCAGCAAAGGTAACGCTGTTCTTATCGAAGAGCTTGCTCTTCACCTTGCGAATGTCGCGCACAAGACGGCATTCCTCCGGGCGCGGGAAACGAATCACACCGTCTTCCATTACCGGCTGCCAAAGGCGCACTTGGAGCATATTGCCGCCCGTCTCATCGGCATAGTTGAATCCGTGGAACATCGTGCCGAGCGGCATCTCACCTGCTTTGTCGTAGTATCCGACTCCCTCGCCGTAGATCACAGGCTCGACATAGCCCTGACATTCACGCGTACCGAGGAAGATGTCCCGCCGTCCGCCGCGCTTCACCATTCGCTTTGCGATATTGTGATGCTTATGCTCATCCCTATCTGCCGCCAGTTCCTTGCGATGCAGATTGAACTCGAAATGCGCACGCACCTGATAGCATACATCGCTCAGATATGTATAGATGGAGAGTTCGTTACGACCACCGCTATACTTCATCGGCTTCACACCACGCGACTGCGTTGTGATTCGATTCATGACACGCACCTCGTCGATCACCCAGTAGAACGTAGGTTTCCAATACAAACTTTCGGTAATCCCCTTCAGTGCCTGATAGGTCGGTATCGAGTAAGAGGATCGCTCGCCACCAATCTTCGTAATCGGATCGGTAAAGAGTGCCATCCTCCCATAGACCTGAAACTCAATCGTATTCCTCATATGTTCACCTCCTTAAATAGAACAGTAAGTATTCCCCTGCTCCTCTGTCTGTACGCCGAATGCCTCATTGTAGTATTCCTCGCGCAGTGCCATCACCCCGCTCTCCGTCCGCCAGACTGCACCAAGCCCCGCAAGCTTTTTCAGCTCATACGAGAAGAGGTTTACCATGTACTGCTGCGCCGCTTTCATCTGCCTGCTGACGGATTTCCTGTCGAAAGCCCTGTCATCAAGCGTGACGATCATGTCCTTCCCGTCCGCATAGGGCACAAGTACGGCTTCCGTATGCGAATCAATGACCGCAAAGGCGCTCCCCGCGTCGCGAAACGCCTGTGTGAACCAGAGGTCAGGCTCCGCTCCCTTTTCCTCCGCCTCCTGCAAGCCCGCCTCATTGGCAGAGAGCAGGTCGAACAAAGTATTCGTACTCTTCATCGGATAGCGCATATCCCTCGCACTCCGCTCCTTGTAAAATCTGCGAAAATAATCATCCATCACACCAAGGCTGAGAATCTCATCTGCCGCCGTCCGATCGAGCATGTCACGTGCAATCTTCCTGCCCTCCGCAATGTCTGGGAGGTGGCTGAGATTTTCATGTTCGAGTGCAAAGAGGCGGACGAGTCCACGCTCCATTTCCCCGTGCCGATTGCAGCGCCCCGCCGCCTGTGCGATGGAGGAAAATCCCGCGAGCGCGCGATAGACCACGGGAAAGGATACATCGACCCCCGCCTCGATCAGCTGTGTGCTAATGCAGATCAGACGCTCCTCCGAATGCGCCCTATGCGCCATGCGCTCCTCGCGCACGACACGCAGAACTTCCTTACGATGGGCAGGACACATCTTCGTACTGAGATGAACGACGTGGATATCTCTATCCGAGCACTGTATGCACTCGGCAACAGCCCTATAAAGGTCGCGCGCCTGCCCCGTAAGATTCACAATACAGAGTACATCACCGACATCCTCCGCACTCCGCACAATCATCCTAGCAATCTCATCCACGGAAGCGCCGCCATCCACACAAATATTTTCGAGCCGTACCCGCCGAAAGCCCTCGAACAATTCTGCGGTGTTGCTCGTCAGCTCTGCCCGCTCGCTCGTCTCAATCGGGAAGTCCAGCCGCGCTAGCGGCGGCTGCGTTGCCGTACAGAGGACTGCCGTGACATTGCAGACGTTCTTCAGGAAGTTCATCGCCGCATTAAACAAGTAGGTGCAACGCACGGGCAGGGTCTGAATCTCATCGAATATGAGGATGCTGTCCCGAAGACTGTGTAGACGACGCAGAGGCGTGTTGCCACCCGCAAAGAGCGTATTGAGGAACTGCACCTGCGTCGTAAAGATCACGGGAACATCCCATCGCTCCGTGAGGATGCGCCGCACGTCCATACTCTCCGTATCCTCTCCCGCGTCCTCCTCGATGACATTGGAGTGATGCTCCAAGATCGCCTCATCCATCTGAAAGACGGCGCGAACCTCCCTGACATTCTGGTCGATGATGGAGGTGTACGGGATAACAACGATGATGCGTTTCTTTTGATGCTCCTGTGCATGACGCAGGGCAAAGCGCATGCTTGCAAAGGTCTTCCCGCCGCCCGTCGGAACAGAGAGACGATAGACGCCGCTTGGATGCTGTGCCGCCCGCAGGCAGTCGTCGCTGATCTCCTGACGCAGGGTTGCAATCTTCTTTTCCTTCGGGGTATGCGGCATCGAAAAGCTTGCTATTTTCTGTTCCAGCTTATCCGCAAAATCTTTCCAGATTACCGATGTCTCCCACACACGCGCGAGGGGCTCTCCTAGTTCAAACTCCGCGCTGTCCAGACGGTCTGCGTCGACGAGCATACTGAGCAGAAGCTTGTGTACCATGCCCCACGAGAAAAAATATGCCTCGCTCGCCTCTGTGGTGTGCGCAACGATCTTCGCATCGAGTGCGGAGAACTCTCTGACCGCCTCCTGAAAAAGAAAATCGAGTTTGGACTCCGCAATCACATTTTCGTAATAATATGTAAGATCGGGCTGCGGCACTTCTTTCTTCTCCATGCGCCGCAAAAAATCCGATTTCCCATCCTCCCCGAGATAGTTCATCAGCCCCGAATGATGCGAAAAGATCACGAGTGCTGCCATCTGTGCCGTGAGACGTTCATTCTCTCCCACCGTCCCATACCTTTGGAGGAGGAGCTGACCGCCCGCCGTCGCGTGGTCGACCTCACCCCGGCGGCTGTAATCTCCCGGATGCTTACGGCACCAGTCAAGATACTCTGCAAACTCCGCCGTACACTTGCCGAGATCATGGAGTATGCCGATGAGGCGCGCCGTCGATGACAGACCGATACCTGCTGCATATGCCGCCATAAGGTCGCCCACGCGCAGTAGATGCACACGAATACTCTGCTCTGCCGATTCATCACGGCGTATATGTGCAAGATATTCCTTCATCTCCATCACACTCCACTCATATAATTCTATGTTTATTCTGAATTTCCTCTTAGAACACTAACAAAAAGAACTCCCTTATCACCTCATACAGAGGATCAAAGGGAGTACCTGTCAATCAACAAATATAGAGATTTAATCACCGAGTTCTGCAAGGGTCTTTCCGCCGTAAAGCCCCGCCCAATCGTCGGCAAATGCCGCGACGGCATCCGTCACGACCCTCTTCGCGAAGATCTGCCGCAGGACATCGGGGGCGACGGTGACAGAGTGTGCGCCCGCGAGGATGGCGCGGTCGATTTGGGCGGGCTTCTTGAAACTCGCCGCGAGAATCTCTGTCTCGTAGCCGTAGTGGCTGATGATGCCCGCGATGTTGCCGATGACCGAAGCCGCATCGACGCCGAGCGCCTCCATGCGGTTGAAATACGGTGCGATGCAGTCCGCGCCCGCTTCGAGCGCAAGGAATGCCTGATCCATGCCGTAGACCGCTGTTGCGGTGACGTTTGCATGCTGTCGTTTCAGTGCCTTGATGACCTTGACGCCTGCGAAGTCCACGGGAACTTTGATATAGACCTTCTCGTCCACATTCCGAAACACGGCGTCTGCGTCGCGCATCATGCCGTCGTAATCCCGTGCCGTCACCTGGATGTGCAGAGGGCGCAGATTGCCGATGATGCTGCGAATCTCGCGCATGTGGGCAAAGAAAGGAATCGCCCCTTCCTTCTTTACAATGGTTGGATTGCTCGTCACGCCCGCGATGGGGAGGTATTCGGAAAGCTCACGGATGTCGTCGAGATGCGCTGTATCGAGTAAGTATTTCATAATGCCCCGCCTTTCCAAACAAGCAGAAAAGCTCACCCGCTGCGCGGCAGGTGAGCCTTTTATTCATTTACGCATCGAGCGCCTTGCGCATATCGGCGATCAGGCGAATGCCGCCGTCAATATCGCCGTCGATGATGTGCTTCACCACAGCGCTGCCAACGATGACGCCATCCGCCTGTTTCGCCGCGCGCGCCGCTGCCTCGGGCGTTCCGATGCCGAAGCCGATGGCAAGCGGTACGTCCGTATAGCGGCGTGCCGTCTTGCAGACACCGCCGATGATGGAGTAGTCGATCTCCTTCACGCCCGTAACGCCGTAGTTCGAAATGCAGTAGATAAAGCCCATCGCGTCCTTGCACGTCTCCGCCATGCGCTCCTCGGTCGTGCCGGGCGTGATAAACTCCGTGAGGGTGAAGTCATGCGCAGCACAGATGCGGCGCATATCGGCAGACTCCTCGTGCGGCACGTCGGGGAAGATTACGCCGTCCATCCCCGCCGCCTTGAAATCCTCGACGAATTTCTCAAAGCCGTAGTGATGCACCATATTGATGTAGCCCATGCCGATCAGAGGAATCTCCGAATGCTTGCGGATTTCCTTGACGATCTCGAGCGCCTTCTTCATTGTCATGCCCTGCTTCAAGGCAATGACGCTCGCCTCCTGAATAACAGGACCATCCGCCATCGGATCAGAGAACGGCAGCCCAAGCTCGATCACATCCGCCCCCGCCTCCTCGGCGCGGCGCACGATGTCCACAGTCGCCTCTGCGCTCGGGCAGCCCGCCGTGACGTAAATATAGAGCCCCGTGCGTCCCTCGGCGCGGAGCTTCGCAAGTTTTTCATCCAGACGCTTGCTCATGCGATCTCCTCCCCCAGTTCCTTTGCAACCATTTGCACATCCTTATCGCCGCGCCCCGAGAGGCAGACGACGACGTTCTCACCCGCCTTCGTCTCGGGCATGAGTTTTTCGAGATAGGCAAGCGCGTGCGAACTCTCGAGCGCGGGGATGATGCCCTCGATGCGCGAGAGACGCTGAAATGCGGCAAGCGCTTCCTTGTCCGTCACGGATACATAGGTGACGATGCCCTCGTCCTTGAAGAAGGAATGCTCGGGGCCGACCCCGGGATAGTCCAGCCCCGCCGAGATACTGTATGCCTCGACGACCTGTCCGTCCTCATCCTGCAGGAGGTAGCTGTATGCGCCGTGCAGGATGCCTGGTGTGCCCGCGCCACTGAGTGTCTTTGCGTTGTCGCCGTCCGCATCGCCGCGTCCGCCGCCCTCGACGCAGAACTTCTTCACATCCGAGTCATTTCGGAAATCGTAGAACGCCCCGATGGCATTGCTGCCGCCGCCGATGCATGCAACGAGATAATTCGGCTTGGCATCAAATCGCTCCTTTGCCTGTGCGCGGATCTCCTCGCCGATGATCTTCTGGAAGTCGCGCACCATCTCCGGATAGGGATGCGGGCCGACCGCCGAGCCAATGACATAGTAGGTGTCCGTGATATTCGTCGCCCAGTAGCGAATCGCCTCGCTCGTTGCGTCCTTGAGCGTGCCCGTGCCGCTCGAAACGGGAATAACCGTCGCCCCGAGGAGTCGCATGCGGAACACGTTGAGCCGCTGTCGCTCGACATCGACCGCCCCCATGAAGATATGACACTCCATGCCGAAGAGCGCCGCCACCGTCGCCGTGGCAACACCGTGCTGCCCCGCGCCCGTCTCCGCGACGATGCGCTTCTTGCCCATGCGCTTGGCGAGGAGCGCCTGCCCGAGCGCGTTGTTGATCTTGTGCGCACCCGTGTGGAGAAGATCCTCACGCTTGAGATAGATATTCGCCTTGCCGTAGTGCTGCGTCAGCCGCTCGGCAAAGTAGAGATTCGTCGGACGCCCCGCATAGTCCCGCAGATAGCTGCGAAACTCCCGCAGGAATTCCTCATCCTCACGATATTTCAGATATGCCGCTTCCAGCTCATTCAGCGCAGGCATGGCGATCTCGGGCACATACTGCCCGCCGTAGTCGCCGAATCTTCCCTTCTTGCTCATATATCATTGCTCCTTTATTCCTACGTCAGCCAGTTCCTTCGCAAACGCGCCGATATCGGCAGATTTTACCAGTCCCTCGCCCACGAGCACCCCCTTGCAGCCCGCATCATGAACGCGTACGGCATCCTCCCGCGTGAAAATGCCGCTCTCACTGATGAGCGTGCGGTTCACGTCCGCATACGGCAGGAGGTCGAGCGTCGTCTGAACACTCGTCTCAAAGGTCACAAGGTTGCGGTTGTTGATGCCGATGAACTCTGCCGGCGTCTCCTGCGCGATCTCGAGATCGGCGCGGTCGTGCACCTCCACGAGCGCGTCCATGCCGAGGCTCCACGTGAGATAGAGGAGTTCCTTCAGCTGCTCGGGTGTCAGAATCCGCACGATCAGCAACACGGCATCCGCGCCGAGGGCGCGCGCCTCGTATACCTGATAGGGGTCGATGATGAAGTCCTTGCGCAGAAGTGGCGTGTCTACACGCGCGCGCACGGCTGCAAAGTCCTCGTTGCTCCCGAGGAAATGCGGATCGGTATGCACGGACAGCACCGCCGCACCCGCTGCCGTATAGATATTGGCAAGCTCCGTGACGCTGTGGCTTGTGGTCAGCCGCCCCTTTGCGGGCGACTGCAGTTTGCACTCTGCGATCAGTCCCCAGCCCCACCATCGGAAGTGCTCCGCCATGCGGAACGTACCACATGGGAGATTCGCTTTCAGCTCATCGAGCGGAACGGACTTCTTTGCCGCCGACACGATTGCACGCTTCTTATCAACAATTTCGGCTAATATATCGCGCACGCTGCACCTCCTTCGGACTGTTATGATTCGACGTATTCCCTCATTCTAGTGGAGGACGGCGATTTTGTCAATCACGCGCACGCACCGCCGCCATAAAGACGCGAATCTTCTCCTCGGACTTCTCTCCATTCTCCTCCAGCCCACCCGACACGTCGACGCCGAAGGAATGAAAGACCGCAGCCGCCTCCCCGACGTTCTCGGCTCTGATGCCGCCCGCGATGAGCACGGGCTTCCTCACGCGCGCAATCTCCCGCGCCGCCTCCTGCCAGCCAAACGCCGTGCCCGTGCCGCCCGCCGCACCCGCGACGTAACTGTCCACAAGGATGATTTCGGCGGGATAGGCATTCGCCGCCGCCGCATCAAAATCATCGCCGTAGCGGTACGCCTTGATGACGGGACATGCCGCACGCAGTGCCATATCCGCCGTCTCGTGCCCATGCAGCTGCACATAGTCCAGCCCGACGAGCTCAGCAATCTCGTTCACCGTATCCATCGGCGCATCCACGAACACGCCGACCTTCTGCACGCGATGCAGCTGACGCACAATCTCGCGCGCCGTCTCAGGGGCAACATAGCGCCTACTCCCCTCGGCAAAGATGAAACCGACGTAGTCCGCGCCCGCCTCCTCTGCCGCACGCGCCGCCGCAAGTGTCTTCATCCCGCACATCTTTACGCGCATATCATCACCCCTATTCAATCTTCATCATATTAAAGGAACAAAATATTTTTGTCAAATAAAAAGGCACTGCATCCATCTGCAGAATGCAACGCCTTGCTGAAATTCAGTGATTCCTCAGATACCATTATTCCTTCGTCGACGGATGAGGGGCAGGAGGTCCGTCAGGACGCTCCGGCTTTGCAAGCGCAGGATCAACGCCGAACGCCTTTGCCACATCCTTCCAGCTGTTCTTCATCGTCTTGCGCTCCAGAACCTCGCGCACATCCTTGCCCGAAGCCTTTGCGATGATGCCCGCCGCATCGATATCGCGAGGAGCATAGCCCTCTTCATAGAGCGCATTCGCCGTCTTCTCATCCACATCGCCGCGCATTGTGATATGCATGATCTCTATTTTGTCCAGTTCTCTCTGAACATCGTCCTCCATGATATTGAGGGCATCGCCAATCTGCTCCCACGTCTTTCCGCTGTCCCGCATCGCCATAACATCGTTGAACGACTTGCCGGAAATCTTGGCGAACATCGCTGCCTGACCGACGTCAAAGAGATCCTTCTTGGCATCAATGGCCTGTTTCACCTCTGTCTCGGACACGTTGAACATCTCCGACAAATGCTTTGCAATCTCCTCGGGGCTCATCTGGACGTTCGCATGCACGCTGTCCATCTGCCCCTGCGTAGGCGGGGGCGTATTATGAGAGGAGGGCTCGTGCGCATGAGCAAGAGAGCCGATGCTCCCGCCGACGATGAGCACGCCCAGCGTTATGCCAACCATATTTTTTCTTGTCGATCTCTTCATATGAAACAACACCTTTCATTGAGAATCTTCCATTCATGATCTTGTGCACAGGAAAAGTATAGAAAAGGCGTGTTAAGTGGCTTTTAGCGGTCGATTAAACTTTAATTCAAAGTCATTCGCGCCCCTCCGTATGTTCCTCCGTCCAATCCGCAAGTGAATCCATCGCGAGCTCCTTCGAGATGATGCCGTGTGCGTTCCAGATCATCGCATCGACATTCATCATGTGCCCCGTACGCACAGCGGGCACACTCTCCCAGAGGGGATCCTGCTGCATTGCCTCGAACCGCTTGCGCGCGACGGCACTGCTCTAACGGCTGCTCGGCCCGTACCCCGTCGTGACGAGGAGATAGTCCGTCTGCAGCTCCGGCAGGAGCTCGAGCGAGATCGCATTGTTCTGATCGTTGCCGTCGATGTCCACTACCATCTGTGGCGGGCGCAGGTTCAGCAGCTCGTACATGAATCGGTTGATGTCGTTCGTCGCATACGGATAGAGACGCACCTCCTTGTTCATGATGCGCAGGAGGGCGACGGTCGAATCCCCGATTGCCCCCTTGATCCGCATGCGGTCATTCTTCGCCCGCTCGTAGAACGCACGCAGACGTGCCTCACCGTCCTGAGGGCGCTGCAAGACCATCGAGAGCGCGAGCAGACTGCGCTCGTAGTCTCTGAGATCAAAGGCTGCAACGGGCGCGATCTTCGAGAGATCCTGATAGACGCCCTTGCTGAAACTGTCGCGCATGACGATGAGGTCGGGCTTTGCCGCCTGCACCTGCTCGAGATTGATCGTCTTGTTCTCGTCGTTGATGCTGATGGTCATAACGCCGCGCGCCGCAAGCCGCTCATGCAGATAGTACTGCTCGAAATCATAGGCGGCGGCCATCGACGCATCGAGCGCGAGCATGGGGTCTTCCATGCGGATGCAGACGATGCGGACGGGTGCGTCCGGCAGTTCCGTCTCTCCGAATTTATGCGTGAGGATGCGCTTCCCATCCTCCTCGCGGTAGAGTTTCTGCGCCGCCTTCTGCTTCTCAGCAAAGCGCGCAGCAAACTCCGCATCAATCGCCTCTGCCGTGTCCTCGCGCAGGATGGCAGGGTCGAAACGCCGCGCCGCCTGTACTGCCTTCTGCGCCTTCTCGGATTTCTCCCCGCGAATATCGGTAGAGCCACAGCCCGCCGCCAGCAGCGCAAGCCCCGCGAGGACGGCGACCAGTCCCCTCGCGCCCCTCATGCGGGCTGCCCCGCTTCGTCCATGAAGTACGGAATGCACATCGGGCGTCCCGTGCGCGGATCGCTCAGAATCTCCGCGTCGATGCCGAAGACACTGCGCAACATCACCTTGTGAAAGACCTCCTCGGGCGTACCGCAGTAGAGCAGCTGCCCACGCGCCATCCCGACGAGGCAGTCCGCAAAGCGCGCCGCCTGATTCAGCTCATGGAGCACCATGATGATTGTCTTTCCGTACGCCCTGTTCAAATGCTGCACGAGGCGCAGCACCTCCATCTGATGCGCCACATCGAGGAAGCTCGTCGGTTCATCCAGGAAGAGAATCTCCGTATCCTGTGCAATCGCCATTGCAATCCACGCGCGCTGACGCTGTCCGCCCGACATCGCGCCGATGGAACGATGCTGAAACGCCATCATATCCGTCTCCGTGAGCGCCCAGTCGATCATCTCCCGATCCTTTGCCGTCGTGCGGGAAAAGAACGAGGTCTTGTGCGGCGCGCGCCCGTAGGACACGAGCTCGCGCACGGTCAGCCCCTCGGGCGCCGTCGGGTTCTGCGGCAGGATGGCGACGTATTTTGCAAGTTCTCTTGGATTCGCCTCATGCACATCCCCCCCGTCCAATAGGACGCGCCCGCCAAGGCGCGGCTGAATCCGGCAGATGGTCTTGAGCAGGGTGGACTTGCCGCAGCCGTTCGCACCGATGAGCGCCGTGATCTTCCCCTCTGGAATCTCGAGGCTCAGATCCTCGATGATGACGGCATTGTCATAGCCCGCCTTCAGATGTTCTATCGTCAATTTCATCGCTGTTTCACCTCCATAGGATTAAGCCTTCGCACGCGCGAGCACGAAGAGAAAATACGGCGCACCGATGAGCAGCGTCATCGGGATGCAGCGCCCGTGCTGCACGCCGACGAGCCGGCGCGCGATATGCGGGCAGAGCAGCCCAACGAAGCCGATGCTCCCGCCAATGGCGACACAGGACGCCGCGAGCGCCACCGCCGCCATCAGATAGACAAAACGCGCGCGGTTCAGCGGCACGCCGAGACCGATTGCCGTCTCGTCCGAGAGCGCGAGCACATCCAGATCACTCTGCCGCACATAGAAGAACAACGCGATAACGAGGACAATCATCATCAGCAGCGCCGCATGTGCCCACGTGCCGCCGAAGATGCTGCCGATGATCCACGTATTGACCTGACTGAATTTATCCTGACTGAGCCGCACAATGAGCATCATCTCGACGGCATGAAGCCCTGCCGTGAGTGAGATCCCCATCAGCACCAGCCTATACGTTGCGAGATTCTGCCCCTTCTCATAGCTCATCCGATAGATGAAAATTGCTGCCAGACCCGCGCCGATCGTCGCGACAATGGGCTGCACCCAGAGGGACGACCCCGCCGCATCCGAGAAATAGACGAGAAGCAGGATGGCAAAACCCGCGCCCGCATTCACGCCGAGGAGCCCCGGGCTCGCGAGTTCGTTGCGCGAGATGGTCTGAAAGATCAGCCCCGAGAGCGCCAGTCCCGCACCGATGAGGATCGCAAGCACCGAGCGCACCATGCGGAAATCAAACAGTGTCAGGCGCTCCTCCGGCGTACCGCCGCCGAGCAGGATGCGCGCAATATCGCCATAGGAGAGCCCCGTGAAGCCCGTTCCGAGATGGACAACGAACATGACGGCGAGGAGCACGAGAAAGACAGCACTGTAGATGTAGAAACGCCGCTGCAGGAAATTCATCGCGCACCTCTCTTTCTCCGAATGAGCCAGAGGAAGAACGGCACGCCAACGAGCGCCGTCACCGCACCGAGCGGCGTCTCAAACGGCGGATGAATCGTCCGCGCCGCGATGTCTGCGACGACGACGAGGAGCGCGCCGAGAATCGCCGAGAGCGGAATCACCTTGCGGTAGTCGATTCCGACGATTTTGCGTGCGATATGTGGCGTCACAAGTCCCACGAAGCCCACGGGACCCGCGACCGCGACCGCCGAGCCACCGAGGATCAGCACCGTGATGCCCGCAAGCGCGCGGATGCGCTGAATCTTGCTCCCCAGCCCGATGGCGACCTCCTCACCGAACGCGAGCAGCGTCACGGAGCGTGCGATGCCCATCGCGAGGAGAAGTCCCGCGAATGTCCACGGCAGGATGAAGAGCGCCTGCTCCATGCGCACGCCGCTGATGCCGCCCGCCGTCCAGTAGGACATATCCTGCGCCACCTCGAAGTAGACCGTCATTGCCTGTGTCACCGCAGCAAAGACCGCGCCGATTGCCGTGCCCGCGAGCGCGAGGAACACCGCGCCGCGCCCTGCCCCCTTCGTCTGCGCGAGCAGGAAGATTGCAAGCGTTGCAATCGCCGCACCTGCGAATGAAAAGACAAGCGACAGTCCGAGACTGCCCTGCG
>ERZ772957.910-NODE-910-length-21010-cov-19.601432_pt1 | contig 21010 bp, 13 predicted proteins | sample MGYA00580682_ERZ772957 | MGnify/ENA primary metagenome ERZ772957 (study PRJEB29015, sample SAMEA2737921) | human oral metagenome | biome: human oral; feature: human-associated habitat; material: dental | place: China | collected 2025 ...
TTTTAGGGTACGCGCAGAACCAGCACGAAACACTAAGAATGCTGCGCAACCATCATGCACATCCTCCCACCCAGATTCTCAGAAACGCACAAATGTGCGTTGGGGCCGGGCTCCTAGTTTTGGTTGTGGATATCGTCTTGCTGAACAGCGAGTACAAGCCTGGTGTTTGACGCCCGTACGCAGATGTATATGGCTGAGCTTACGCTCTGCTTGACAGTCAGATGCTGTCGATGAAGACCGTGATCGATATGAAAGGGAATGTCGTGTCCTGGATTGTTGAACTTGTGATTGGCATTGTGTCCGGTGTTGTCTCTGGGATTATTCTTGCGAGACTGGCCCCGGACGGCTCAGTAGCCATGGAACCTACGGAGTTAGTTGGAGATACAGTCACTCAACAGGTGATGGCTGCAAATGGTCACCTCATTACGGTAGCTGGAGATGGGAACTATGCCCATATCGGCGATGACAACTCTGTGCATATGAATGTTGCTGGCGATAGTCAGCGTGGAAGAGAGGGTAGCGATGCGGACATATGGCTGAGGCTTGGGCTTGGCTTTGCTGCCTTCGTTGTCATTGCAATTTTCCTCATGAGGTACTACGAGATTCTGGTGGGTCTCCTCGTGATCACTTCCGTGTTCTTGATGACGATGTCATTGCTGACTGCAGGCCTATCCTTGCGGAGTAGGCGCGTGTCGAAGCCTCTTCGCTCCTCCATCGTCGCGAGCTTTCTGGCGGTTACGTCCGCCTACGCGTCCTACTGGTCGTGTTTCATCCTGTCTACAGGAAAGTCCAGCCTGTCGATCCCGGATCTCAGTCGAATGCTGTCTGAAGCAACCGGCGACGACAAGCTGGTACCGTTCGCCGAGGCTTTCGATCTACTCAGTGCTGAAGGCGCCTTCCCGTATGTCTCCGTGGTATTCATGGCGATGCTTGTGACTGCCGTGCTCTGCTTCTTTGCTCTTGGCATGATGATTCGGGAGTTCTGTGAGCGGCGAGTCGCCACGCACCGTGCGGGCAGCGTAAGTGGCTGGCTTATCGGCCATCTTCCCGTTCCGGGCTGGCGCTATATCCTGGGTGTCCTGCTGCTTGCTTGCGTGCCAGTCGTGATCGTCGTTCTCTTCCGCCATGTTCAGCCGACCTGGCTTAGCTAGCCTCGGCAACGATCATGGTGTTGTCCCCGCGCGGCTGTCCGCGCGGGGACAACCGTGTGCGATGATAGTGAGGTTCCTGGCGGGGATACCGTCGCGTTTTATGAGGTAAACCGTGAGAGGTGGCGTCGTGTCGGATCGCAGACTGGCCTCGACCATCACGGTGGGCGGCGCGACGAACGCAGGAACGTTCGAGGCGGCCGAGCTGATGGCCGCCGGCATGAGCGCACGTGAGGCGAGCGACGTGTTATTCGAGCAGAACCTGGTGGTCGCAGGCTCGGAGTCGACGCGGCGCCGCTTGGCGAGTGCGACGACGAAGCACCTGTCGTTCCTGGAGGATGATGCCCTCCGATTTGTCGCCAGCCGCGAATATGGCTGGGAGCTTGTCATGTGGCTGGCTCTCGTCACGGAGTCCTACGTGTTTGCGGCGTGCGCGCGCGAGGTTGCGTGGCCGCGCCTGGTCGTCGATGAGGTTCCGTTGACAGCGTCGGATATCGACGAGTTCGTGGAGCGCCTGCGCAGGGTGGATCCCGCGATGTCGACGCTGACGGTGAAGAGTGGTCAGAAGGTGCGATCCGTATTTCTGCGCTGCATGCGCGATGTGGGATTCATTGACGAGGCCGGGGCTGCTTTACCGGTCGTGGTTCCCGTGGGGGTTGCCCGCTTGGTGAATGCGGCTCCCCAGCCGTGGGGCTGGCCGATGCGGGAGTCGTTCCCGGTCGCGCAGTTCCAGTTTGATGTTCTCGGCTGACAGTTATTCGGGAAATTGTGACGCAGGAGCTATGATTGGGCTCGAATTGTGGGTGGCCTGCGGTACGGTATGAGAAGCCCGGTAAGGGGTGCTGCGCGAGAGGAAGGTACGGTCGGTGTCGAAGCGTGGGGCGTATCTGGATTCGCTCAGGGAGACCTTTGATTGCGCCTTCCGGGTGCTCACCTCGGAGCGCTTCAAGAAGATGGAGGGCATGGGCAACGAGGTCCCTTTCTTCGTTCTGCGCTACAAGCCGGAGTGGGAGCCGACGGTCGACGAGGAGCTCTCGCGACTCCGTCGCCGCCTGCGCGAGGAGCGCTACCGCCTGACCGATGTGGACGTGTTTGCGCTCGCGGTGGACATGTGGAAGGCATCGCCATTCTTCGATCAGATGCTGGCGATGGAAGACGGGTTGCCTCCGGAGACGTTCCGGAATGCCCTGCGCGAGGTGATCGACGTCGAGGGTTTGCTCGCGCCCGCTATCAAGAAGGCCGTGGACGAGGCCGGGGGAGAGGATAGCGTTGATGCCGTCCTGCTCTCCGGGGTGCACCACCTATTCCCGCTCGTGCGCACGCATTTGCTGCTGAACTGCCTGCAGTCCCTGCTGGGGCGCGTACCGCTGGTCGTGACATTCCCGGGGTCGTACCACCAGTCGCCGTCCACTCATTCGGCGCTGGTCCTCTTCGATCAAATCTCCCAGGACAACTACTACCGAGCTTTCGATTTGGTGGACTTCTTGCTTACTCTAGAACCGTCGGCGAACTGAAAGACAAAGGTGTGACGCATGGACATGAAGGGCCTGTACGCGAAGGACATTTTCCGGTCGATCGACGGTGTCGTCAAGGCCGATGACGTCTCGAAGGTCGCTTCCGAGGTCGACGAGTACGTCATGACCAGCGAGATCCGCAAGGGTCTGTCGCGGATTGTTCATGCCTGGAACCAGGTCGACGCCCCGTCGAACGGCGTGTGGATTTCGGGTTTCTTCGGGTCGGGTAAGTCTCACCTGCTGAAGATGTTATCCTACCTGCTCGGCGAGCAGGTGGGCAGCCAGCCGGTGACCCGTGAAGACGTCGAACGTGCGTTCGAGCAGAAGTTCGCAGGTGAGGAGACGACCATCGCGGACCTGAAGAGGAGTCTACACACGCCCACGCGTGCGGTGCTCTTCAATATCGACGCCAAGGATGACAAGTCGACGCGTGAACGCGGCTCGGCGATGATCGAGGTCTTCTACAAGGTCTACTTTGAGGCGCGCGGCCTGTATTCGAAGGATCTGGGAGTCGGTGCGCTCGAGCGCGACCTGGACGATCGGGATGAGCTGGCGCGTTTCCGCGAGGCCTACCAGGAGGAGTCCGGGCACGTCTGGGAGGTCGGACGTGTCAACACGGTCTTCTCGGAGGCAGTTGTCTCGAAGGCCCTGTCCCGCCTGGGCTATCAGGTGGATCATCCCTTCCGCAGCTATCGGGAGCAGATGAACCTGTCGGCCGAGGCCTTCGCGCAGGACGTGGCCTCGTGGCTGGATCGCCAGGGTCCTCACCAGCGGATCGCTTTCTTTGTCGACGAGGTCGGCCAGTTCATCGGCGACGACTCGCAGCTGATGCTGAACCTGCAGACCATCACGGAGCAGCTGGCGACGCATTGTTCCGGTCGCGCCTGGGTGTTCGTGACCTCGCAGGAGGAACTGAGCGGGATCATGGAACAGATGGACGAGCGCCAAAGCAAGGACTTCTCCAAGATTCAGGGGCGTTTCGCGATCACCGTGAACTTGTCGACGGAGGAGGTCGCGGACGTGATCGCTCGCCGACTCCTGACGAAGAGCGAGCAGGGAGCCTCGGAGCTGGACGTCATGTGGCAGCGTCTCGGCGCGGGCTTCCCATCGATGTTCCGTTTCCCGGAGGGGACGAAGAAGTACGACAACTACCTGACGAGGGATAGCTTCGTCGCCAAGTACCCGTTCGTGGACTACCAGTTCGAGATGTTCACGCAGGCGATGAGAGGCCTGTCGGATAACGACCTGTTCACCGGTCGTCATTCGTCGGTGGGTGCACGTTCGCTGCTCGGCGTGTGTCAGCAGATCGCGCAGGAGCTGACGGATGACGAGCTGGGTACGGTCGCGTCGTTCGATCGCTTCTACGATGGCATCGCGGCGATGCTCAAGTCGGATGTGAAGGACAATATCGGGCGCGCCGCTCAGGATTCGCGCACGCGCGACCCCTTCACGATGAGCGTGCTGAAGGTTCTCCTGCTCGTTCGCTACGTGGATTCTTTCCAGGCATATCCGTGCAATATCGCGGTCCTGCTGCGCCGTTCCCTGGATCAGGATGCGACTGATCTGGAGACGCGCGTCAAGCGTGCGCTTCACATCCTGGCGGATCAGGTGTACGTGCAGCGTCAGGCGGACGGTACCTACGCGTACATGACGAACGAAGAAAAGGAAGTTCGCCGCGAGATTAGCCAGATCGTCGTGGAGCCGCGGGAGGTCACGGATCTGCTGCGCGCGGATATCCGTAGGCACGCAGGTACCTCGGTGGCAAGCTTCGTCTACCCCGGGACGAACCGTTCCATGCGCGTGTCCCTGTTCGTCGATGGGCGCCGCGAACAGGCTGAGCCGCTAGTGATCTCGGTGTTTACGCCGCAGTCCTCCCTGGATGAGGAGGGCATCCGCCACGAGAGCGTTGTTCGCCACGACACCCTCTCGTTGGGGCTGGATATCAGCTCCGAGGTCCTCGAAGACGTGCGTGTCTTCTGCCAGACGGAGGAGTACGTGAAGCGTCAGGCGGGCGCCACATCGAGCCTGCGTAAGCGCATCATCCTGACGCACAAGGAAGACAACGACCAGCGCCGTCGAGTGATTGGCGAGGCCGTGAAAGACGCGCTCATGCGTGCATCGTTGTTCGTCGGCGGCCAGGAAGTGAAGACGGGGACCGCTGACGAGCCAGAGGACATGATTGCGCTGGGGCTGACTCGCTTGGCGCAGCAGGTCTACCCCCGTATCGAGGAGGCGAAGCCGCTGGCGGGCCTCAAGGACGGACAGATCGCGTCCTTCCTGCGCGATCAGGAGGACGCGACGCTGGACGTCGACCCGGGCGTGGATATCGCGCAGAGTCTCGCGGGTGAGTGCGCCCAGTGGGTGGAGCAGGCGCGCGTGCTCAACGGCCAAAACGTGTTCGTGAAGAACGCGATCGAGTATTACGGCCAGGCCCCCTTCGGCTGGGACAAGAACGCGGTCCTGGCCATCGTGGCGACAGCCCTTCGACTGGAGCTGCTCGAGGCCCTCGAGAACGACAGGCCTCTCGCTCGCACGGAGCTGGAGGGTGCCCTGCGCGACGTGAACCGTCAGGGGCGCGTGCTGCTGCAGAAAAAGAAGCACCTGGATCGTGCAGCGCTCGCGGATTTCCAGCGTTTCGTCGGCCAGTTCGTCCCCGGTGAGTCCCCGCAGGATGGTCCCTCGCGCGTTCGTGCGGTTGAGGTCAAGGCAGCCGAGTGGGCGAGCCTTCTCAAGGGGTATAAGTCCGACAGGTACAGCTTCGACGACGAGGTCGCTGAGGCCCTCGACCTGCTGACGCCGCTCACGACGACGCAGCACACCGAAGAGGAGATGCTCGCCCCGCAGATCCGCGGCGGATTCGACGATCTGATCGAGATTGTCGACGAGTTTCTCATGCCCTACCGGGAGTTCGTGGAGAGGCACGAGCAGGAGCTTCGCGACGCGTTGGCGGAGGCGGACAGCCTGTCGTTCTTCGAGCTCACGGAGGACGGCAAGCAGGCGATCGAAGACCTCCGGAAGCTCGCGGAGGACCGCAGGCTGTATGTGCGCACGCAGGAGATTGCGCCGCTGGTTCGGCGTATCGAAGCGGCGCGTCGCGCGCTGGTGCAGGCGCAGCGCGACAAGGTACTGCGACGCATCGACGAGGCCGTGGCGGGTATTCGCGGATCTGCTGAGTTCAAGGCCGCCTCGGAGGTTGCTCAGCGGCGGGTTGATGCGGTGATGGAGCGGCTCTGTGCTGCGGTGAATTCGGTGTCGAGGCCCGGTCATGCGGAGGAAATCGCGCGTCAGCTGGATCAGCGTGTGGACGACCTTTACGCCGCATTGATCGCGTCGGCAACGCCCGCGGAGCGCCCGGAGGCAGACGAGGCGACGGAGCCGACCAAGAGGCCGACGATCGTGCGCGTGGCGGATGTGCTGCCGAAGACGACCGGCCTCCTGTCGACGCCGGATCAGGTCAACGAGTACGTCGAGAGTGTTCGCGAGCAGATGCTCGCGGCGGTCAACGACGGCAAGCAGCTGCGCCCCTGAAGGAGTAGACAATGAACACTTCAGCGTTGGAGTCCCTGGCGTCCGCCTCGCGCGAGCGCCTCATCGAGATGTCCGTGGCGGCGATCGAGCGCAAGATGGCCGATAGTGTTCTGGGTAATGCCGATCGTGTGCGACTGCCCAAGGCTGACAAGGATTACACCGAAGCCGACGGCAACTGGGTGGTGGGTGCCGCGAAGGTGGTCGCCTACTCGTGGTTCAATCGCCTGACGGCCCTGCGCTACATGGACGCGATGGGTCTCTCGGGCGACTACGGAGTCGTTACCCCAGCCGAGGGATCGGGGACGGGCGTGCCAGAGTGCGTGCAGCGTGCTCGCGGGGGCGACTTCGACCGACGCATCGGAGAGGAGACGCGAGCGCGGGTAGCGCAGCTGCTGTTCGACAATAGAGACCTGGATGCCTACGTCCTGCTGCTCCGCGAGTACTTTGCAGCGTGGCACCGGGTCATGCCGGGCGTATTCCCCGAGGCGGACGACTGGACGAACCAGTTTCCACCGGTGGACCTCCTGTCGGCGGGGGAGTCCGTGCGCGCCGACATCGTGGCGGCGATCGGCCCCGATGAGTCTGGGCGCATGGACGTTGAGGTGATCGGCTGGCTCTATCAGTTCTATATTGCTGCCCGTAAGCAGGAGATCAACGAGTCGAAGGTCAAGATCGACAAGGACACGTTGGCTCCCGTCACGCAGCTCTTTACCCCGCACTGGGTGGTGCGCTACCTGGTGGAGAACACGCTGGGGATGCAGTGGCTGCGTGCTCACCCGGACTCGGCGCTCCGGGAGAAATTCGAGTACCTGGTGACACCTGCCGAGGGCCAGGAGGACCAGGGCCTGGCGATCGACAACCCGGAGGACTTCCGCGTCATCGACCCGGCCTGTGGGTCCGGGCACATGCTCACCTACGCCTTCGACGTCCTGTGGGACATGTACGTCGAGGCCGGGTACCCGACCAAGGGGATCGCCCGTCTGATCCTGGAGAAGAACCTGCACGGGGCGGACGTGGATGAGCGCGCGGCGCAGCTCGCCTCCTTCGCCCTGACGATGAAGGCCGTCGAGCACGATCTGGGATTCTTGGGGCGCATCGAGCGCCGGACCCGTCAGGGTGGCGAGACCTCGTGGCGGGGACCCAGGATCGTTCACGTCGAGTCCGTGAAACTCGATGAGCTGAGCCCCGCAGAGATCGCGGATGCCTCCGGGGACGGAGTCTCCCTCGGTATCTCCCAGCTGATCGAACAGCTGCGCTATGCCGACACCTACGGATCGCTGATCCGCGTGCCCGCGGGTGCCTCCGCCCTGTTCCGCGAGATCGCGCGCCGCATCGAAGCGGGGGAGAGGCAGCAGGTGCTGCTCGGCGCGGACAGTGAGGAGTGGCTGCGTGCCGCCAACATGTGCGAGGTCCTCGAGGAGGGCCGCTACACGACCCTGATCGCGAACCCGCCGTATTTAGACATGAGGAAGGCGAAGGACCCACTCAAGCGATACTCGAAGGAGTTCTATAAGCGCGGTGCCCCAGACCTGTGCACGATGTTTATCGAGCGTGCTGCTTCCCTGGCTCAGCGTCGTGGTGCGATCGGTATGATCACGATGCATGCGTGGATGTTCCTACCCGCGTATCGGGATCTGCGTCCCTGGATGCTCTCTTCTATGACCATCGAGTCGATGGCGCATCTAGGTGCACGTGCATTCGACTCGATCGGAGGAGAGGTCGTCCAGACGACCGCGTTTACGACGACGAATGTGGCCTGTGATGCTCACCGTGCCGGGGTGTATCTGCGCCTGGTAGACGGGCACAACGAGGCGGAGAAAGAACGACTGCTCCGTGAGGCAGATGCGAACGGTGCTCACAGGTTGCGATTCGAGACCTCCGTGGCAACCTTCGCGCTTATCCCGGGGCGACCCGTCGCGTATTGGGCTAGTCGCCAGTTGCTCAACGCTTTTGAAGCGGGCGTCCCGTTGGGAGATGATGCAGATACTAAAGTTGGGCTTCAAACAGGAGACAACGAGCGCTTCCTGCGTCAGTGGTTCGAGGTGAGTGCTGACCGCTCGTACATGCAGGCTACCGATCGTGAGGATGCTCAGGCCAGCGGTGCCCGCTGGTTCCCGCACAACAAGGGCGGTGAGTTCCGCAAGTGGTGGGGCAACAAGGACTACGTTATCAACTGGCAGGACGATGGCCGCGAACTTTGGGATCTCAGACCACGCTCGGTTATCCGAAATCCCGACTGTTATTTCCGGCCCTGTGTTTCCTGGTCGCGCGTCTCATCGGGAGAGCTCTCCGTTCGTTTCTTCAGCCAGGGAAGTACACCGAATGACGTTGGTCCGGTTATCGTTGCTGAAAGAGATAAGCTGCTTGAAATTGCTTCAATGAGCAACTCGGCAATCGCAACGGGATTCCTTGCTGTTATGGCACCTGGAACGCACTTCGAGGTTGGTCAGGTAAAGAACCTTCCGTGGATCGAACCCGAGTTCTTTGATCCGGCGGGTGTTGAACGGCTGATCGACATCTTCCGCTCCGACTGGGACGCTCGCGAGACCGCGTGGGACTTCACCCGGCCTCCCTACCTGCGCGGCGGGCACTCGCTGCTCCAGGACGCCTTCGACGACTGGTATCGTCGCTGCTGCGAGACCGCCGAGGAAGCGCAGCGCCTGGAGACGGAGAACAACCGCTATTGGGCTGACGTTTACGGCCTCGCAGGCGAGGTGGATATCGACGTCCCTCTGTCGCGAGTCTCCCTCACCTACAACCCGCGATTCGCCTTCGCTCCCACAAAGGGAACGCCTGAGCGCAGCGAGGACGAGTATCGCTGGCTGCACTACCAGCGCAGCGCGTGCGAGCTCATCTCCTGGGCCATCGGAGTCACGATGGGGCGGTACAGCGTCGACGTGCCTGGACTCGTGCTGGCGGACCAGGCCTCGTCCCTCGAAGACTTCCGCTCCCACGTCGCCGAGCCGCGCCTCGAGCCCGACGACGACGGCATCATCCCCGTCACCGGCGGCGCCTTCGACGACGATGCCTCGCGCCGCGTCAAGGCCGTGCTGCGCGTTGTCTTCGGTGCCTCCGACCTCGGCGACAACATCGAGTTCCTCACCCGCTGCCTGGCCGTCAAGCCTGGCAGCTCGACTGCGGAGTTTGTCCCGCCGGTCATCCCGGCCGACCCCGAGTGGGCCCTCGAGGACTACATGGCGAAGTCCTTCGCCGCCGACCACCAGAAGGACTACAGCGGCCGCCCCGTGTACTGGTCCCTTGAGTCTCCAAAGGGCACGTTCCGGATGCTCATCTACCTGCACCGCTACACGCCCGACACGGTTGGCCAGGTGCTCACCAAGTACGCGGCTCCCTTCGTCGATCGTCTCAAGGCGGAATCGGAAGCTATCGGGCGTGAGCGCGACGCCGTGATGGGCGACGACAGGAAGGCCAATCGCGAGCGTGCCCGCATTGACAAGAAGCGCGCGGAGATCGACGCGATGATCGCGGAGGTTCAGGGCTACATCGACTCGGTGCTGCAGCCCCTGGCCCAGCGTCGCATCCATCTGGACTTGGACGACGGCGTGCGCATCAACCGCCTCAAGCTCGCTTACGGCTGGCGCTCGGACCTGGCCGACCTGCCCCAGCCCGCGATTGGCGCTGCTACGACGGACGTCAAGAGGGGAATCGCGACTGACCTGAAGTGGGCCCGCAAGGAGGCCGCAAAGAACAACGTATGGTGGAGTGAGTGATGAGCATGGCACTGAGTCGCACTATTCTCGATCTGAAGCACGATGATGCTCGACGTCTGTTGATGCAGCCGGAGTCGTACTGCACGGTGCCGCTCCCAGAGTATTACGACTTTTCCAAAGTTTTGTCACAAGCAGAGAAAAATGTCAATAAGTATTGGAGTGCGCGCATTGTTCCAAAGGGGCTTAAGCAGCATAATGGTGGAAAAGGCAATGTTGCCGGGTATCGTAATGACTCAGCTGAGCTAATTGATATTTATGAGGGTGTCAACTATCGAATCCTTTCAAATAAGGATGGGCTTCTCAGTTGGCGTCCGATGGAATTGATTAATCCGCTAATCTATTCATCGATAGTTTATAAGTTGACTGAGCCTGAAAACTGGGAAATGGTTCAGAGGCGATTTGATGAATTTCAAAGTAATCGAAATCAAGAATGCTGCAGCATTCCTAGAGGTGTCTTTCAACAGGCGCAAAGGGGCACAATTTTACACTGGTGGAATTCTTTTGAGCAAAAATCTATTGCTCTGTCGTTAGAGTATCCATATATGGTTAAAACTGATATTTCGGACTGTTATGGTGCTATATATACTCATAGTATTTCCTGGGCTCTCCATGGAAAGTCTCAAGCAAAGAGTAGTGCTGTGACGAACGGTACTAGTGGATTACTAGGCGATTATATTGATACTAATATCCAAAATATGCATTCGCGGCAAACTGTAGGTATCCCGCAGGGGAGTGTTCTGTCAGATCTTATTGCGGAAATGGTGCTCGGATATGCAGATATGTTGTTATCGGAAGAGTTGTCAAATGACTCTATGTTATCTGATCGAGACTATTGGATACTGCGTTATCGTGACGATTATCGCATATTTGCAACCTCTCGCGAAGGTGCCCATTCTATCCTTCTGAAGCTGATGAATGTTCTTTCTGGCTTAAATTTTAAGCTCAGTGCAGCGAAGACTGCTATGTCAGATGATGTCGTTCTTGATTCCGTGAAAGCTGACAAGGTTGACTGGCTCCTTCGTGGTCATGCGCGAACAACTTTCCATAAGAGACTTTTAGCTTTGAGTCGTTTTGCTCGAGATTATCCGCAGTCGGGAACGATCGTTCGTGAATTGCAGAAAATTAGTAAGGGTCTCGACTCGGCAAAGAAATTCCCGGGTAGGCGAGATGTTCTCATTGCTCAAGTTGTTGATATTGTTGTTCGTAATCCACGTTGCTATCCGATCGGTGCTCGAATTCTTAGTCAACTACTGGAAAAGGAAGATCGTGTAGTTCAGCAGGAGTATCTTGTTAAGATCGTCAAGCGTTGTCGGATGATTCCGAATAGTGGATTGTTTGAGATATGGCTACAGAGGATCGCTCGTGTTCTTAACATTGAGATTGGGTACGCGGAATCGCTGTGTTGTGATCTTGAAGCGGTCGTAGCAAAAACTCAAGCAGTTGTGAATCCGTGGCCTTGGCAGTGGTTGACTGATCCTATGCGTTTAAAGTTTGAGTCACTTTCAATTGTTGACCTTGCTGCGTTGGGCGGCATGTCTGTCGTCATTTCCTCTGGTGAAGCAGGCGATTTGTTCTCCTATTCTCATGGAGGCGCGTGATACGCTTTCGCAAAAAGGGGGCGGCTTTCGCGTAGCCGACGGCGCTGCGTGGAACAGTGAGGAAAGGTGTAACTGGTGAGCGGAATCGATGCCTCTCGGCTGGCGGAGGAACTGAATGCCCTGCTTGAGCAGGGTCGCATCGTTACGTGGTTGGACCGCAACGGCGAATACGCCGACGACCTCGACGCCGTCCGAGAACTACTCGACGGCGCCACCCTCATCACGATCAATGCCAACCTCTTCGAAACCAAGCTCCGCATCTTCGCCGAAGACGCCAAGTCTCGCTACGTTCTGTACCGCGGAGGCGAGCTCCCGCCTCTCGAAGAAGATCTCCTCACCGACGTGCGATGCGGATACCCCACATTCAAGGCCGACGCCTCGACCCTCCTCGTGCGCGAACTCGGTGTCGACCCCGCACTGGCCGCAGTCATCGACGAATACGCTCCCTTCTTCAACTCCACCGCCCGCGTCGCCGACCTCAAGAAACACCTCGGCGCCATCAGTGACACCGACAAGCGATCCGACCGCAAGACCTTCCTCGCCGCGATGAGCGCCGTCCTGCTGAAGACCCAGCAGCGGTCCTTCTCCTTCCTCTTCGCCAAGCTCGCCTCCATGACGCAGGACAACCCGCTCGACGCCCTCAAGTGGGGCCTCGACGCGTACTTCTGGGAAGGCGCTCACGCCATCTGGGGGTACGACGGCGACCACACCTTCGACGCGCTCATGACCTGGCTCTTCGTCATGAACGCGAACGGCTGGGATCACCGACACAACTCCGCCCAGCGCGACTTCAGCATGTGGACCCGAGATGTTGCCACGCGAGACGATGCCCGCCGGTGGGCCAGGCGCGTCGACGAGGCCACCGGTGCCAGCGCCGCCCTGCACGGTGCGGCTACCGACGCCCTCCTCATCGACACGACCACGCCCAACGTTGACCGAGAGCTCATCTCCCGCCTCGTCCGCGGAATCGTCGACGGATCCGTCGGAGTCGCTCAGGTCGAAGAGCAGCGCGGCAGGCGCCGCGAAGGCCTCTGGTTCGACGACACTGAGGCGCTGTGGGATGCAGCGCGTGCGGGGGCGCGTCTGCTCACCCACCTGCGTGCCCTCCCGGGTATCGCCTTCTCGGACGGAGCCGAGGGCTTCGCCCGCTACGCGGACCCGGACGGCGGTCTGTGGGCCATTGACCAGGAGTACCGCCACTACGTGCGCGCCTCCCGAGCCGTTCACGTCGACGACGTCCTCACCGACCTTGACCGGCACGTCGAAAACGCGTACCGCGACGACTACCTGCGCCCCCTCTCGCGCACGTGGGACGACGCGCTGCGCGGCATGCGCACATGGGACATCTCCGTTCCTCCGTCCAGCGGGCGCATCGACTCGTTCCACCGTCTCCTCGTCGCCGGCTCCCACAGGCGAACCGTCGTCATCATCTCCGACGCTCTCCGATACGAGGCCGGCGTCGAGCTCGCCGATCACCTGCGCTCCCTTGGACGCGGCGCGGTTGCCGTGACCCCCTGGTACACGATGCTGCCGTCGATCACGGCCCTCGGGATGGCCGCGCTGCTCCCGCATCGAGAGCTGACCCTCGGTGTGCGCGGCAAAGACCAAGTGATCGTCGAGGCCGATGGACGATCGACGTCGGGGATCGATGCGCGTCGGACAATCCTCGAAGGTGCCGACGGGCGTGCGTTCACCTACGAGGAGCTCGCGAGCGACTCCGTCAAGTCGATGCGCTCGAAGTTCAAGGGCGCCTCCGCCGTGTACATCTACCACGACGTCATCGACGCGACCGGTGATCACGCGGCCTCGGAAAGCGCCACCCCCGATGCCGTCAACCGGGCTATCGGCGAGCTCTCCGGCCTCGTCGGCAAGCTCATCTCCGCGGACATCACCCGCATCCTCGTGACCGCCGACCACGGCTTCCTCTTTCAGGACAGCGAACCCGCCAACGATGACACCGCGAAACAGGGCGGCGTCCCGCGCGGGCGTTCCGTCTCCGTGAAGAAGCGCCGCTACGTCCTCGGTAAGGACCTCGAGTCGACGGACGACTTCGTCGCATTCGATGCAACGAGCGTCGGCCTGACGGACGGGCCCAGCATCGCCCTGCCCTACGGCACTCGCCGCATCCGCATCCAGGGCCGAGGAAACCGCTTCGTGCACGGCGGTGCCTCCCTCCAGGAAATCACCACCCCCGTCATCGAGGTGTCAGTGGGCAGCGGTAGTGCCGAGGAGGTCCGCGACGTCGGTATCGTCCTGCACTACGACGACACGTCCCTCAAGGTCAACCGATTCAGCCCCCGCGTCATCCAGCAGGAGCCCGTTAGTCCGACGCGACGCCCGATGACGGTCACGATCGGTCTCGAGAGCATGTCGGGTGAGCAGCTGTCGAGCACTCGAGTCATCACCCTGGACGCGGGCGAGCGCTCCGAGGTGTCGCTCAAGCAGAGCAGCGAACTCATCCTTTTCGACGGGGTGCTGGAGAAGCATTCCGGCGAAGCCGTCAGGATCGTCGCCTACAAGACCGTTCACGGACAGGTCGTTGGCGAGCCCGTCGCCACCCACGAGCTGACCCTCAACGACAACGGGTTCGGAGCATTCGGAGGATTCGACCTATGAGCATCTCGCCCGAAGACGCCCTAGAGCGCGAGGATTCCCCGGCCTCGTCCCTGATCGGGGGTAGCGAGGGAGCAAAGCTCGCGGAGTACGAGGAGACGGCAGCGCGCGCCTACGACGGTTTCGTCGTCCGCAAGGACCTGGTCGGGCAGGTTAAGGGAAACGCGATCGTCCCCTCCTACGTGCTCGAATTCCTGCTCGCCCAGTACTGCGCGACCACCAGCGAAGCGGCCATCATCGAGGGCGTCGAAAGTGTTCGGCGAATCCTCGCCCAGCACTACGTCAACCGCGGCGAATCCGAGCTGATTAAGTCGCGCATCCGCGAGGCGGGGCAGTACCGCATTATCGACAAGGTCTCCGTCAGCCTCGACGAAACCCACGACCGATACAGCGCATCCTTCGAGAACCTTGGAGTCACGAACGCGCTGGTGTCCGACGCGACCGTCCGCGACAACGACCGCCTCCTCACCGGCGGCGTCTGGTGCATGGCCGACGTGTCCTACGTGCCGATGGGAGACCCCGGCGCAAAGGCGACCAGCCCGTGGATCGTCTCCCGCCTCCAAGCCATCCAGCTGCCGCGATTCGACTTTGAGCGCTACTGCCAGGGTCGATCGTCCTTCGGTGCGGATCAGTGGATCGACCTGCTGGTCGCCTCCGTCGGCCTCGACCCCGCCAAGCTCGGCCGACGTGCGAAGCTCTTCCAGCTAACCCGCCTCATTCCCTACGTCGAACGCAACTACAACCTCATCGAACTGGGCCCCAAGGGCACCGGAAAATCGCACATCTACTCCGAGTTTTCGCCCCACGGCATCCTCGTGTCCGGCGGCGAGGTGACGCTGGCGAAACTCTTCGTTAACAACGCGACCCGACGCATCGGCCTGGTCGGCTACTGGGACGTCGTCGCCTTCGACGAATTCGCCGGGCATAAGCGCGTGGAGCGCAGCCTGGTCGACACGCTCAAGAACTACCTCGCGAACAAGTCCTTCTCGCGCGGCGACAGCACCATCACGGCCGAGGCCTCGATGGTCTTCGTCGGTAACACGACGCGCACCGTGCCCGCCATGCTGGCGACGGCTGACCTCTTCGAGGCGCTCCCCGCGGCCTATCACGACACCGCGTACATGGACCGCATCCACTTCTACCTGCCCGGATGGGAGATCGACATCGTCCGACCCGAGCTCTTCTCGCGAGGGTACGGGCTGATCGTGGACTACCTGGCCGAGGTGCTGCGCCACCTGCGTACCCTCGACTATTCGGGCGACCTGGATACGCTCGCCACGCTTGATCCGGCGATGTCGAAGCGCGATCAGGACGCCGTGCGAAAGACCTTCTCCGGTCTGGCGAAACTCATCTTTCCGGCGCGCGACGGCAAGCCCGAGGAACTCGAGGAACTGCTCCGCTTCGCGATCGAGGGACGCAAGCGAGTCAAGGACCAGATCGTCCGCCTTGACGACACGATGGCCGCATCCGGCTCCCACTTCACGTACATGCTGGGACGCGTGGACCAGGATCGCTATGACGCTGCACGTGCACGCACGGTGCCCACCCAGGAGGAGCTGGATTACCCGCAGTACTTTGCTTCCTCTGGCGCCGTAGACGATGTGCTGGGCGATGCGCACGCATCCAGTGATCTCTCCGAGCCACGCTCACCGTCCGGCGTCGCGGTCGAGGCGGACGATGAATCAGCCACGGATTCAACGCTCGTGATCGATAAGCGCGCCGTTCTGCGGTCGCGCGCCAAACCCGGTCGTCGACAGATCCCTCCGAGCATCGGTCACTCCATGCCGGACATCCTGCTCCCGTACCTGTTCGATGCGGCTGAGATTCGAATCCGCGATCCGTACTTACGGAAGCCTCACCAAATCCGGAACGTGCACGAGATTCTGTTGCAGCTGATTCAGCATGCTGATGCGGCTAGGCTGCCGCGCGTTGTTATCGAGACCTGCACGAGCGACGAGGATGAACATCGCGTGAAGCAGGAAGCGACGTTCGAACAGCTACAGCAGTCGTGGGGACAGTTCGGGATCATCATCGATTGGAGCATCGTTGATTACTTCCACGACCGTAGCATCGTGACCGACACCGGCTGGGTGATCGATCTTGGTCGCGGGCTGGACGTTTACGAGAGCTTCACCTGGTCGTCGCCCTTCGATCCGCGTATTACACTGCCGCACCTGCGGCGGACGAAGGAGATCACGATCAACGTCAGCAGGGAGGAAGCTCCCCGCGTGTCAATCGTCTAGTTGTGACGTGATGTTGGCCGCTGAGCGCACCGTCAATACAGTAAAGTCAACCCACTTGCTTATGGTTAGTGGTGAGCGTCACTAGTGCTTGTCGTGACGGGCGTGTTGTTGAAGAGTATGGTTGTGCTTAACATGACCGGTTCCGCTATCCGCCTCACGGCGGGAGTCCAGGGCCGGTCCTTGCTATTCGGGAGAGGCGATCTGTGTCGTGACTCGCGTGAAAGTGTTTAAAACCTACGCCGAACAGGTTGAGCTGCTACGAAGTCGTGGGATGCGCATCGATAACGTTGAGTGCGCAGAGGAGATGCTTGCTCGACTGAACTACTATCGACTGTCGGGGTATTGGTACCCCATGCGCCGTTTTTCTCCGGATACCGGTCAGGCTTGCGATGAGTTCGTTGATGGAGCTTCGTTTGATTTGGTCATCGACCTATATGAGTTTGATGAGCGGATGCGGCATGTTGTATTCGCCGAATTGGATCGTATTGAAATGGCGATCCGTACCATGCTTGGGTATCGCTTGGGAAGTATTGACCCATTCATTTATCAAGATGTGACTTGTCTCAGTGCGTTTGCCCGTCAATCGAATAAGGGGAGTCGTCGTAGTAGACATGCGGTTTGGGTTGAGAAATTTGAAAGAGCTGTAAGTTCTTCGAAAGAAGACTTTGTTGAGCACCATCGACGACACTATCATGGTGACATGCCCATCTGGGCAGCCGTTGAAACCATGGACTGGGGGATGTTGTCGTACTTATACGACTTTTCTCCGACGAAAGTGCGTCATGACATTGCGGATGAGTGTGGACTCGCTGCTCCGCAGCTCGCATCGTGGCTGAAATGCCTGAATATTGTTAGAAATTATGCTGCTCATCATGCGCGTGTGTTTAATCGTGTTTTTGACATTAAGCCGAAGCTCAGCGATGATGAGCAGCTACAAGAAGTGGCTGGTGTGAGCAATCGTTCCTTTGGGCAGTTGTCGCTCATTCAATACTTGCATCGTCAGCTCGACCTGTCTCCCGCCAATCGCCTACCTCAGTTGCTTGATGCGTTCCCGCATAATGACATAGTCCCTATGTCGCGAACTGGTGCTCCCGAGGGATGGGAGAAGCTCACGTTGTGGCAGCGGTAGTCCGGCGCACTCAGAGTTACTCAGATGTGCACATATGATGCGATTCGCTGAACGGTTGTGCAGGGGGGGTTGCTGTGTGAATGCCGGACCGTGCTCACTGAATTTAGTCCATGTCAATTCGGTGAGAACTATAGCGACTCTTCCGAGTTGAGTGTGGGTGACCGGGTGTTGGTCGGGGGTTGCGGGTAGAGGTCGAGGTCCTTGATGATGAGCGGGCTTCTACCCCGCTGTCGTCAAGGATCTCGGGCGGTGTCTCACCCTACCTGCTGCCGCTCTGCCTCGCTTGATCGTTGTGATCGGTGCGATGTGCTCGTCGACTTGGAGGGCTTCCATCTGATGAGCGTAGCTCGCACCCCAAATGCTCTAGTGCTCGATGTTGAGTCGTGCAACCAGCTCGCGGGGTGCCCTGGGTGTGGGGTGATCGTGCTCTTCATAATTGGGGGTGTAGTTGGGGTCTGAATCCTCCTGTTTCGAGGAGGCAGCGGGTGATGTAGTTGGTGAGGTTGCGGAACCCGAGTGCGGATCCGCGTAGGTGTTCGAGGCGTCCGTTGATGGCTTCGGTGGGGCCGTTGCTGGTGTGGGGTGGTCGAAGTAGGCCAGTATGTCCCGGGCTCGGCGTTTGAGTGTTCTTCCCAGTGTGACGATCTCCGTGAGGGAGCTAGGCACGCCCGCGTCGCTAAGACAGGCTATTTCGGCTTGCATCAGGGCCTTACTGCGGATTTTGTTGGGATCGCGGTAGGCGCCAGGTGATGTTCTGGTAGACGCTCCACGTGACCTCGAGCGCGACGTGGCAATCGCTGGCGAACAGGTCGGCTAGCTGGTGTTGCTGGCGTGGGGTGAGTAGGCAAGATCTGGTGTGTAACATCCTGCGGGCCTTGTACAGGGGATCCGTGGCCCGCCCGCGCCGGTGGTGGAGTTCTTGCTGGATGCGCCTGCGGCACTCATCGAGAGCATCACCGGCCAGGTGCACGACGTGGAAGGGGTCCATGACCGCCCTTGCGTCTGGGAGCTCTTCGGCGGCGGCGCTCTTAAAGCCGGTGAATCCATCCATAGCGACGATCTCAATGCGCTCGCGCCACGTATCGGGCTGGGAGGCTAGCCAGGTTTTGAAGACCCGCTTGGATCGGCCCGGGACCATGTCCAGGAGCCGGGAGGGACCGCTGCGATCATAGGTGGGCGTCAAGTCCAAGATGACAGTGACGTATTTGTCGCCGTCAGGGGTGTGGCGCCACACGTGTTCATCAACACCGATGACGCACACCCCCTCGAAACGATCAGGATCACCTGTGAGTATGCGCTGGCCTTCACCTAAGATCGCGGTATTGGCAGTGTTCCATGACACGGCCAATACGTCGGCGATGCGTGCCACCGTCAGATGGTGGACCACCAGGCCCACCAGCGCCCAGCGCACCGCTGCGCGCGAGAGCTTCGCGCGTGAATCGGCCGCTGCACTCATGTTTTGACGCCACACGTGAGCACACGTCTGGCACCGGTAGCGGCGCACGCTCACGTGCAACATGGTGGGGTGCCACCCGTAGGGTACGTGAGCCAAGCGCCTGACCACCGTGTCACGTACGACGCCCTCGCCCCCACACTGTCGGCACCACCGATCCTCACCCACTACCTTGCAGGCCAAGACGGTCCGATCGTCTCCTACACGTTGACCCATCACTTCCAGTCCTAGGTCATCCAGGCCCGTGAAGGCGCTCAGATCAGGGCGATCAAAGGTAGCATTGGACATGTCGAGGTCTTTCAGATGGACGGTGTCGGAACCCCCATCATCGAAAGACCTCAACCCCTACCCGGCCACGACACGCCCAACCCCACCCACCACACCCTCAAATACGAAGAGCCCGTTTACAAGGCCGTAAGGGAGATGTCGATCCTCGGCACCTCGCAGGGCGCCAAGGAAATGACCGCATTCGGCCTCCCGGGTGTCGGGGACCTCGAGGTGACGGGGCTGTCCGGGCGCAACAAGTTCTACGGCGTGCGCACCGGGCGCGGCGAAGGACCGAAGGAAGCGCTCGAGGAAATGGCTCGCCTGGAGCAGACCGTCGAAGGCGTTCCTGCGGCCGGTTTGGCGCAGAAGCTCGTCGACCAGCACGCGCCGGAGCTTCGCGATCAGCTGCCGCTCATGAATGCCATCATCGACGTTCTCTCCGGGGAAGTCGAGGACGTCAAGACCAGGATCGGGCAGGCGGTGTTGCCCGCGCGACCGTGATCGTGCCTACTCCTCGGTTGCTTCCGACGAACGCTTCATTTCCGAGGCCTTCGTTGGGTGCCCACCCACTGTCTCCGTCTCCACAGCGGGTGGCAGGTGCCATATCGAGGTTACGAGCGACTCTTGGTGGGGTCGGCGGACCGATAACTCGGCGTCATCGACCCCACCAGAAGGTCAGTGACGGGTCACTTGGCGTCCCCAGCGTCCCTCTCGAACCCAACCTGCCAGAACCCCATATCGAGCAGCTTCATCTGCGGATAGATGAGGTCGCCGACCCGCATTCCGCGCCGCGCTTCCTCGAGGCAGTCGTTGTGCTCCTCGTAGAAATCCACGAGCTTGAGGACGGACTTCGGGCTGTATTCCCGCGTCGTTACCTTGTATGTCGCAACGCCATCCTGAAAGAACCTGTCGTACGCGGGCACGCACCCGAGCGTTCCCATCAGGATTTTCGTGATGAGGACCGGCGACACCTGGCTCGCGACCGCGCGCCCTGCGACCTCATTGCGGATCGGCTCGAAATGCTTGGCGATGTATTTGTTCAGATTTTCGAGCCTGTCCTGAACCTCAGACTCCCGCAGATCCGCGCACGCAACCCCGAAAAGGCAGTCGTACTCGGGCTTCAGGATCTCCTCGACGATGGGCACAAGCACCTTGTAGTCCTTCTGAAGCAGGAAGGACGAACCCCGATACATCCCCCAGCTCGCCAGGTAGAAAGCGAGGTGCAGGCTCAAATAGTCGTAATCCGGGGAAGGGTCGGTCCGCGCATCTCGAAACACGCGATAGCAATGCTCCCACGACCTCGAGCGCCCATTCTCATCCCTGCGCGCATCCTCGTAGAAGGTCTGCGCAGCACTAATCAACTCATCGATGGCTTCCATACTTTTCTCCTTGTGCCTCCGCGGAAGGCCTCTCGTCCTCGAGACCTGCATTGTTTGAGCGGCGCCTCTCTGGTCACGAATTCCAATGCGGCAGATCGACCACCACACCGAGCAGCCACGCGACCGGGTTCCCATGCCTCGTCGTTCCCCATGCCTCATCGCACGACACCGCTTCATTTTTCGATAACCATATCGCACGGAGCCGCCACAACGCGTCCATTTGGGAGGCTAGAACTCAGCATTGTCGGTCCCTGGCGTTCCGGGAGAGCTCTCGTTCCCACATCTCACGACGAGGCCTGGGCTGGGCATGCACATTCGTGCGGTTATGGGAATGTGGGTGGGAGGATGTGCGTGATGGTTGCGCAGCATTCTTAGTGTTTCGTGCTGGTTCTGCGCGTACCCTAAAA
>ERZ772957.911-NODE-911-length-20978-cov-3.615256_pt1 | contig 20978 bp, 21 predicted proteins | sample MGYA00580682_ERZ772957 | MGnify/ENA primary metagenome ERZ772957 (study PRJEB29015, sample SAMEA2737921) | human oral metagenome | biome: human oral; feature: human-associated habitat; material: dental | place: China | collected 2025 ...
GACCCAGCTGTGGGCCATCGTCCCGCTGACGGGAATGCCGAAGATCTGCCCCGCCAGGAGCGTGGCGGTGCTGGCGACACCGCCGATATACGCCGCCCTGGCGCCGTAGACGGCGGCATCCACGTTATGGGCTCTCCTCGCGCCGAAGTCCGCCACGGCCCGCCCCTGCGCGGCCTGCACGATCCGGTGGGTCTTCGTGGCGATCAGGGACTGATGGTTTATCTGGTTCAGGATCGCCGTCTCCACCAGCTGCGCGTCGATCAGCGACGCGCATACCGTAAGGATCGGCTCGTTGGGGTACATGACGCTGCCCTCCGGCATGGCCGTGACGGTCCCGCGGAAGCGGTAGTCCGCCAGCCATTCCAGGAACCTCTCCTCGTAGATATCGAGCGAGCGCAGATAATCGATGTCCGCCTTCTCGAAATGAATGTTCTCCAAATAATCGAGCACCTGCTCCAGCCCCGCGAAGATGGCGAAGCCGCCCCCGTCGGGGTTCCTCCGATAGAACACGTCGAACGTAGCCGGTCCGTCGGCGCTCCCGCCGCCGAAGTACCCGTTGGCCATGGTCATCTCGTACAGATCCATCATCATGGAGATATTGCGCGGTTCAAACTGCGTCATGGGCCTTACCCCCACTTCGTTCTTTTTGCCCTGCCAAAACCCGTCCCTCCCCGCGCGGGGAAGGACGCTCCCCTTTATCGAGCTTCAAAAACACCGTGTCCAGGGTCGTACCGGAGAGGTAATCCAGAAAACGCCGCGCCGAGTCCTCCAGGACGCAGTCGAAGATGCAGTCCTGAAAGGGGCACTGCGCACAGCACGAGCACAGCGCCGCCGAGGGATCGGGAATGCCGTCGATCGCCTTGTAGATCGCCATGAGCGATATTCGGGAGGGCGCGAGCTTCAGCTCGAAACCGCCCCCCACCCCCCGCACGGAACGCACCAGCCCCGCACGGGCCAACCTCTGGAAGACCTTCGTCAGATGAGCCTCGGAGACCCCCAGGGTCTGGGCCATGTCCCGGGCGTTGAGCCGGCGTCCCGACGCGGCCAGAAGCCCCATGCCGTGCACGCCGAGCGAAACGGCCTCCGATATAGCGATAACACTGCCCAGCACAAAAACGCCTCCCGTTTGAAGAGCGACCCGAAATCACAGCCTATTCACCATTTCGGAGTCGGTTTACCTTTGCCGTCCCCTATCATAGCATAGAGCAAGAGCTGCGCAGCTCTTCCCTTCGGTCTGGCTTGTTTCCTCATCGGGCGCCGGGCCCATGAAACGCTTTTTCCACATGAAACACTTTTTCCAGACGCCCTTCCTTTTCCAGACACCCTTCCTTCAGGCGCCAGACGCGGGGGAAGGTTCGGGAGACAAAAGCAGGGTCGTGGCTGATCGCCAGCACGGCAGCGCGCCGGTTGGCCAGCCAACGCTCGAAACGGGCCAGCCACCCCGTGTCCAGTTCCCGGGTCGGCTCGTCCAGGAGGAGCAGCTCCGGCTCCCGGATCCCCAGTGAGGCCAACGCCACCATCCTCCGCTCCGCGGAGTTCAGGTCAAAGGGATGGCAACCCTCCTTACCTGTCAACCCCGTCTCCTCCAGGGCCGCGCTCAGACGCCGTTCCCTCTCCTCCCGGGGCAAGGCGGTGTTTCTCAGGGAGAACAGCACCTCATCCCGCACCGTGGAATGAAAAAGCTGGCGCTCCGGATCCTGGAAGAGGAATCCGATCCGTTCGGACCGCTTTACCGCCCCGAGACCCCCGACAGGCTCGCCACCCAACCGCACCTCGCCGCCGGTAGGGAGCAGCAGCCCAGCGCATATACGGAGCAGCGTCGATTTCCCCACGCCGTTCGGGCCCATCAGGGCCACGCGCTCCCCGGAGAGGAGCGCCTCGTCGAGTCCCCGCAGGAGCGGTTCCGTCACGCCCGGCCAGCAAAACTCCAGCCCTTCGATTCTCAGAAGAGGAAGCCCAACCTCCCGTCGGGGACGTTCCGCCTCCGTTGGAGCCGAGACCTCCACCCGCGTCGGCTCCGGCAGGAGGCGACCCCCACTCAGACGGAAAAACGAGGTACAGTACGGGCGAAACGGCGTACCGTTCCGCTCCAGCAGGACAACCGCGACGCGGCAGCGACGGGACCAGTCCCGGAGACGCTCCGCAAGGACGGGCACGGCCTCGGCCTGCAGCCGGCTGAAAGCCTCGTCCAGCACGAGAAGCCGCGGACGCATCGCAACGGCACAGGCCAGAGCGACCCTCTGCGCCTCGCCGCCGGAGAGATGCGGCAGGGCGCTCTCCTTCAGGTGCGAGATACACAGGAGATGCAGGGCCTCCTCCGTTCGCTCCCGTACCTCCCGGGTCGGAAGCCCAAGATTCCGCGGTCCGAAGGCAACTTCCTCCTCCACGGTAAAGGCGCAGCCCGAGAAGCAGAGCGAGGGGCTCTGTTGGACGAGCTGGATAAACGGAGACCATCGAAGCGACGTCCGGGAGGAGATCGGAGAACCCAGCACCCGAGCGTCGCCGCGCAGCGTTCCTGGGCGGTGTTCGCCCACTCCGCCCGTCAGGATGGTCCCCAGCGTGGATTTTCCGCTGCCGTTTCCCCCAACGACCAGAGCCCATCCTCCCGCCCTCGAGGAGAACGACGGAATCTCCAGCAGGGGAGTTTTCGCACCGGGAGGGAGGAACGCCACCCCCTCCAGCGCCACGACCTCCGCAGCCTCCGTAGCCGGGGACAGGCTGTCCCTGTCCTCGTGCAATTCGGCGGGGTGCAGTCCGAAGGCCCTCATATCCAGGGCAGCGCTCCGGGACGAGAGGTCGTTCAGGAGCCCCATGACAAGGGGGAACAGGAGCGCATGCAGCGAGGCAAGCCGCTCCGGAAAAGAACCGTTCACCGCGATCCCCCGCGCAAGCTGAGCCTCCCGAACCTGCTCCCACCGCAGCTTGATCTGCTCCGCCAAAAGAAGGGGGGACGCGATCAGATAGCCGAACCGAACCGGAATGGGCCCAAAGAGGAGCGATTCCACAAGGCGGGGGACGGTCACGGCCTCCAACCAAAGCTGGCCTGACGAGACCACGGCCAATATCCTCATCCAGAGGGAAAAGGCCCACGCCCCCCGGCCGGGAACCGACGTGCCACCTGGAAGCCAGGCACTCAGGGCCCCTCCATGAACCAGCCACAATCCCAATCCCAGAGAACCCATCATCCATAGTACTGCCTTCAGGCGTCGACGAGCCCCCGGCCAGACGGCCAACGTCAAAAGCGGAGCGGCACAGAGCACGGGCAAAAAAGGAAAGGTCGGGAGCAGCAGCGCGCCCCCGATCCAAATCAGCCACAGCCCAAAGGAGAGGGCTGGAGAGACTTCCACGTTTCAGCCTCTAGTCCACCCGACAGGCCTCGGGAAACTGTGCCCGTATTCGCCGCGGCAACCCCTTCATCAGCCCCCAGGCAATCGCACAGCTCAACACCTTGTCGATCAGGTTCGTTCCAACGACGGCCCATGCCACGGACTGCAACAGTTTTTGCCCCACCGCATTGAGATAGGCCACCAGGAAATCGGCGCCCGACCCCGTCACGCCGCCAAAAAGGTAGGTGCGGATCGGCGTGGCCACCAACGTCACCACGACCGTGACGAGAACTCCCGAGACGAGGGCCAGAGGCAAGGAACGGAACAGGCCGTGGCGCCCCAGGAATCCAACCGTCAGGCCAATGGCCATCGAAACCGGCGCGAAGGCCGCAGCGGCGGGACCACTGGCCAACCCCCAAATCAGGTTGGTGCAGAGCCCCGTAAACATCCCGACCCAGGGCCCCATCAACAGGGCCGCCAGGATCGTCCCGATCGCATCCAGAAAGATTGGCAGCTTCAGCGTGGATACGACCTGCCCCAAGGCGATATTGACGGCGATACACACGGCAATCAGAACCAGCGTTTTATTTTTCATCTTGAACCGTTCTCCTTTAGATTTGAATTTTACCTTCAACTTGAATTTTGCTTTCAAAAGAGCATGTTTCAGTTTTTTCGACGACCAGCTCTTCGTAGCCCGACAGGGGGCAGGGCTCCCGGCGGAACGTCACGCCGGTCAACTCGCCCACGACGAGCTCCAGGGTTGTCCGGACGACACAACCCTCCAGGACATGCCCGCCCTCGACCCGCCCTTCGGGGTCGGAGACCGCCATGTGAAGGTGTTCCCCGGCGGCATCGAGCGTCCCTATCAGGGAGACGATCTCGAAGCGGCCGTCCCGGACGGTCCCGTCGGGACATCCCGCAAAGCGCAGAACGGCACGGGAGAGGCTGCCCACGGCTCCCGCGATAAACCCCGCGCGAAGCCCCGTTTCGGCGGACAATCGGCGTAACGAGACCACGGGGTCCTCGCCCGGAAGAAGCCTCAGAGCATGGAAGCGGGCCGCCGAGAAAAACCGGCGAAAGTTTCGAGCAGCGGGAGTCGTCGTCATCCGATGGCACGCCTCCGTCCTTTGAGCAGGATGGAGTAGATAACCATGGACAGGATGATCACCAGGCCATGAACCCAACGGGTCCAGAGCCCATCCATGCCGGTACTGATAATCCCCGCCTCGATGACCCCAATGATGATGGATCCCACAAAGGAACCGAAGAGCGTTCCCTCCCCTCCATGGGCCGAGGTCCCTCCGACAAAGACGGAGGCAAAGACCAGCAGCATATACCCATCCCCCTGGGTGGGCCACCAGTTGTTCATCTCGAGCGTTGACAGCAACCCGGCGAAGGCGGACAAAAAGCCCATGAAGACGAAAAGCCACCCTTTCGTCCTCGCAACGGAGATTCCCATCATCTCCGCCGTGCTGGATTTGTCCCCCACAAAGAGGACGGCCTCACCGTATCGGTGGCGATTGAACATCAGCCCAAGAAAAACGGCCAACCCCAAGGCCCAGAGGGACTGGGCAGGAATTTCCCAGGGGCCTGTCCTTCCGACGAAAAGGCGATGCAGGCTTTCGTCACGAACCGCGGACAAAGGGATGGCCTTGCCCCCAGACAATAAAAGCGCCGCTCCACGCCAGAAAAATTGGGTCCCGATGGTCGCGATGATGGAGGGAATACCCATACGAACCACAAGCAGTCCATTGAAAGCCCCCATCATTCCCCCCGCTGTCAGGGCACAGAGCATCGAAAACCAGGCCGGAAGATTGCCTCCGTCGGGAGAATGAAGCCACGCGAAGACTAGAGCGGAAACGGCCGACACCGATGGAAAACTCATATCCATCTCCCCGGCCACGATGAGGAAGGTCATCCCCAGCGCTAAGATTGTGGTTACGGGGATCGTCGACATAAAGGAACGATAGATGCGCGCGTCGAGGAACGTCCGGGGACTGGCCACGATGAAAAAAAGCCAGAGGGACATGAGGATTACCGTGACGAGGGTTTGGCGGCGATATTTTCCCAACAGCAACGAGGAAAGCTTCATCTCTCCCCCTCCTGCAGCATCAGTCTGTGCAGCAGCTCCTCCTGAGAGGTCGCCGTCCGTTCCAGGACAGCGGTGATCCTTCCATGTTCCATCAGGGCAAAACGGTCCGCAATCCGGTAAACGTGGGAGAGTTCGTGACTGATGAAGATACAGGAGCGTCCCTCGGCTCGAATTTGCGCTATGAAGGAAAGAACCTTCTCCACCTCGTTTACGGCAAGCGCCGTCGTCGGCTCGTCCAGGATGACGATCGAGGCGTCGAAATACATCGCCCGGGCTATCGCCAGACCCTGACGCTCTCCCCCCGACAACGTCCTCACGCTGGCATCGGGATGCATCCCCGCCCCATCCAGCCCCAGAACCTTTTCCAGAATCTTCGCCGTCGCCCTTTTTTCCGCCCGAACGTCGATAAAGCCCAGAAACGACGTCAAGGGCCGGCCAACAAACACGTTCCGCCACAACGGCTGCAGTTCCCCCAGGGATCGCTCCTGATAGACCGTCTCCACCCCCATGCACGGGCGGCCCGGATTCCGTAGCGTCTCCAGTCGACCCGTTTGCCCCCTATCTCCATCCATCCTTCATCGGGCCGGTAAAGCCCCGAAAGGACCTTGATGAAGGTGGATTTCCCCGCTCCATTGTTCCCCAGCAAGGCCAGGATTTCTCCCCGGCGAAGCTCCAGATCGACTCCGTTCAGGGCGGATATCGACCCGAAGGACTTCCTTATTCCCCGTACCGTGACGACAGTCTCCATAAGATTTCACCTAAAAGATTTCACCTGACTCGATTCCGGCAGGCCCGGGCAAAGGCGTCCTTTTCGGGCTCCCCGCCCGTAAACGGACGCCGCATTCATAAACGCCGTTATGTTTTCACGCGGGGTCTCCACAGGTAAGGTACAGCCGGGAGAGAGCATAAAGCCCATCGGGCTGTCCCCGCTTTGGCGGATACATTCTCTGACGGCGAACATCACATCCTCGGGAGAACCGTCTCGCATGACCTCGACAGGGGGGACGTTCCCGGAAATGGCAACACGCTCCCCACAGGCGTTTTTGAGCGCTTCCATACTTTCCTGATTGTCCACGCTGAGCTCCGAGATTCCCGTCTCCAGAAGGTCCTCCCATCGGTCGCGGGTCTTTCCGCAGATATGGAGTCCGGGAGCTTTACCCGTCAGTTCGGTCAACGCCTTGACCAGCTCCGCGATATAGGGTTTGCCGAATTCACGAAAAACCTTCAGGCCAATCAGAGTCCCGGAGGAAAGGGGATCGGACAATCCGAAGGAAATTCCAAGGCGCCCGTACAACTGGGCAATGCAGTCCACCATGCAGTCCGTAATGCTCCGCAGCAGATGGTGAACCCGCTCCTTGTCCCGCATCATTCCTCTCAGAAGAGTCTCCGTCTCGATCAGGCCCGACGCGACGGTCAGGGGGGAAGCGACTCCGGTCGATATCTCCCACCGGTCGCCGTAAAGATCCTGGAGCCGACGGAACGCTTCCATCAGGAGAGGAAAGCGCCCATCCCTGTCAATATCGATAGGGCGCAGGCGCCAATCGTCCTTTCCCCAATCCGTTCCCTCAAATACCGGTTCGACGACGATGGGGATGTCGTTCTCGGGATAGCGCATCCGAGTTCCCAGCGCCTCCACAATCGACCACATCCCCAGCCCCATCCCCATACTGTCGGCCCCGAACTCCAAGCCCAGATTCCCCTCGACCGCAACCATCGCATCGACGGAGAACATGTAGTCATGGACCGTAAAGCCATAAAGCGAGGGCAGCGACTCTCCGCCCGCCAGGACGCAGGGAATGCGGTCTACGACCTCTCCGCGGTCATAGGCCATCAAACGCTCCCGCGAAGACATCTCATCGACGATCCGTTTCAAAAAACCTCTCAACCTCCTATGAATACACCCAGGAACCCAAAGGAGCGACGGGTGAAAAAATCCATCCTTTCCACCATTTTTTCCACCATTCTCTTTCACCCGAACTCCATCAGGAAAACCAATTAGCCTCTAACCTCTAAGTGGGGACAACCCGTTTCAACGAATTCCCTGTTTCACCAGCGGCACCAACTCCTGAAGATTCTCCTTGGAGAGGAATCCACCTCCCGTATCGACATTCAGACCGCTGAACCCGAACCGAACCGTCTGGACAACCTGAAGAACTCCCCCATATCCGACCAGATAGGGCTGGACGTCGCCCACAAGGTCCAGATAACCGCTCCGGACCGCGTCCAACGCCGTCTCGCTGAGGCTGAATCCCGCAACATAAACGCTGTCCGCCTCGAAACCGGCACTTTTGAGGAAGTTTTCCATTTGCCCCGTCAACGCTCCGTGGTCCACGACAATCAGCTTGCAGTCGGGATGCGACGTCAGATACCCGGAAAGGACGGGCGCTCCCAGACTGATATCTTTGTTGATCTCGTCGGAGATCTCGACGTCATCGACCTCCATCCCTGCTTTACGCAGCTCCTCGATAGTGGCCCGGGTGCTGCGGCCGCGATTCTCCATGCTGCTGAATCCCCAAACCATCGCGCGGCTTCCCTTCCCAAAGGAATTCCGCCGCAGGATCTCCCGGGCCATGTCGGCGCCCCTGGCCCAATCGTCGGGCCCTACGAAGCCAAAGCCACGGCTCTTGTATTTTTCCCGAATCACCGGAAGGTCCGTGTCAATGGCCGTGACGGCCATTCCCTCCGCAAACGCCTCGTCGATCAGGGGAGCATAGGCATCGTCTCCTGGATGCCCCATGACGACAAGACCACTTGGACGATTCGCAAGGCCGTTTTTGAAATTTTGAAGCATTTTCTCCGGCTGCCAGTCGGAGTAGACCAGCTTCAACTCCACTCCAAGATCGATGGCCGCCTGCTGCGCCCCTTTGACAACGGTCTCGGTGTAGGACTCCCCAGGCGACCCGCCGGCATCGAACCAGATGCGGAGCCCCTTTCCGGACGGGGCCTGATCCGCGGCAAAGGCTGTGGAGAGGCTGAACACAGCCAGCATACAAGCGAACAAAATCCTCTTCATTTTCGGACACACTCCTTTAATTCAATCTGTGCAGCATGTCTCTTGGCGACGGAAAAGAACGACTGGCACATTCCGTCACACGAACCTTTCGGCTCCAGCTTGTTGGCTGGAGCCCTGCTCCAATCGATGACGCTTCCTAATACCCAATCGCATTTAACAACATGAATCGCCTCCCCTGGTGAAGAATCTACCGTTACGTTTGGATTGTAAGCCCAAGCTTTTTCAAAAGCTCATCCCAGGACAACGCTTCCTGGAGCGCCTCGTCTATCCCGACCGCGGGGATCGACACCCCCCGATCGTGAAGCATCGACATCAGGCATTCCAGGAAAACGCCTCGTCCTTCGACAATGGAACATTCCGGCAGCAGCTGCATCGATGCCATCTCCCCGCCCGGGTATCCAACACAGGTCCGATCGACACCGCAAGAAGGGCTGCCGTCTACTCCGACGATTCCAAGGATCTCATAATCGTTGCGAAGGTAGTCCTCCATCTGGTCCACAACATCCTCCAGAAGGACACGGCAGTGCTTGCGATACTTGGGGACGTCGTACTGCTCCCGCGTCATCCCCCATCGGCGGCATCCCCCGTAGGTCTGTTCGGGGCAGGGAAGCTGCACGATACCGACACCGTCCCTCAGGAGCCCCTCGACAATAACGGGGATCGCCCCTGGGGTCTGTGCGATACCGGCAACCTTCGCGTTCGAGTTCAAAATGCAGTGCGCCAGCGCCACTATTTTTCTGCCTCTCTTCACGTCTTCTCCCCTTCCGGGCTAGGCTTCGAGGACCCTTTCGAGGCGCCGGGAAAAACAGGCCACCGTCTCCGTCAAAATGTAGTAAATCACCGCCACCGCCAGGTAGATCTCAAAGGCCCTGTAGGTTCGGGTGTAAATGAGCTGCCCGATCCGGGTCAGTTCCATGATGGACAGAACGGAGACAAGGGAAGAGTCCTTGAGAATCGAGGAGAAGGCATTGACCAGCGCGGGCAGGGCCACGCGCAGCGCTTGGGGAAAGACAATGAAAATCAGGGTTTCCACCCGCGTCAAGCCCAGGACCTGAGCGGCCTCCTCCTGGCCTCTCGGCACGGCGCCCAGAGCCCCCCTGAGTATCTCCGATATGTAAGCCGCGCTGTTAAGCCCCAAAGAAAGGACCGCCGCAACGTAACGCGGCATGTTGAGCCCTATGGACGGCAGCCCGTAATAGATGAGAAACAGTTGGATCAAAAGCGGCGTTCCACGAAAAAAGGAGACGTACCCCCCCAACAGGGCCGAGAGCGGCCCAGCCCGTCGGCGCAGGACCCCTACGACCGTCCCCAGAGCGAGGGCCACAAGGAAGGAGAAGCACGTCAAAAGAAGGGTCATGCACACCCCTTCCGCAATGGCCCCGGCATTGGTGACGATAATGTCCGCTCGGAACTCCATACGCTACTTTACTCGGCTGCGAGCCACTTTTTCAGAATCTCGTCGTATTTTCCACTCTCGCGGAGCTCCTTCAGCGCCGCATTCAGGGCATCCGTCAGCGAGGAGGAGTCCTTTTTGAGGACCATGACGATCTCGGAGGGCTCGCCTACCTCCCCCAGGATATGGAAATCCCCGGACGTCGTCCTGATCTGGTTGACCGCGTAGGCGTACCCGACGATCAGTGCATCGATGCGCTTGTTCTGCAGGTCCAGGAACGCCTCGGGATTGTAGTTGAAGCGTCGGACCTCCTTGAGTCCCTCCATCTTGTCGGCTATCTGCTCAGACGCCGACCCCATCTGGACGCCGACAACCTTATCCCTGAGGTCGTCGACCGATTTGAAGCGTTCGTCTCCCGCCCTCACGACAACGACATCGGACAGCCGGTAGTACGTGTCCGTCATGTTCACATTCTCCTCCCGCGTCTCGGACCTCGACATGCAGGAGAGCAGGACGTCAAAGTCCCCCTTGTTCACGCCCGCGATCAGCCCCGGCCACTCCGTGTCCCTGAACTCGGCCTTGACCCCAAGTTTTTCGGCCAAAGCCCTGCCCAGGTCCACATCGAACCCCTCGAACTCCCCCGTAGTCTCGTTTCGGGACTCAAAGGGAGGATAGGCGGCACAAAACCCAACGACCAGAGTTCCCCTGTCCCGGACGCTCTTCAACGCGTCGGCAGCCCAGGAGGGCACCCCGGCCGCCAGGCACGTCAGGAAAGCGAGGGATACAACACCAATCATCTTTTTCAATACACTCATCCTACAGCTCCCCTTTCAATATAACCGTAAAAATATATCCGAAAAAAATCAATAATGACGTCTCATGGTGCGCCGCAAAAACATTCGGGTCCTTTCAAGGCTGGGGGCCTCGAAAATTTCCTCGGGCGATCCCTCCTCCTGGACGCTCCCCTCCGCCATGAATACGACCTTGTCCGATACCTCGCGGGCAAACTGCATCTCGTGCGTAATGACCAGCATGCCCATGCCGTTTTTCGAAAGGTCGGACATGACCGCCAGGACCTCCCCCACCAATTCGGGGTCCAAGGCGCTCGTCGGCTCGTCGAACACCAGATGGGATGGAGACAAGGCCAGAGCCCTCGCAATCGCCACCCGCTGCTGCTCCCCGCCCGAGAGCTGACCCGGTTTGTTCCGAGCCTTGTTCTCCAGCCCCACCCGCTCCAACAGGTTGGAAGCGAGTTCTTTGGCTTGTCCTTCGTCCATTCTCAGACAGCGCCTGGGGGCAAACGCCACGTTCTCCAGCGCGGTCATGTGCGGCCAGAGATTGAAATGCTGGAAGATCATCCCGGTACGGCGACTCATGGCCCTGGGACGGCTACGCAAAGACGCGACATCCTCGCCGAAGAGCGTTATCGATCCCGCGTCATACGTCTCCAGTCCGCAGATGCAGCGGGCCAGAGTGCTTTTTCCGGAGCCGCTGGGGCCAATGACCACCGTTGTACGTCCCTTCTCGAAACGGCAGGATACCCGATTCAAAACACACAGAGCCCCGAAGCGTTTCGTCACTCCCCGGACATCGATCGCACTTCCGCCGTCCCTGTCATCGAGCATAGCGACACCTCACTCTATACGCCCCCTATTTTTGAATCGAGCGCTTGTCCCCGTTCGGGAATCTTTTCGCCACGAGCATCGAGCCAACGGCCCGCCATCCCGCTGTATCTCACGATGTCCCCTTCGATATTCACGGGCCATTTTGACGGGGCGGAACTACTTCGCGCTCTCCCTGGGATAGACGACCAACTCGTTGTAGGTGGAGACCGGGCACTTCTCGCGCTTGTAGACGACGTCGGTGAGCTCCATGACGACGATCTCCATCGTGGTCCGCGTGATGCTCCCGTCCTTCATCATGTGGCCGCCCCACATCCTCCCGTCCTCGTCGGCGATGGAGAGGTGCAGGTGATGCTTTTCCGCGTCGAGCGTCCCGCTGAAGCAGATCACCTCGTACTTTCCCTTCATGAGCGTTCCCTCGCTGCGATCGGCAAAACGGATGTTGGCCTCGGAGAGACTGCCCACCGCCGACACGATGGCGGCGGCCTGGATCCCCTTCTTCTCGACGAAGGCACGCAGCTCCTTGACGACGTCGGTGCCCGGCAAGAGGCGGATCGTGTAGAAGCGGGCGTTCGACGCCACGGCGTCCGAGATGTCCGCCTTCACCGCCACGTCGGGGCTGTCCGCGAAGCATACCCCCGCCATCACCAGGCACAGCACAAAACCGAACAGAAATTTTTTCATCTCACCCATCTTCCTTTCTTCTTCAACACTCGATACTCGCTTGCCGCAGAACTCTCCGGACCTCTTAGCCCCCCAAAAAAGGGCAGCGTTCAGGCCGTCTCCGCCCCCAGCAATTCCCGGACCTCCCGGCAGAGCCGGACGAAACCGTCGTCGGACCGCACCCTGGGCCGGGGGAGCGGCACGGGGATATCCGCGCGGATACGGCCCGGCGAACTGCCCATCACCAGGAGGCGGTCCGCCAGCGTGACGGCCTCCTCCACATCATGGGTCACGAACAGGGACGTTCCCCTCGTGTCCCGCATCAGGGACAGGAACAGCCCCTGCATCTCCCCACGGGTCAGCGCATCCAGCGCGCCGAAGGGCTCGTCCATCAAAAGAACCTTCGGCCTGAGGATCAGTACGCGGGCCAGCGCCACCCGCTGCTTCATCCCCCCGGAGATCTCCCGGGGAAGGCTGCCGCCGAAGGGCTCCAGTCCTACCTTCTCCAGGCAGCGGCGCACCTCCGCGTCACGGACCCTCCGAGGCATCGTCCGCATCACGCCGAAGGCGACGTTCTCCCGGACGGTCAGCCACGGAAAGAGGGCGTCCTCCTGGAACACCACGCACCGATCCGGACCCGGCCCCGCGATTCGCTCCCCTCCGACCTCCACGCTCCCGGAGTCGGGCGAAAGGAACCCGGCGACGAGGCGCAGCAGCGTGCTCTTGCCGCAGCCGCTCTTGCCGAGCAGGCACACCAGCTCCCCCTCGGCGACGTCGAGGTCCACTCCGGACAGGACCTCCAGGGGCCCCCCACCGTTCCGGAAGGTCTTCGAGAGGTTCCTCAGGGAGAGGATCGGACGCCCGCTCATGCCAACCTCCGGGCCGAACGGAAGCACGCCCGCATCGAGGCCGTCAGCAGCAGGTCACTCAGACGACCCATCACGGCGATGACGACGATCCCCACGATGATGATATCGACCCGGCCCAGCATCCTGGCGTCCATGATGACCGCTCCCAGCCCGTTGGGGACCCCGGTGAGCTCCCCGAGGACCAGATAGGCCCAGGAGGTCCCCAGCCCCAGCCTCAGCCCGGCCAGGATCTGAGGCATGGCCGCCGGCATCAGGATCGCCCAGACGCTCCGCAGGGGCCCGACGCCCATCATCGCCCCGGCCTGGCACAGGATGGGATCGACGCAGCGCACCCCACTCGCCGTGTTGAGGTATATGGGAAAGAACGCCGCCAGGGCGATCAGGAACACCGTCGTCCCCAGCCCGATGCCGAACCACGCCATGGCCAGGGGCAGCCAGCTTATCCCGGGAACCGCACGAACCCCGTCGATGGTTGTGCCCAGAAGGCTTTGTACCGTAGGGCTGCGCCCCGAGAGGACCCCCAGGGGTACGCCCAGGAGCACGGCGGCGGCGAACCCCATGGAGACCCTCGCCAGGCTCGCCGCCGCGTCGATGGAGAAGCGTCCCGCGTAGGGGGCGCTCCCCGCCTGCCCGAAGAGGTAAAGGGAGAAGGAACCGGCGATCCGTCCCGGATCCGGGAGAAGATACCCCGGCATCCAGCCCGTTTTTCCGGCAAGGACCCACGCCGCCAACAGCACGGCCGGCAGCATCCAGGGCAGCAGGCGGAGGACGACGGGGCCCGAGCCCTCCCTCAAAGCCCCAGCTCCTCCCTCACCTTTTTGACGAAGCTCAGGTCGAAGAGCGCGTCGTAGTCCGGCTGGCGGTCGATCACCTTCAGGGCCTCCATCCGCGCCCCAAGGGCCTTGGCCCTCTCCACAAAGTTCTCGTCGATGAGCCAGGCCAATTCGATGTTCTCCGCCGCCAGGTCCAAAATCGCACGCTCCGTGCCGAACGATACCGCCTTGTCCAGCCAGGCGTCGGGGTTCTTCCGCAAAAACAGCGTGGCCTTGACATGGGCGCGCACCAGCTCCAGAACCCGATCGGGGTGCTTCTCGACGTTCTCCCGCGTCGTCAGCATCCCCGCGTTGATGGTCCCCACGCTGTCCTCGTAATAGGGGTAGGCGAGAATACGGCCATACCCCTCGCGAACCGCCAGGGTGGGGAACGGCTCCCCTGAGAGGAAGGCGTCGATCGATCCGCGGGACAGGGCCGTGCCCATGTCGAAGAAGTCCACGCGCATCAGCTCGACGTCCGTATCCGGGGAGAGCCCGCTGCGGGTCAGCGCCTCCCGAAGCAGGATCTCGTGCATGGTGCCCGGTACATAGCCGATCCGCCTGCCCTTCAAGTCGGCAACGCTCTTCACCGGTCCGTCCTTGGCGACGACGAGGGCCGAGCACTTGTTGCACAGTGCGGTCACAAGCACCACCGGCTGTCCCTGGGACGCCGAGTGGATGGCATGGGCCAGGGTCGTGCCGCACATCTCCAGGCTCCCCGCCAGGAGCGCGGTCTTCTGGTCCGCCGGGTTGGTGAAGGACAGGACCTCGGCCCCCCCGGGGAGATAATCCTGGTAGAAGAACGGGGCGATGGTCTGAGCCGTCTTCCACGTCCCCACCCGAAACGTCCCGTCGGCATGGGCGGACGGGACCAACAAGACCGCCAAGCTCAAGGCAGCGGCCCAACGCCGAAAAAGACTCTTCATGAAAAATATCCTCCTTAGATAAAGCTTTACGAGTGACACCTGACACCTGCGCCAAACTCAAACGGTTTCAATGGCTTCTCAACGGCCTGTGCCCTTGATTTTTTCACCTCGACAACGCAAAAGGTTGCGTTGTCGAGATAGCGATCAGCTCATCCCACAAGGCTTACAGCCTTGTGGAAGATGGCTGCCTGCTAAAACAGTTCGATGGCAGGTCCGGGTTCCAGCCCATCTCCCGCTGCATGGCCCTGCAACGCTCCACGCTGCTGCCCCTCCCCTTGCCCGTGTCCGCCTCCCCGTCCCTGGGGCTCGACCCCACCTCCGGGAAAAAGAGGTTCGCCCCGGCCGCAAGGGAAATGGCATTGGGCTCGTGCGTACAGTGCGCCCTGGGCGCCGTCCCCATCACCAGCCGCGAGACCGCCACCATGCGCGCCATCTCCCGCTCCGTGATCATCCCATAGAGCTCCATCGGGGACCCCGGAAAATTGATGCGCCGCATCACTCCGCTGAAGGTCGCGCCGTATTTCCGAGCCAGAAGCATGAGGTCCGCAATCTCCTCCGCGGAATGCTCCGGCCCGACGGGCTCGATGCAGTTCATCCATTTCAGCCCCACGTCCTTCAGCACCTGGATGGTCTGGATGCGGCGTTGGGGATCCAGGGGCGTCACACGCCCCTCGCCGAGCCGGACGGCATGATAGGCCCCAACGAACCCGGCCTCCAGCAGGGCCTCTCCCTCGGCGTGGCTGATGTCCCGGGTGTTCGCGACCAGGGGGACCGACACGTTCCGCTTCAGGAGGCGGCCGATCTCCAGCAGGCGCTCGAAGGAAAAATCCCCCGTGGTCATGATGTTCAGCGCATCGGCCCCGAACGATTCCCCGTACCGGGCCCATTCCAGCACCTGTTCGTCGGGGAACTCCACGACCTCCTTGAATATCCCGGCCCGCTTCGTCAGGGAACAGAACAGACAGTTCAGGGGACAGGGCGCCGCGTTCACCCCGATGTGGAAGTGGTTCTCCGCCTTGTCCCCGAACTGGGCCCGCGAGAGCTCCTCCGCCGTCTGCATGAGGGCGGCAACCTCCCGGGACCCTAGGGGAAGGTACAGGAGCGCGACGGCCTGGCCGTGTTCCAGCCCCTCCCCGTCGGCCCCCCGACGCAGGATGTCGGCAATTTCAGGCGCGATTCTCCAGCCCATGAGGAATCGGCGTCACCTGGCGGCGGGGGCAAAGAACGACTCAGGGCTCCGCTCCGGGGCATCGTCGGGCAGGCCCTTTGGCTTGCGCGGGCTGTCCGGAACCTTGTGCCACTCGTACCAGCCGCCATCGTAGACCCTGATGTCCGGCCACCCCATGGCCCAAGCATAGAAATACGTCTCGCTGGCGCGCCATCCGGTCCCGCAGTGGAACGAGACGACCTTGTCCGGAACGATCCCCCATCTCCGCCATCGGGCGGCCATGAGGTCCGCGTTGAACATCGTGTTGTCCAGGTTGCGATAGTCCTCCATGGCATAGGGGTTTGAGCCAGCGTAGCCGAAACGGGAACCGGCGACGTCGCCTGCCTCGCCGATATAGGTGTAGCCGCTTTTATTGCAGAGGTATTCGTCCCAGCTTCGGATGGAGGCGATGACCGCCTTCGGGTCGGACACCAGCTTCAGCTCCTCGTCGTAGTCGATGATGATCTGGGGATTCTGGGGAATCTTCGCCCCGAATTCCTTCGAGGGACCCCAGGGGACCTCTCCGGACTCGAGAGGACGTCCCTCGGCCTCCCAGAGGGGCCTGCCTCCGTTCAGGAAGCGCACATCCTTCACTCCAGCGTAGCGCAGGATCAGTCCGCAGCGATAGGCCGCGGTTGTCGCGACCTCGGAGCCGTAAAGGACGACGGTCGTGTCCGCAGTGATCCCAAGGGACTCCAGCTTCTGCCGGATGACCTCGTCCGAGGGGCGATTCCACAGACGAAGCTGTTCTCCGTGGGGCAGAGCTTCGATCTCCGACACGGTCCTCGGGCCCCGGACATGGTTGAGCGAGTCGTCCAACGCGACGGCGCCGGGGATGTGCCCTTTGAGATAAACGTCCTTCCCCTTGTCGTTCAGGTATACCTCGACGATCTTGAAGTCCCCGCCCTTGAAGGTCGGAGGATTTTTCCCCGCTGCAAGCTCCTCCACCCAACGAGGATAGACCAGGATCTCGTAATGCTTCAGGCGTTCGGTGGGAAGCCCGGCATCCATCCAGGCCCGATATCCCCCCTCCAGCACCGCGAGGTCGCCGAATCCCAGCTCGGCATACCGATCGACGATCGAGGGCTCCAACGAGCCATTGCCGTACAGGACGGTTTTGACCTCTTTCTTCAGGCCCCGGCGGGTCAGCTCGGTGTCGATCGTACCGGGCTTCACGTCAAGGCTCAGCCACGAGGCCGGGAAGTCCATCGCACCGGCGATATGGCCGCCCGGCCCCTCCTCGGAGTCCCAGCCGATGAACTGGTACTCCTCCCGCACATCGACGAACTGCACGGCTCCACCCCGCAGCTTGTCCGCATCCCGGACCGAGATCGAGGGCGCCGCGCCCCACGCCACCCCGCAGACCGCCAAAAACGAGCACAGCCACAACGGAACCAGGTATCTCATCTTCGTCCTCATTCTCATTCTCATCCTCATTCTTACACGCTCCTTCATTTTTATACGCTTGCACTTCTCCTCATACGCTCTTGCCGCGACGGACCCCAAGGGCCAAAACATAGCCCAGAAAACAGGAAAACAGGTATTTCTGCAGGGCATAAAGGCTTCCGCTCCTGAAAAACACGGCGTATTCCCCGCCGAACCATTCGACAAAGCCGAGTTCCGTCCCGAAGCGTCCCCAGAAATACGCGAGGACGAAGGTAATCGGCGGCACCACGGCGAAATCGACGAGGGACGCCGCGACGGGGACGCCCCACCCCCATCGCCGCCGTCCGAACCATCCGACCACAAACGCCTCGACCGCCCTCACGGCGAGCACGTACCCGACAGGGCCGCCGCCGCCCGTCGCGTAATTGAGCAGCACGTTCGTCCCCAGGGCGAACAGGCAACCGTAGAGGGGCCCCAGGGCAAAGGCGACGAAGGCCGTTCCCACGAGGTTCGAGGATACGAGCCTGGGGACGGAAAAGAACATGGGGGCGACGACGGTCGCCGCCTCCATCAAAAGGCCGGCCGCAACGACGAAAGCCCCATACGCCCCGCTGCGCATCCCACCGGCTCTCATCTTTGCGTCCCCTCGTCCTTCACGTGCAGAATCGCCAGTTTAAGGACTTGAAGGACAAAGGCCAGCGCCGTTACCCCCAGGAGGACGGGCCAGGCCGGAAGCGCTTTCAGAGAGGGGAGCCGGAGCTCCACGACGAAGGCCAGGGCAAGCGCAACACCAACGACAGGGGTTGCCACGCCCCCCCAGCCCCTCTTGAAGAACGCCCTGGCCCCGAGGAGGGACAGAAAAAACGCCCCTCCCAGGGCGACGGCCGTCAAAGCCGTCGTGACGGCGTCCGTCAGGTACAGTTTCTCGACCGTCCGCTTCATGAAACTGAGGTGGTGATTGACCCCGGCCCTTCTGAAGGACAGGCGGTGCAGCCAGAATCCGCCTGCAAACAAGGCAAGTTGGGCCAGGGTCAGGAGATGCGTCGAAAGCCTCAGCCCCTTGCGGAGAAGGGCCCGTCTCATTTCGAGGCCGGGTCCCCCGTGACGAAGGGCCTGCCCTCGTCGCTCCAGGCGATCCAGCCGTCGCTGTAGATGGACGTGTCGTTCAGCCCCATCACCCGCGCGTACCAGATGATCTCCGACACGCGCCAGCCGCTGCCGCACATGAAGGAGAGGTGGTTTTTGGTATCAATCCCCAGGTCCTTCCAAAGGGCCAGGATTTCATCCCCGTTGCGCATGGATTTGTCGATGTTCCTGTAGTAGTACATCGAGCTGGAGCTGAGCTCTCCGGCGCAGCCGTACACGGCGCCCTCGATGCGGCCGGCGATGTTGTGGTAGCTGTAGCCGGAGGTCTTGCCCAGAAACTCCTCGCGCGTCCGGTTGTCCACGAGGGTGAATCCCTCCGTCCCCAGCTTCTTCGCCACCTCGTCGATGGAGTCGATCCACGCCTTGCTCTCGGGGGCGCGTTCGCCGAACGCGGAGGCGGGGACGGGCTTCACGCTGTCCGTCGCAAGGGCGTAGCCGGCCAGCCTCCACCCCTCGAGCCCCATGTTCATCAGGCGCACGTCCTTCACTCCCATGTAGCGGCAGACGACGGCGAAGCGGGCGGCGGCCATGGGCTCGGGCCCGGTGCAGATCACGCAGGTGTCCGCGGTGATCCCGTTGTCGAGCAGCAGCTTCAGAAGGGTCGCGTCGTCGGGAAGTTTCCAGAGCTTCTTGACGCTGTCGGACTCCTCCTCGGAGACCCAGCGGCGCCGCTTATCGTCAAAGACCTGCGGGGGCTCGATGGAATCGGTGTTGATGTGCACCGCGGTGGGAACGTGCCCCTTCAGGTAGCCGGAGCCCTCCTCGTCGCCCCAGTTGATATCGAAAACTTTGATCTCGCGCGCCGAGGTGAAACCCTCGGGAACGTTCCCCTCCGTTATTTTTTTGACGATCTCCGCGGGGACCAGCAGCTCGTAGGCGGGCCAGGAGACCAGCTTACGGCTCCCGTCCTCGATCCAGGGCTTCGCGTCGTAGAGGGAGACGTCCTCGATGCCCCTGGACCGCAGATACTCCGCCACGAGAAGCGCGTCCTTCCCGTCGGTGTCGTAGACGATCACCTTTTTACCGGGGGTCAGGCCCTTCCTGGCCAGGGTCTCGCTCAACACCTCGTCTCGAGTTTTCTTTTCGAGGTTGCCCTTTTCATCGTAGGCGCAGGTCAGGAACGTGTAGGCGAAGTCCGTCGCCCCCTCGATGTGTCCGCCCCGGGGAAGGCCGTTCAACGCCCAGCCGTTGAAGATATCGGGGTGACGGGCGTCCACCAGAACGCCTCCCCCCTTCCCGACGAGCGCGACGACGTCCTCCGTGGAGGCCGTCGGGAAGTCCGAACCCCAGCAGACGGCAGGCAGCATCGAGAAGGCAAGGCATGCAAGGCAAAAAATTTTTCTCATGTTTTCGTCCTCATCTTTCCGACGACGACCGAAGTCGCCCTCTCCATTTCAATATCGTTGCGAGGCCGGACGCAGGCAACAAGGCCATCAGGGCCAGAACGCCCAACCCCGCATCGCACCCGCCGCTGCTGCGGGGGCCCGTCTCCCGCTTCATGCCGCTCAGGGAAACGCCGTCGCCGCTGAAGGCCAACCGCGTGGGCGCCGCATCCCCCTCCAGCATATAGGTCATCGCAGTCAGGGTTGCGCGCCGCCCCAGAGCGCCGTCCAGGGCCTCCTCGCGGACCCGGCCGCGAATCCTCAGCTCGTACTCGTAAAGCCCCGCCGTCCCCACGCCGCGCACCGCGGCGGAGAAGGCGACCGGCTTCCCGTCCAGGAACACGGCAGTGCTCGCCTCGACGAAGTTTTTCGTCTCGACGTCGAGGAGCGTCAGCCTGCGCGGAACGGGCTTGAGGCGAACGCCGACGGTGACCTCGGCCGTGCCATCGCTGCCGACCTCCCCCACAGCGAGCGTCCACGCCCCGGAATCGTCGTAGCGGGCATCCATCGGGGCCTCGGCTGGCGCCTCCGTGATGGGCTTTTCCGCAGCCGTACCGGGCCCCGGCTTCGGCTGGGGCGCAGGCAGAGGCGTAGGGTGAGGTTTAGGCTGCGGCTCTGGATTAGGCCTTAGGGCGGGCTCTGGTCCAGGCTGAGGGACAGGATCATGATGGGGCGGCTGCGGGCTCGGGACATCCGGAAGTAATCCATCCCGGGTGATTTTAAAATCGCGCAGGATCCAGCGATAATCATCCGCTGAAAGCGTCAAGGCTTCCACGTTATACGTCTTACGCAGGCCCGAAGCGTCGACGTCCCCGGACAGGATAAAGCGAAAGACTCGATGTTCGCGGTCATATCCCCTGTATTCAATTCCCGCGTCCGCTACGATCGTTCCCTGGGAGAAAAAGGTGTCGGCTTCACCATCGGTCATCCCCTGCGCGATCTCATCCAGCCCAAGAAAGGGCGACGGAAATTCCGCTTCCACTGCATCGGAGGAGACAACGACTTCTCCCCGCCGTCTTCCGGATGTCTCCACCGTTTGTCCGTTCACGTTCTGTCCTGCAAAACCAAGGCTCCAGTCAGGGTCCCCCTCGAACAGGTTCTTCTTCAGCATCTTAACCGCCATACCAACAGCAGGACGATA